>Ga0209058_1000833_pt1 | contig 26657 bp, 31 predicted proteins | sample GraSoiAngelo_147_FD_185904 | JGI IMG/M metagenome (GOLD analysis project Ga0209058, IMG submission 185904) | Grasslands soil microbial communities from the Angelo Coastal Reserve, California, USA - 14_1009_05_40cm (SPAdes) (version 2) | ecosystem: Environmental > Terrestrial > Soil > Grasslands ... | reverse complement strand
GACCATTGGCACGCAACACGATGGAACGGAGGCGGCGTACTTCGACGGGCAGGGCGGGTCGAACGGCGATGTTCTCCCCTGTTTGACCTATGTCGTCCACGATGCAGCCGGTTGGCGCGGCGCGCGCTCGCAGTGCCCTGCCGTCTTTCCGGCCGTCGGGCAGAGCGGGATGGTCTGGCTCGGCGGTGTTACCGCTGGAAGCTGCGGCGCCAATGTCCGGTCATCGCCGGGACCAACGGGCAAAGTGGTCAGCTGTCTACAGCACCACACGGGTGTCAGCGTTGACGGCGGTCCCACATACGTACCGATGTCGTCGACGGACGGAATCTGGTGGCACCTTGCGGGCAAAGGCTGGATGGCCGACGACTTCCTGATCTATCCAGAGACATGCGGCTGCGACTGACCATCTCGACTGACGCGCCGACCTCGGCGCCGCATCAGTGTTGGCATCCACAGGACGGCGCGCATGGGAAGTCCAACGATCAGGCACGTAACGAAACGTCCCGACATGCGGGACATGACCCCGTGCCGCTCGCCCACCGAGTCGAACCCTGAACCTTGGGATTAGATGTCCTTCATCAACGGAGGCAGTCGACCGAAACCGAACTCAACCTGTCGCGAGCGGATCCTTCCTCGTCTGACTTTCCGATCCTCAAGCTGTCAAATCCTTAACGGCGTGACGCATCGCGTTAGACGTCGAGCGTGACTTTACCAATTCGAGTTCAGATCCAATCGTTATGGTGCTCGCGCAGGGAGTCGAACCCTGAACCTTGGGATTAAGAGTCCCCTGCTCTGCCAGTTGAGCTACGCGAGCGCGTTAGAAGGGATCGCGCCTCGATTCTAAGGGTCTCGGGCGATTAACAGCCTGGGTGCCATTTCACGCAAAGGCGACATAGGTTGACGTGGTGTCCGCTCGCGTCCCGCTCGACGTCGACCTCGAAGACAAACTTCTCTACGGGCTGACGCCGACCAGGCTTGCCTACCTCGTGATCGGTTTGCTTGCTGCATTTTCCATCTGGTCAACGCACTGGGCGCCATTGCCCGTTCGCGCAGCCTGCGCCATTGTGGTCGGAGCAGTCGCCGTGACCGCGGCATGGGGCCGCTGGCGGGGGCGAGCGCTCGACAGTTGGGTGATCGACTTCGCCGCCTTCTGTGCAGCTACGTATCAACTCAGATGGAACGCGCCGCGCCTGTTCAGCCGGCCGCGCTCTCGACCATGATCCGCCTCGCGCGACGAGAGCCGATGCTCATCGCGAACATCGCGAACAGCGCGCCCGGACTCACCATACTCGAAACGTCTCCGATCGGCTTCGCGGGTGCAGCCGAGGACGATCGCCGCCGTTGGCTCATCTCGTTCCGCCGCATGCTCGACGGCCTCGACGCGCCGCTTCAGGTCGTGATCGACGTCGTGCCCGGCCCAGACCACAAAACCAACACGTCGCATCCGGTTCCGCGCGACCTCGACGACATGCGGGGCGCGGACATCGAGTTCGCGGCCGCCGTGAGGCGGTCCTCGACGGCTCACTCGACAACAACCCGACTTGTCATCGCGGAAAAATATGCGGCTCGTATACAGGCCGCGCTTACGGAAATCGGCATCAGCACCAACCCCGTCGCACCAATTGCCAACTTCGCCTTCGGCCGCGAGCTCGCGTCGCGATTCCAGCATGTCGGCGGCTTCAGCCGCAGCTGGTACATCGACCGTCTGCCCGGCACCGAGATCGAGCCGGGCTGGCTCTTCATGCTCTGTCCGCCGGGTCTGGCCGTCAGCCTCGCGTGGCACGCCGTTCCCCTGCCCGCCGCCTGGATCGTCCACTACCTGCAGCGTCAGCTGGTCAGCATGCGCGCCACCCGTCTGCTGGATGGCAACGCAGGCATCTCCGATCCGACGCTCGCCGGGGCGCTTCCGAACGCCGAGGACCTGCAACGCAGACTGGCCTCGAGCCAGGACAAAGCGTTCCACGTCGCGGTCTACCTGACCCTGACCTCGCCCACGGCCACCGACCTGGACATCGGCTCGCGCCGAATCGAGTCCGCCGGTCGCGCGATCCTGTGCGACCTCCAGCCCTGCACCTTCCGCATGCTCGATGGCTTCCTGGCCACGCGGCCCGGAGGAGCCGATCGGCTGCAGCGAAAACGGGTGCTCGACTCGACTGCTCTCACCACCTTCTTTCCCTGGTGGGAACCCGACCTGCAGCAACCCGACGGACTTTTCATCGGCCGCGGCCGGGCCACCGGGGCCCCGGTCCTTGTCGATCCATTCGATCAGCGCCGGTACGCGAACGCCAACATCGGCATCTTCGGACATTCAGGTGCCGGCAAGACATACCTCTTGTCGACGCTTGCCATGGGCGCCCTCGGCCGCGGCATCCAGGTCTACATCGTCGACCCCGAGCACGAGTACGGCCGCCTCGCGAGCGAGCTGGGAGGCGCCAACATCCAGCTGGCCCTCGGATCGGGACACGCGCTCAATGTCCTCGACCTGCGGCCGTCCGATCGTCGAGACGAAGCCTGGATCGGTCCTGCCGCGGCCGACGCGATCGATCTCTGCGCGTGTCTATGTGGCCGGCTCGATGAGTCCGAGCGTGCGCAGCTCGAGGCGGCCGTCCGCCTGGCGTACGACGAAGTCGCGCAGCCGGTCCTGCGTGACGTCGCCCAGCGCCTACCGCCGAAATCGCGAGTTACGTTGATTCTCCATCGCTGGGTGCGCGGCAGCCTGGGCGAGATGTTCAGCGCGCCGACCAACGTCGACCTCGAAGCGCCGATCGTGGCCTTCGGCATGCGCGAGCTGCGCGACGAGATGATCGCGCCCGTCCATTTCCTGCTCGCTGAGGCATTGTGGACGCGGATCAAACGGCGCGACCGCCGGCGAATGCTTCTCATCGACGAGCTCGGACTGCTTTTCGAAGATCCGACCATGCGTCGTTTCGTGGTCAGTCTCGCAAGGCGGATCCGCAAGTACGACGGCGCATTGGTCTTTGCGACGCAGAATCCAGGCGACCTGCTGTCATCCGACCAGGGCTCGGTGGTCGCGACCAATCCAGCAGTCCTCTTTCTCGGCGCCCAGCGCCCAGGCGAAGCCGCCAAGCTACAAGAGGTTTACCACCTGAGCCCGCAACAGCGGGGCGCCCTCGAGGTCGCTCAGCGTGGCGATTTCCTCCTCGCCGCCGGCACGGATCGACTCGCCGTCCACATCCAGGCGCCGCCCTGGCAGGAAGACGCGATGCAGCTCGCTCGAACAGCGGCGCGGCCGCCGCCCTGACGCGTAGGCTTACCTCCCGAAATGGCGCGGGTCCTGCATTACCGGCTGTACGGGCTGGCCGAGCACCGAGTCGACCGTCTCCACGAGCAGTTCGACCTACTCGCGAACGCCCGCGCGTGGCGCTGCGGCAAGCCGTGGATCGCCAGCTCCGAATCGCGCGGCCTCTTCGAGATGGAGTTCTTCCGCCACCTCAAGAGTGAAGAGAGCCGGGAGTTGAGCGCCGCCGGCTTCGTGAAGATGGCCGGCGACGAAACCGACGCGCTGATCATCACGATCTTTCTGCGCGACCTCAGCGCCGAGTACCGAATCCGCACCTCGATCCGCGACGAAGACCACCCCCTTTTGAAGCTAAGACGCCTCGACTTCGACGCCGGTCGTCTACCGCGTGGCCAATCGCTCGAGGAGGTGCTCGCCAAGCGCCCTGTGATCAAGAAGGTCGAAGGCGAGCGCATCCTCTTCTATCCGCCGACGTTCCGGCTGCACTCGATGAGCCCGCCCAGTCCCGAGTGGGCGTACGCCCTGTGTGGAATCCGCGCCTACGCGCCCACGCTGCTGGAAGCCGAGCAGGAGGCGCTCAAGATCTTGCGAGGGTTCGGGCACCTTGCCACCTGAGACCACCGTCGCCGCGGAGGGCTCAGTCAACTCGACCGATGGCACCCGACTCGCAGTAAGAGCGTGGCCGGAGCCGACCGCACAAATCACTTTCGCGGTGGTGCATGGCCTGGGCGAGCACAGCGGGCGGTACGAGCGATTCGCCCGCGGGATGGCGCGGTTCCAGATGGCCACCTACGCGGTCGACCTCCGCGGACACGGCAAAAGCGCAGGGCAACGGGGCCACGTCGACTCGTGGTCGCGATGGGTCGATGACACGGCGGCTTTCGTCGCTTACGTGGAAAGCCAGACCACCGGGGAGGTCGTCCCCCTCGGCCACTCGTTTGGCGGCGTGGTGATGCTGAGCGCCGTGCGCTCGGGCAGGCTGACGCGCACAAAACGATTCGTCCTCTCGAGCCCAGCGCTCAAGCTGTACGTCAAAGTCCCGGCCTGGAAGGCGAGCGGAGCCAGAGTCCTCTCCGCGATCGCGCCCAGGCTTGCGCTCGACAACGAAGTCGACCCGGGGACGGTCTCGCGAATTCCGGAAGTCGTCTCCGCCTACCGGAGCGATCCGCTCGTCCACGGCAAGATCTCGAGCCGCCTCTTCGAGGAGTGGCGGCGAGCCGCGGCCGACAACCTTGCGCACGCGGACGAGATCAAGCTCCGGTTTCTCATCCTGGCCGGAACCGACGACCACCTGATCGACCCTGTCGGCAGCCAGGAGCTGCACGAGAAAACATCCGCCCGAAGCGATCTACGGCTGCTCGACGGCCGCTACCACGAGCCCTTCAACGACCTGGGCAGCCATGAGGTATTCACGACAATCGCCGATTGGTTGCGGGCATGATCGCCGCCGGTTTGCTCGATTCCCGCTTGAACCTCGACCCAGGCTCCTGGCTGGCGTGGATCGTCGTCGGCCTGATCGCGGGTGCGATCGCGGCGCGCGTCGTCGCGGGGCGCGGATTCGGCTGCCTGGCCGACATCGTGGTCGGCGTGGCCGGCGCGATCATCGGTGGGTTCCTGCTCAGCTCGCTGTTCGGTATGACCGGCAACGTCGGCTTTTTCGGCAGCATCGTGGTCGCCTTCATCGGCGCCGCCGCGCTGCTGGCGGTGCTCAAGCTGGTTTCCGGAGGACGCCTCTAAAGCGAGGCGTCCGTCTAGCCCGCGGCGGTCCTGACTTCCTCTCTCTCTTCCACTGGCTGCGCAGCCGTTTCGCGCTTGCGCCTCTTGATCAGAACCGTCGTCAGTGCCGTCAAGGCAAGGAATGCAATTGGGAGGACGAACGTCGCCTTCATCGCGTCGATGTACGCGCTCACGAAGACCGCGTGCGCAATCGCCTCGACTTGTGCGGCCACCGTCGGCGGGATGTTGGCGGGGAGGCGCGCACCAGTCTCGCCCGCGCCGATCTCGAATCCCTTCGAGGAAACATTCGTGAACGCGGCCACGAACTGATCGCGGAACGCCGCCGGCAGCGCACTGGCGTGGCTGACCGCCTGGTTGTGAAGCGTGGTCGCAAGCTGGTTCTGCAAAAGCGCGCCGACCACGGCGCTGCCGACGGCAGCGCCTAGCTGCCGGATCGTGTTAAGCACGCCTGACGCGGCGCCGGCCACGCGGGGCTCGATGTTGCGCATCGCGACTGTGGTCATCGGCGCGAAGGTCATCCCGATGCCAAGTCCGGCCACGATCGCGGGTGCGAGAAAGTTGATCCAGGTCGAGTCGGGCCCGGCAACAAACGCCATGGTGCCCATGCCGATCGTGAACAGTGTGATCCCCGCCATCAGGATGTACTTGCCCCCGACGCGATCCGCTAAACGGCCCGCGAACGGCGCCGTGACCATCGAGGTGAGCGACATCGGCGCCAGCGTTAACCCAGCGACGAGGGCCGAGAAACCGCGAGCCGACTGCAGGTAGATGGTGAAGGGCAGGAACATGCTCAGCATGCCGAAGCTGATTGCCGCGGAGATCCAGTTCGCGACCGCGAAATTGCGATCTGCAAACAGGGAGAGAGGGACTAGCGGCTCGGCCTGGTAGCGTTCCCAGATGATGAACAGGACCATCAGTACTGCGCCGGCCCCAATGACCTCTGGGATGGTGATCGGGTAAGACCCGATCTGGCCCCAGTTGTAGCGCTCGCCCTCGATCAGGCCGAAGACGATCGCGAACAGTCCCGCGGTCGCGACGATGATGCCCATGACGTCCCAGCCGTGATGCCGGCCTGGGCGGAGGTCCGGGATGATCGCAAAGGTGGCGATCAAAGCCGCGATTCCGATCGGCACGTTGATGTAGAAGATCCAGCGCCAATCGATGTAGGTAATGATCGCGCCGCCCAGTGTTGGTCCAGCCACGGTGGCAAGGCCGGCGACGCCGCCCCAGATTCCAAATGCCGCACCGCGCCGCTCGGGCGGAAAGATCGATGTAAGGATGGCCAGCGTCTGTGGCGTGAGGAGCGCACCGCCGACTCCCTGCAGGATGCGAGCGGCGATCAACTGCGCCGGGTCTTGCGAGAGGCCACATAGCGCCGAAGCGACCGTGAAGATGAACAGTCCGATCGCGAACAAGCTGCGCTGCCCATAAAGGTCACCGAGGCGGCCGGCCGTGATCAGCAGCACCGCGTAGACGAGCACATACGCGTTGAGGACCCAGAGGATCTGGTCGAGCGTCGTGTTGAGCCCGGTGCTCATGGCCGGGATCGCCACATTCACGATCGTGGTGTCGAGCATGATCATGAAAAATCCCGTGGTCAAAACCAGAAGCACGAGCCACGGGTTAGTGCGCGCGCGAGCCATGTTTCCTCCTCAACTTTTCATAGTCGGGATCGATACCGACGTTCCACTCCAGCCTTCCGTCGTTGATCTCTTTTTCCAGATTGGTGACCCACCTGCGCTCGGCATCGAGCATCGCGATCTTGTGTTCGAGCTCGATCAGGGCGAGGCGGCTGACACCCTGAGCCCGAACCTCTGCCAGGATTCCGTTGAGTTTTTCGGTCGTGGCCTTCAGCGCGAGCGTCCGATTGCGTAGATGCTCGGCTGCTTCGGAGGCGCTGAGGTGATGCATGAACATCAGGCCGGCCGCGAAGTGCGGGTACTCGCGCCGCGGCCGCGCGAGGATGTCACTGACCGCGCCGACCAGGACCTCACGACCTGACTTGGCGAGCCGGTAGATCGTCCGCTCGGGCCGCCGTCCTTCTTTCTCGCGCTCGGTAGGCACAATCCAGCCATTCCGCTCGAGCACCTCGACGGTGTGATAAAGCGATCCGAAGTTGAGCCGAATGAACTCGTCGTGGTGGCGATCGCGCATCGTCGAGGCGAGCTCGTAAGGATGCATCGGCCGCTCGTCCAGTAGCTGAAGGATCGAGAGCGCCAGGGGGGAAACTTCCGCCTCTAGTTCACGCATACTCCAAATGGAATATACGCCAGAGTATATCCGGCTGCAAGTACTCCGGCCGGAGTCCAGTGAGTCCTACTCCGGCAAGACAGACTCCGCATTCAGCTGTTTCTCGTACCAGGCGACGTCCCAGTAGCGGCCAAACTTCCGTCCCTGCTCGGTGAAGAGAGCGACTCGTTTGAATCCGAACTTCTCGTGGAGCGCAATTGACGCCGGGTTCGGGAGAGCGATGCCCCCATATGCCCGGTGCACGTCCTCTCTTTTGAGGGAGTCGAACAGCCTCTCGTAGAGCCGGGAGCCGGCGCCCTTGCCGATCACCTCGGGAGCGAGGTACACGCTGGTCTCCACAGAGGTCTGATACGCGGGCCGTGACTTGAACCGGCTGCTCGACGCGTAACCCACGATCTGGCCGGCGTCGACCGCGACGAAGAGTCGGTGCCGGCCGGTGTCGTGGTAGTGGCTGAACCACTGGCGGCGAGCCTCCAGGCTCGTCGGTTCCAGGTCGAACGTGTAGTGCGTCTCGACCACGTAGTGGTTATAGATGTCGTTGATCGCCGCCAGGTCTTTTTCGGTCGCTGCCCGGACGTGCATGCCTGCGTGAATCACGCCGCACAGTCTATTTCCAGACAATTGGGCACGATGGATCGCATCGAGTTGCGCGGGATGTCCTTTCACGGGCGCCACGGAGTCCGCGACGCCGAGCGCGACCAGACACAGGAGTTCAAGGTGGACATCGAGATTGACGCCGATCTCGCCGAACCTGGACGTACCGACCGGCTCGCTGACACCATCGACTACACGCAAGTCCGCGCGGCGGCTCGCGAGGTCATCGAAGGGGAATCGAAGAAGCTGCTCGAGTCACTGGCCGCCGCGATCGCCGAGCGTATCCTTACCATGCCGCGGGTCAAGGCTGTGTCAGTGCGCGTGGCCAAAAGTCCGGCGAGCATGCAACCCATCGAGGCGGCCGCCGTGCGCATTAATAGGACGCGCGCATGACCATCGCCTATTTCGACTGCTTCGCCGGAATCTCAGGCGACATGACGCTCGGTGCGCTTGTCGACTGCGGTGCGGACAGGGCGCTGCTCGACGCCGTCGTGGAATCGCTTCGCCTGGGCGACGAGGTCACGATCGAGGTCCGTCGCGAGGCCCGAGGCCACGCGGCAGGCACCCGCGTTCTGGTCGGCGTGCGCGACCGCGTCGAGCGAACCGTGCCGGCGCTGCGCGAAGTCGTCGAGCAGGCGGACGCGCCGGATTCGGTCAAGACGCAGGCCCTCGATGCCATCAACCGCCTCGCACGCGCCGAGTCCGAGATTCACGGCCTGCCCGAAGAGCAAGTTCACCTGCACGAGCTCGGCGGCGCGGACACCCTGGTCGACATCGTGGGCGCTTTCTGGCTCCTCCATGCGCTTGACGTACGCAAAGTATTCGCCTCGCCTTTGCCCGCCCCGCGGGGAATCAAGCACGGGATGCCGCTGCCAGCTCCCGCCAGCCTTCGCGTCATCGAGGGCACGGGCGCGGTGCTGCAACCGATTGACGAGACTCGCGAGCTCGTGACGCCGACGGGTGCGGCGGTCCTCGCCGCGTGTGCGACATTCGAGCGACCCAGCATGTCGCTCCGGCGCGTCGGTTACGGCATCGGGTCGTATGAGGCGCCGGGCAACGCCCTCGCGGTCTGGCTCGGCGACGAGGTCTCCGCCGAAACCGCTGTGACGCTCGTGGAGACGAACCTGGACGATATGGCGCCGAACCTGATCGCCGCCCTATGCGAAGACCTGATGAGCGCCGGAGCGCTCGACGTCGCCGTCGTGCCGGCGGTCATGAAAAAAGGCCGGCCGGGACACCTGCTGACCGTCATGGCGCCGCCCGAGATGGTCGGTTCGCTGACGGACCACCTGCTGCGGCACAGCACGACGCTCGGCGTGCGGCTCACCCACGTCGATCGGGTCATCGCGGGGCGGCGGGTGATCGAAGTCGAGACCCCGCTTGGTTCGTCACGCGTCAAGGTCAAAGAGCTCGGCGGCCGCGCACTCGACGTCGCGCCGGAGTACGAAGACTGCCGACGGATCGCCCACGAGCGAGGCATTGACCTGCGCGACGTGATGCGCGTCGTAACCGAAGCAGCCAGACGCGAGCTCGGTCTCGTATGACGGCCCGCGTGCTCGACGGCAGAGCCGTCGCCAAACAGATCTACGAAGAGGTCACCGCGGCCGTCAGCGAGCGCGTGTCTCGAGGCAGCTCGCGGCCGCGGCTCGCGACCGTGCTCGTGGGTGAGGATCCCGCATCCGCGAAATACGTCGAGCTGAAGCAACGCGACGCGCACAGCGTGGGCATCGAGTCCGAGGACCACCGCCTGCCGTCGAACACGACCACCGATGAGCTGCTCTCCCTCGTCGAGCAGATGAACCGCGACGAAAACGTGAGCGCGATCCTGATCCAGCAGCCCACCCCCAAACAGATCGACATGCGGCAAATCGTGTTCGCCCTGGATCCCGTCAAGGATGTCGACGGTTTCCATCCGCTCAACGCGGGCCTGGTGGCCCTCGGGCTGCCCGGAGGCGTCGAACCCTGCACGCCCGCCGGCATCATCGAACTGCTGCTGCGCTCTGGCATCGCGATCGAGGGCGCGAATGCGGTGGTGGTCGGTCGCAGCAACCTGGTCGGCAAGCCGACGGCCTTGCTCCTGCTCAAACGCCACGCGACCGTGACCCTGTGTCACACGCGAACGAAGGACCTCGCGAGTCACACGTTGACCGCCGACATTCTGGTCGCCGCAGCCGGCCGCGCCCACCTCGTGGGCAAGGAGATGGTCAAGGCGGGGGCCGTAGTCGTGGACGTCAGCACCAACTGGGTCGATGGCCGCCAGGTGGGCGACCTTGGCGCGGGCGTCGAAACCGTTGCCGGATGGCTCACCCCCAACCCGGGTGGTGTCGGTCCAATGACGCGCGCCATGCTGATCCGGAACACCTTCGAGGCCGAGGTTCGCCGGAAGGGGTAGGAGTGCAAGCAAGGCGCTCACAGCTGACCTACCAGCAAGCCCTCGACTTCATCTCGAAGCAAGGGCGCTTTGCGATGAAGCTCGGAACCGAGCGAACCCGCGCCATCCTCGACCGGCTCGGCGCGCCGGACCGCGAGCTTCGCGGCGCGTTGATCGCGGGCACGAACGGCAAGGGATCCACGGGCGCGTGCCTGACGTCGATCCTTCGCGCGGCCGGCCACGGCGTGGGCTTCATGCCCAAGCCACACCTCGTCTCGTACACGGAGCGAATCGAGCTCAACGGCAGCCCCATCAGCAAAGGCGATTTCGTCGCGACGCTGGAAGCTCTGATGCCGACTCTGGACGAGGTGGCGTCCGAAATGGGCCCTGCCACCGAGTTCGAGATGCTGACCGCCATGGCTATCGCCTATCTCGCACCGCGGATCGAGCTCTTGGTGTGCGAGGTCGGTCTGGGAGGACGGCTCGACGCGACGAACGCGCTCGACCTCGGGATTGCGGTCATCACCAACGTCGACCTCGACCATCAGAAGTACCTCGGCAACACAATTGGAGAGATCGCGCGCGAGAAGGCGGCCATCATCAAGCACGGCAACCGGGTGGTCACGGGCTGCGAAGGTGAAGCTCTCGCGATCGTCGAGGCGCAGGCGGACGCGATGGCCGCTCAGGTGTGGCGCCTTGGTCGCGATGTCATCGTCGACGCGATCTCACTCGGCTGGGGGGGACACGAGCTGAGCGTCCGGGGTCCGGATTTCGCGCACCGCGATCTTCGGCTCCCTTTGGTCGGCGACTATCAGCCGGCAAACGCAGCGCTCGCCGTGGCCGCCGCGCGCCTGCTCGGCGTTGTGGGAGACGACGCGATCCGCGAAGGACTCGCATCGACCAATTGGCCGGGACGCTTGCAGGTGATCGGCCAGCACCCACGCGTAATCGTCGATGGGGGCCACAACCCGGCTGCCATGGTCAAGGCGGGCACCGCGCTCCGCCGGCTCATCGGCTCGGAGAAACTTGTCGCCGTCTTCGGGATGTTGAGCGAGCGCGACCCGGTCAAGCTGCTCGGCGCCCTCCGCACGATGCGTCCGGACGCGGTGGTCTTCACCGAAGCGACAAGCGCGCAGGGCCACGCGATCGCCCCCGAAAATCTGGCCACGCTCTACGGCCCGGATGCCTATGTGGCACCTTCGGCAAGAGCCGCCATCGACATGGCACGCGAGCTCGCGGGCCCGTCGGGCAACGTACTGGTCGGCGGATCGCTCTACCTCGTGGGAGAGGTCCTGTCCCTCAAGGACTAGCGCGTAGGTAGCGCACGCAGAGGTACACGCTGCCCGAGATCATGGGCAGCAGAAGGGCCAGGCCAAGTGCGGCCCACAAGAATCCTCCGCTGATGGCAAGCCCGACCATGAGGACAACCGACAGCGCGATGCCGCCGCTGCCCAGCTTCAGATCTCTCGACGATCGAGCACGGGACTGGGGTTCGACCAAGATTGCGGCAGTGGTCGGTGCCAATCCTGGCCGGTGCCTCGCCGCGAATCCATAGATCACAAGGCTGATCCCGGCGAGGGCGCTGAGGAGCGTGATGACTTCGGCGATCAGGCCCTCTCGCGTGTCCGATACGCGAGTGACCGCGGCGACCGCGATCGCAATCAGCGCCATGCCGGCGACGACGGCAAGCCAGCGCACTCAGCCGGGAGCCACAACCAGGCTCTTGTGAAGCCGGCGCATGCCGCGCAGCCACCGATCGTAGTCGTCCGCCTTGCGCCGGAAGTATTCGGCGACCTCGGGATGGGGCAGGATGAGAAATCGCTCTTCTGCGATGCCCTGGACGACCGCCTGGGCCACCGCTTCGGGCTCGAGCGCACCCTCGGTAAGGAAGTTCACCCCGAGTTGGGCCTGCTCAGCCGCGAGCATGTCCGTTTTGACCCCCTGCGGACACAGGCAGGAGACCCGAATCCCAGCATCTCCGTGCACGATGGCGAGCCATTCGAAGAAGGAAAGGGCGGCCGCCTTGGTAACGCCATAGGGAGCCGCGAAGAAATGGTTCAAGAGGCCCGCCGCGGACACTGTTCCGACGATGTAGCCCTCTTTCCGAGCGAGCATCCCCGGCAGAAGATGCCTCGCGACCAGGACATGAGACATCACGTTGACGTCCCAGATGCGTTGCCACTGATCATTGGGTGTCTCCGGACCACCTCCGACCGCGATCCCCGCGTTCGAACAGAAAACGTCGATGCGGCCATGAGTCGATTCGACATGCGTGATGAGGTGGTGGATGTCGCTCTCGCGAGACACGTCGCACTGAATCGCGGTCGCCCCGATTTCTCGCGCGACCTCGGCGAGTCGAAGGCCGTCGATGTCCGCGATGAAGACGGCCAGGGGCTCCGCCGAGGCGAACCTGGTGGCAAGTGCGCGACCGATGCCTCGCGCGGCGCCGGTCACCACGATGACCCGATTCTTCAGCTCCATCGACACCTCCTGAGTCGGCTCACCTGAAGTTTTCCAAGCCCTCCTGAGACATCCGACCATGTAATCACCGACCCTGATTGTGGCCGGAAAAATTTTCTTGTGGAAAACACCAGCCGGGTCCTTTCCGAGACTTGCGATAGCGCATAGAATCTCTCCCCATGGTCGGAGGGGGCCTTGACTACAGCGCGTCCTTTCAGCGCGCGATCGAGCTGATAGGGAAACGCTGGACCGGGGCGGTGGTCAAAGCTCTCATCCCGGCGCCTGCTCGTTTCAATCAACTGCTCGCAGGCATCCCGGGCATCAGCGACCGAGTGTTGACCGAACGTCTTCGCGAGCTGGAGACAGAAGGCATCGTCGAGCGTCTCGTCGACCCTGGGCCGCCGGTGAGAGTGAGCTATCGATTGACCGCACGCGGGCGTGCACTGGAGCCAGTCCTCTCTGCCGTCTCCGCGTGGGCTGAGAGCTGGCTTGCGACAGCCGCCGCCGCCGTCGGCTGAGGACCGCCCCCCAACTTTTCGCATCTCACCTCGGGCCCTCCCTTCCTCCACCGTGCCGTTCCCTCCCCCTCCGGCACACCTCGATCGAGCCTAGGATTCGCAAACACGAAGCACAACCCAGCCTGTTAAGAGGATCAAAAGGCATGGCGAACACGACTGATAGGCTTTACCGAATGCCGATTGGCGATTTTCTCCGCCGGCGGCCCGAGGCGCAAACCTGCCAGGCCTGCGGATCGCCATTACCTCACGGCGCGGTCTTCTGTCCCTCTTGCGGAGTCAGGGCCGACGATCCCCAGGCCGAGCCGCTGCACATCGTCGACCGCACGACGGGCCTCTTCAACGACAGGTTCGTGCGCCCGGTGCTCGAAGACGAGCTGGCGCGCGCGCACCGCTACCAGCGCAACCTCGGCGTCCTCCTGATCGAGGCCAACGGATCACTCCCCGCCGACGAGGCCCTCAAGACGATGGCCGCCGCGCTCGCCAGCACTGTCCGCGACGTCGACACCCCTGGAGTCCTGGGGCGCACGCCCCCCCAGCTGCTCGCGGTCCTGCCCGACACAGATGTGGCTGGCACGGCTCACGCCGCCAATCGTGTCCTCGCCGCCGTCAACGACGCCTTGAAGCCGCAAGGCGCGCAGGCGGCTGTCGGCCTCGTTTGCGTCCGGCCGGGTCAGCGCGTGCGGGCGGGGGCCGTCATCGAAAGTGCAGGCCGCTCGCTGCGGTCGGGCCGTCCCGAGATGATGGGCAAGCCCGCCTGACGCTCGAGATCTACCTCGCGCGCCATGGCGAGACCGAGTGGAGCTCCTCCGGTCGCCACACTGGGAGCACCGATATACCCCTGACGCCGACGGGTAAGGAAAAGGCGAAGGCGCTTCGTCCACGCCTCAGCGCCCTGCAATTCGATGTCGTCTACTCGAGTCCCATGCAGAGGGCGCGCCGCACGGCCGAGCTCGCCGGATTCGCCGATGCCCAGGTCACCCCGCTACTCCGGGAGGCCGACTACGGCCGCTACGAAGGCCTTACCTCCCAACAGATCCACCAGCAAGACCCTGGCTGGGAGCTGTACAAAGACGGTTCTCCCGGCGGCGAGACATCCGCCCAGATCTACGCCCGAGCAGAGCGCTTCATCGAACTCGCCTCGAGCCGCGGCGAGGGCAGGGTCCTCGCATTCGCGCACGGCCACATCCTTCGCGCGGTCGGTGCGGCCTGGATCCACGCGGACATCACGGTCGCCACGGGGCTGTGGCTCGATGTCGCCACGCTCTGCATCCTGCGCGACGGCGAGCGCGGGCAGGTCATCGCGCTGTGGAACGCGTCCTGATTCGCGCCACGCCTGAAGCCGCCGCGCCTGACGCGGCCACGCCTGAAGCCGCCGCGCCTGACGCCACCACGCCTGACGCCGCTATGCGTGACGCCGCTACGTCTTATGCCGCACCGTCCACGTCCGGCTCCGCACTCCGGGGAGGCCGGCGAACACGAGGTACGCGGACGTCGCGACGTCGGCGTGATACGTATGCCGCTCTCCCGGGTTGATCAGCAACATCTCCCCAGGCCCGACCTCGCCTGACTGGGAGCCATCGTCGAAATGCAGGCTGCCGCCCGTGACGATCAGCGCGACGGGAATCGCGTTGCGGTGCTCGGGCACTGACTGGCCGGGCTGGAGGCGCAGACCGACAACTCGCATCGAGCCGCAGTCGGCGATCTGCTCAAACCCTAACGCGCGCGGCGGCTCTCCCACCTCAGGCCCAGACACGTGAACATCATCCACGTCACCGGCATCGAGGGTGCGCGCGAGGCACGAGGCATGGTGGTCGTGATCGATGTCCTTCGCTCGTTCACCGTCAGCGCTTACGCCCTCGCCGGCGGGGCGCGCGAGTGCCGCCTCGTGAAGACCGTCGCGGAGGCGCGCGCGCTGGCCGATGCGACGCCTGGCGCACTCCTGTGCGCAGAGGAGGACGCCCTCCCAGTCGAGGGAATCCCGATCAGCAACTCGCCGACGATGATCCTCGAGCAGGACCTCCAGGGTCGCGTGCTGATCCAGCGGTCGACGGCGGGCACGCAAGCCGTGGCTGCCGTCCAGGGTGGCGACATCTTCGCCTCGAGCTTGGTCGTCGCCACAGCGACCGCGCAAGCCTGCGTGTTAAGGAACCCGGAGACGCTGACGATCGTCGCCTCCGCCGACCACCCGGAGGACCATGCGTGCGCGCGCTACATCGACGCGGTGATCCGCGGCGAGCACCCGGACCTGCACCGTCTGCTGCAGCCGCTGCGCGAGAGCGAACGCTACCAGCGTGCGCTCAGCGGAACCTGGCCGGGCTTTCCCACCAAGGACCTCGAGCTGGCCCTCGTCGCGGACCGCTTCGCCTTTGCAATGCCGGTGACCAGGGAAAGCGGGTATTTGCGTTTGTGATGCCGGAGAACGTCGCCCTACCGCCTCCGTCACCGCCTCCGTCACCGCCTCCGTCACCCCCGCCTCCGTCGCGCCACCGCCTCTCGCCCTAGCGAACCGCGAATACGAGCAGAACCGCGAGCTGGCACAGCTCGGCTGTGGCGCCGCAGACGTCACCCGTCGCGCCGCCCAATCTGCGCCGGGCCAGACCCGCGACGGCAATGGCTGTCAGGCCCACGAAGGGAAGCGCGAGCAGCGCCCGCCGCCAATCGATCGCGCCGGCGACCAGGGCCGTGGCCGAGCCGAGCACCAGGTCCAGCCCGCGATGTCTTGCATCCCATGCCGCAACGCCCAATCCGCTGGTTCTGACGTAAGGGACGAAAGCGATCACCGACAGGGTGGCCAGGCGCGACAGCGCGCCGCCGACCACCAGCGCGGCAAGCCCTCGGGCAGGCGACATCGACGACAGCGCGGCGACGTCCAGCAGCAGAACCACGACGATCGCGGTGACCCCGAACGTTCCCAGCCGCGGGTCACGCATCACCTCCAGGCGGCGCGAGGGATCCCCGCCCCCGAGCAAGCCGTCCGCCGTGTCGGCGAGGCCGTCGAGATGGATGGCACCCGTCAACACACATAGAAACGCGACCGCGCACGCCGCAGCCAGGAGGGGAGACGTTAAGGCGTTGAGGACGGCGAAGGTGGCGCCCGCGGCCAGGCCGATGAGTGCTCCGATCGCCGGGAAGTAGGCCCGTCCGAGCCTCTCGCCCGAGCTTCCGTCGGCGTTGGCCACCGGGAGCACGGTCAGAAAGGACATGGCGGCGCGCAGCGAGCGGATCGTCACGTCGGGTCGATGATCGGGTCCATCGGCTTCAGCTCGAGCGCACGCCCGGCGACCATCAGGAGAGAGCGCTCGGCGCAATCGGCAAAAGCGACGTTGACCGCACCGAGCACGTCGCGATAGGCGCGCGCCAGCTCGTTGGCGGGCACGATGCCCAGTCCCACCTCGTTGGTGACGACGACCCCACGCCGATGAGCGAGAGTGCGAGCGGCATCACCAGCCAGCGCGAGGATCGAATCAGCACTCCGACCCGCGCCCATCAGGTTGGACACCCACAGGGTCAGGCAGTCGACGATGACGAAATCCGTCCCCGGAGCCGAGTCGATCGCCGCCTGCAGGTCGAGCGGCGCCTCCACCGTCGACCACGCGTCCGGCCGCCCGCCGCGATGCCTCTCGATGCGCAAAGCCATCTCAGCGTCGCCTGCCGTGGCGGTCGCGATGAAGGTCACCGAACCTCGTGCCTGACGGCCCAGGCGGTCGGCAAGGCGCGACTTGCCGCTCCGCGCGCCTCCCAGGAGCAGCACGAACCCCATCAGAAGTCGATGCCGCGGATCGCGCGGACGCCGCGATCGAATGCGTGCTTGAGATTGCGCATCTCGGTCACGGTGTCCGCAAGCTCGATGAGCGCCGGCGGAGCATCGCGCCCTGTCGCGATCACGTTCACCGACACCGGTCGAGCCGCGATCGCCGCCACGACCTCCTCCGTGGAGATCCAGCCCCAGTTCATCGGGTACGTGATCTCGTCGAGCACGACAAGGCCGTAAGCCCCCGCCTGGATCTTCTCCTGGGCGACCCGCCAGGCCTCTCGCGCGATCGCCTCGGTGCGGTCCAGGTCGCGCGAGTCCCAGGTGAACCCGTCGCCGATGGTCCACCACTCGACGCCCAGCCTGGTGGCTGCCTCCTTCTCGCCGACCTTCCATTTGTCGGACTTCATGAACTGGATCACGCATACCTTCCAGCCCCGCGCGACCGCGCGCAGCGCGGTGCCGAAAGCCGCGGTCGACTTGCCCTTGCCATTTCCCGTGTTCACGATCACGACCGACGGGGCTTTGCGCGAAGCCCTCGGCGGTGCGTGCAGCGGCACCTCTGGCGAGCTCATCTGCGCACGGGAACCACCGCGGTTCCCGACCCGTTCAGATCGATCACCCTGACCTCAGCTCCGTAGTGCGCGGAGATAGTCGGTTCGGTCAGGACTTGCGCAGCAGTCCCCGTCGCGACCAAGCGGCCTTCCACCAAGAGGGCGAGGCGGTCCGAGTACTGACCGGCGAGCGTCAGCTCGTGCATGGCCGCGATCACGGTCAGCTCCTGCTCGTGGCGGAGCTGATCGATCAGCTCGAGCACGGATTGCTGGCGCCCGACATCCAAAGACGTCGTCGGTTCGTCGATGAGAAGGACGGGTGCCCCCTGTGCGAGCGCACGCGCGATTGCCGCCCGCTGCCTCTCGCCCCCACTCAGCTTGTCCAACGAGCGCGCGGCAAGCTCGTCGAGCGCAAGCCTTCGCAGGACATCCTTCACGACCCGCCGATCATGCGAGCTCTCTCTGCCGAGGTAGCCCAGGTGCGGCGACCTGCCCAGGAGGACGTACTGCGCCACGGTCATGCCCGCCGGCATCTGCGGCTCCTGGACCAGCATCGCGATGCCACGCGCGAGATTTCGCGAGCTCAGTCCGGTGACTGGGTGTCCGCCGATCACGATGTCGCCCTGAAAAGGTACGAGACGGGCGATCGCACGCAGGATCGTCGTCTTGCCCGCACCGTTGGGCCCGATCAGCGACAGCCACTCGCCGGACGCGACGGTCAAATCCAGGTCCCGGACCACAGGCCGGCCCTCGTAACCGACCGAAACAGAGGTGAGGACGACCGAGCTCATAGCGGCGCCCCCCGAGTCGACCTCATGACGACGATGAAGAACGGCGCCCCGAGGAACGCCGTGATCACGCCGATCGGGAGCTCTGCCGGGGCCACGATCGTGCGCGCCGCGGTATCGGCCAGGACCAGGAACGCGGCGCCGAAGAGCACCGACAGAGGGATCACGACGCGATAGCTGCGGCCGACCAGCAGGCGAATCGTGTGCGGAATGATGATGCCGACAAACGCGATTGTCCCCCCGACCGCCACCACCGCCGCGGTGCCCAGCGTGGCCGCGACGACCACGATTAGACGAATCCGGCGCGTCGAGATGCCAAGGCTCGTGATCTCGTCCTCGCCAAGCGTCAGGGCGTCGAGCAGCCGGCGGTGCAAGAAGATCACGGCCACGCTCAGAGCCACATAGGGAAGCACCAGCAGCACGTCATCCCACCCGGCGGTGACGAGCCGCCCGAGGATCCATGAGTAGACCATGCGGATGGAGCTGGTCTGCGTTTGCTGCACATACGACTGGATCGAGTTGAAGAAAGTCGCGATGGCCACGCCGGCCAGGATCAATCCTGTCGCCGACCGCAGCCCGGTGACGCTGCGGCCAAGGGCATAGGCGCCGGCCACCGCCGCCCCCGCTCCTACGAATGCGGCCAGCGGGACGATGTTGATGCCGGACACCGAGGTGCCAGGCGCGAAGGCGATCGCCAGCGTGGCACCGAGGTTCGCGCCCGCGGCAGCTCCGAGCAGGTAAGGGTCGGCTAGCGGGTTGCGAAACACGCCTTGATACGCCGCGCCCGCCACCGCCAGGGTGCCTCCGACCAGGACGCCCAGGACGACCCGCGGAAAACGCAGCGACCACAGGATGTTGGCCTGGCCGGGATCGATCGACGAGGCGGTCCCGAACCATGGGAGAGGAGCCAGCAGCGCCCGCGCAACCGTGCCTAGGCCAATGTGGACGGGGCCTGCGAGCACACCGATCGCGCAGCACAGGAGCAGGGCGACACAGCCGGCCGCAGCCCAGATCCACGGGAGCCGCGGCAGGCCGCGGAGCAGCGTGGGACTGCCGCCCGCCAAGCGCCTTGCCGAGGCCGGCTTGACTCCGACCGTCACGCCGCCTTCTCGACCTGCTGGACATGAGTCGCGACGGCTTGCATGAAGTCGATGATTCGCGGTCCCCAGCGCGACGCGATGTCGTCGTCGACCCCGATCACCTGGCCCGTCCTGACCGCGGCGATCACGCCCCAACCAGGGCGCGCCCCGACGGTGCGCAGGTCCTGCTGGCAGCACTTCGTGTCCGCCAGCACGATCAGGTCGGGATTCGACGCCACGATGAACTCGGCCGACAGCTGCGGATAGTCGGGCGTGGCGGAGGTCGCGGCGTCGGCGATGTTGGTCAGCCCTAGCAGCTTGTACACCTGCCCGATGAACGTGGCCGAGGTCGCCGAGTAGTACGTGTTGTCGAGCTCGTGATAAACGCGCAGCTGACGCGCAGGTTTGGCAACGGAGGCGACGAAGGAGCCGACCTGTGATCGCATCTTCGCGACGAGCGAATCCGCGTCGGACGGGTGACCCGCGGCCGCGCCGAGCTGCCGGATCTGCAGATACGAGTCGTCCAGGTTCTTGGCCGCGGGCTCGATCAGGATCGGGACGTTGAGCGCCTGCATGCCGTGCACCACGCCGCCCAGGTCATCCGCCGCCACCACCAGGTCGGGCGCGTAGCCGGCGATCGCCTCGATGTTGGGCGTGAACCCCGACAGCTTGGTCTTGGGAACGTTCGACGGATAGTTCGACTGGTCGTCGACCGCGATCACCTGGGATCCCGCGCCGATGGCGAAGAGCATCTCGGTCGCGGTGGAGGAAAGAGACACGATGCGGTGCGGCTGCTTCGTGATGTTCACCGTTCTGCCGTCCGGCTGCGCGATGGTCACCGGAAAGTGCGCGGTCTGAGCGCTGGGTGTCGCCGATTGCGCACCTCCGCACGACGTCAGCGCGAAGCAAACGGCGAAGGCGAACATTCCGATCGGGCCGGCCAGTTTCGCGCTGGCCTCTGGCTGATGCTGCTGCATCGAACCTGTCCTCCGGCGGCAACCACCCCACCTGGCAGGGAAAACCTCGCCGCAGGAGGCATCCCCACTGATCCGCGCAAGTGGGACGACCGCTCAAGGAATGGGTCTCCTGGCTTGTGGATCACAGCGTGTCGGCCGCCTTCCCAAGGACTTCGCCTCAGTGGCCGCCGGCCGAACGCTCCCCACTCACAGTTGCGCGACAGCGCCGGATTTGGACCGGCTTCCCGCATTCGGTGAGCTATTTAGTTGTGCGAATTCATTATGAGCGGTCAGAAACGCCCGCCTCGTCGAACGTCGCCATCTCATTGAGCAGGCGCACCGCCGCGCGAACGATGGGAAGGGCGAGGGCGGCGCCAGTCCCCTCGCCGAGCCGGAGGTCGAGGTCGAGCAGCGGATGCAGTCCGAGCCGATCCAGGACCGCGCCGTGGCCGAGCTCGGACGATCGGTGAGAGGCGATCATGTAACCGCTCGCCGCCGGTTCCATCGCCGCCGCCACCAGCGCCGAAGCGCCAGAGATGAAGCCGTCGATGATCGCGGGTTTACGACCTTCCGCGGCGGCAAGGATCACGCCCACCAGGCCCGCGATCTCCAGTCCACCCACCGCCGCCAGGGTGTCGATGGGGCCGCGTGCGATGGAGCCGGCATTGACCTGCAGCGCACCTCTGACCGCGTCCAGCTTGCGCCTGAGCCCTTCGTCATCGACCCCGGTACCTCGACCCACAACGAGCTCTGGCTCCAGCCCCGTCAGCGCGCAGATCAACGCCGCGGACGCGGTCGTGTTGCCGATGCCCATATCGCCCGTCAGCGCGACATCGACCGCCGGCGCCTGCTCGCGAACGAGCGAACGTCCGACCTCGATTGCCCGCTCCGCCTCGTCGACTGTCATCGCCGGCCCGCGCGTGATGCTGTCCGTACCGCGCCGCACTTTCACCGCGCGCAAGTCCGAGTGCGGGGGCAGGTCGGCGTCCACTCCGATGTCGGCGACCACCACACGCGCACCGACCTCACGCGCGAGCACATTGATGGCCGCGCCTCCGCGGAGGAAGTTGAGCACCATCTGCGCCGTGACCTCACGCGGATACGCGCTCACACCTTCGGCCGCGACGCCGTGGTCGGCCGCCAGCGTGAAGACGACGGCGCCACGCAGCGGCGGATCCATGCGTCCCGTCATGCCGGCCAGGCGGACAGACAAGTGCTCGAGCACGCCCAGACTGCCCGCGGGCTTGGTCAGCCGCGCCTGGCGCGCCGACGCCTGCCGCATCGCTCCTTCGTCCAAAGGCGGGATCGCCATGCCGAGGTACGTTAGCCGCCGTGACCTTTCTTCAGTTCCGCACGCTTTGCCTCTCGATGCCCGAGGCGGAAGAGGTCCAGACGTGGGGCGAGGCGACGTTCCGCGTGCGTAACCGGATCTTCGCCATGGGGACGCCGGAGGCCAAATCGGTCTCGGTCAAAGCGTCGCTCGACGACCAGGCAGGTTTGATCGCCATGGACCCGAAGACTTTCTCCGCCTCGGCGTACACGGGCCGGTTCGGATGGGTCAGCGTGCGCCTGCCTGGGCTGAGCCGAAAGCTCGGAGAGCGGCTGGTCAGGAACGCCTGGGAGCGGACCGCCCCCAGGCGTCTACACAGTCAGTAGGCGCGGCGGCTGTAGCGTCGGCGACCCGCGAACAGGCGAACGATGAGCAGCAGGATCGCGGCCCCGATGAACGCCATGATCATCGCGCTGATGATCGGGTGGCCGGCGACGGCGATGTTGAAGTGGAAGAAGCCCGCGAGTACGATCCCGCCGAACAAACCGCCGACGATGCCGACGATGATGTCCCAGATGAGTCCGAGGCCGTGGCCCAGGGCAAGGTGGCTTGCCAGGAACCCGGCCACCAGCCCGACGAGCATCCACACCAGGATCGAATCCAGGTCGATAGTGACGGGCGAACCGTTGACGGAAATGACCATTTCAGGCCCCCTTTACAAAACTAGAACGCGCCACTCGTAAAACGCGCTCTAGCTTCGAGTCACCTTGGCGGCAAGCTCATTGAGCGCCGCCCCCAGCACGCGGTTGAAGGCGGGGTAGGGGTGAATCACGTCCGCCAGCGCGCCCAACGGCGTGCCCAGCTTCACCGCCAGGATGAGCTCGCCCAGGATCTCGCCCGCGCGTGGCGTGACCAGGGTCGCGCCGACGAGCGTGCCGCGAGTCCGGTCGCCGATCAGCTTCAGGGTTCCGCCATGGAAGTCGCTGATGTAGCCACGCGCGGCCTCGCCCGGATCCGTGGCCGCCACGACCACATCGACCCCGCGCTCACGAGCAGCCTGCTCCGGCCACCCGACCGACGCGACCTCGGGATCGGTGTACGTGACGCGAGGCACGGCCGTGTGGTCGGCCCGCGCGTCCTGACCCTTCAGCCGCCGGCCCACGATCTGGCCGTGGTAGTACGCGAGATGAGTGAAGCCGCCGATGCCGGTGATGTCGCCCGCCCCGTAGATCGCGTCGCGTGCCTCGAGGGTCTGCGGGTCGACCTTCAACCAGCCCTTGTCCGTCTGGGCAAGCCCGGCTGGTTTCCAGGCTTCGAAGTTGGGTCGCCGGCCGGTCGCGACCAGCAGCCGGGCGCCCGCGACGACCGCGCCGGACTTCAGATGCACGACCACGTCGTCGCCGTGGCTCTCAACGGCGACACAGGGGTCGCCCACGAAGACGTCGATGCCATCTGCCTTCAGGTGGGGCAGGAGCGCGGCTCCGGCTTCGGGCTCCTCCAGCCCGAGGAAGCGCGGCCCAGCCTCGACGATCGTGACCTTCGACCCAAGCCTTGCGAAAGCCTGCGCCAGCTCGACTCCGACCGCGCCCCCACCCAGGACCACCAGCCGTGTGGGCAGCTCGCGCGGCACGGCCGCCTGACGGTTGGTCCAGTACTTCACCTTGTCGAGGCCGTCGATCGGAGGGATGGCTGCTGTCCCGCCGTTGGCGATGACGACCGCCTTGCGCGCGACGAGCTGCTCGCCCCCGACCTCGATCGTTCGGAGGTCGATCATCGTCCCCGCGCCGCGCACCAGCTTCGCGCCGGTCTTGATGAGGGCGACGGCAGGCCGGCTGTCGTCGAGGTCGCGAGCCATCCACAGCACGCGCTTCGACACCTTGGGGAAGTCGACGTCCCACTCCACACGCGAAGCCGCAAGCGTCCGCGCCCGTCCGGCCTCCTCCAGCGTCTCGCCGGACCGAAGCAGGGTCTTCGAGGGCACGCATCCCCAGTACGGACACTCACCGCCCACCAGCTCCCGCTCCACCACGGCGAGGGAAAGCCCGCTGCCTTCGAGTTCCCCCGCGAGCGCCTCCCCCGCCACCCCGCCGCCCAGGCACACGACGTCAAACTCCTGCGGCAACGTTGTCTCCTCCCTCGACGCTTTCGCGCCGTAACGACTCGAGTAGTGATGTCGCGGTGAAGGCGCCCGCGTAGCGGTCGCCATCGAAAACAGCGGCCCGCTCGGTGGGACTGCTCAGTGCGGCTGCGAAAGCTTCGGTCAGCGTGCTCGAGAGCGGTACGCGCGGCTCACCCGTCCGTGGCCCCCCGTCGGGTTCATCAAGGGTTTGCGGGTTGATGCGCACAACCGACATCCGGCGGACGAGCCTTTCCCTGCCCAGGAACTCTGCGACGTACTCGCTGGCCGGACGGGTCAGGATCTTTTCCGGCGTGTCGTACTGAGCGATCTCGGCCTGCATCTTCAAGAGGCAGATCCGGTCGCCCACGATCACGGCCTCGTCGATGTCGTGCGTGACGAAGACCACCGTTTTGCGCATGGAGCGCTGGATGCTGATGAACTCCTGCTGCAGGCGCTCCCGCGTGATCCTGTCGACCGCTCCGAATGGTTCGTCCATGAGCAGGATGGGCGGATCCGCGGCCAGGGCCCTGGCGAATCCGACGCGCTGACGCTGCCCGCCAGACAGTTGGTGTGGGTAGCGGTCGCGGTACTCGGGCGGTGGGAGGCCGACCAGCTCGAGCAGCTCGTCGACACGCCTGGCGATTCGCTTGCGATCCCAGTTCCAAAGCCGCGGCACGGTCCCGACGTTGCCGCCGATGGTCATGTGCGGGAACAGCCCGGTTTGCTGGATCACATAGCCCATCTTCAAGCGCAGCGTCGCCGGATCCACGGTGCGTGTGTCCACGCCGTCGACCATCACCCGGCCGTGATCGGGATCGATCAGCCGGTTGATCATGCGCAACGTCGTCGTCTTGCCGCATCCCGACGGTCCGATGAGGACGCAGGTCAAACCGTCTGCGATTTCGAGGGTCAGGTCGCGTACCGCGTTGGAGCCCGACGCGAACTGCTTGGTCACGTTTTCCAGGCGGATCAAGGCTCATCCAATCTAGTCAAGACGAGGGGGCTCTCAGGCCGGGTTGATCCCGGCCGTCACCAGACGGGTCATTCCAGACGCCTCCCAATCACGGCAAGGAGTTTCCCAGGAGGGGGCCCGCGAGGGAGGACCGGAGTCCTCACCCGCGCTTAACTAACGTAATCGAATGCCGGCACGGTTATTCCTCGCCGTCGATCAGCCGTGGGTCGACTGGGGATGGCTCTCGACTCACGTCCCGTACGTGTGGGACGCCGTGGTGCAGCACCTCGAGCTGACCGTGGTCGCGGTCGTCGTGGGACTCGCCATTTCGTTGGTGCTCGGCGTCCTCGCGCATCTGTGGCGCCCACTCCGTTTCCCTGTACTCACGGTGTTCGGAGCCTTCTACACGATCCCCTCGATCGCGCTGTTTGCGCTGCTCATCCCGATCACTGGATTGAGCGGGACCTCCGCCGAGATCCCGCTCATCGGTTACAACGTTTTGATCCTGGTCCGCAACGTGATGGTGGGACTGGATGCGGTGCCCGCGGAGGTGCTCGACGCCGCTGACGGCATGGGGTACAGACGCTTCGCACGCTTGGTCGCCGTGGAGCTCCCACTTGCCGTGCCGGCGATCTTTGCGGGATTGCGAGTGGCGGTCGTCTCGACCATCGGGATCGTGACGATCACCGCCGTCATCGGCCTCGGCGGGCTGGGCCAGCTGATCCTGAGAGGCTTGATCCAGGACTTCCGCACTCCGCTCGTGGTCGCCACCGCTCTCTGCATCGTGATCGCGCTTTTTGCCGATCTCGCCCTCGCCGGTGCCCAGCGTCTGGTGGTTCCTTGGGGCAGGAGCTCATGAGCATCGGCGACCTTTGGCGCTGGCTTGTCGATCCCGCCAACTGGCAGGGTTCGGACGGCATTCCCACCAGGCTCGGCGAGCAGGTCCACGTCTCGGTCGAATCAGTCGCCATCGGCGCTGCGATCGCTTTGCCGGTGGGCGTTGTGCTCGGCCACTACGGACGCTTCGGCAACCTGGCGATCAATGTCTCCAACGTTGGACGCGCCGTCCCTTCGTTCGGGATCATCGTCATCGCGTTCCTGGCTTTCGGGCTGGGTGACGGGCCCATCGTCCTCGCCCTGACCGCGCTGGCCATACCGCCCATGGTCACCAACAGCTACGTCGCGCTGCGCGAAGTGGACCCTGACATCAAGGAGGCGGCGCGCGGGATGGGCTATCGGGAGCTGGCGCAGGTCCTGCGGGTCGAGTTACCTCTCGCCGTACCCCTGATCATGGCCGGAGTGCGCACGTCAGCGGTCCAGGTCGTCGCGACCGCAACCCTCGCGGCCGTCGTGGCCGGCGGCGGGTTCGGCCGCTATATTGTGGACGGGCTGGCTCGCAGCGATTACCCGCGGCTGGTCGCGGGCGCGCTGCTCGTGGCGGCGCTCGCGCTGGCCACCGAGCTGCTCCTGGCCGGGTTGCAGCGCCTGCTCGTGCCCCGAGGCATCAGGCTGCTGAGCGCTCCGATCTCACACCGCGTCACCACCGCCAAGGTCGCCTAGATGGAAGAAACAAGGCGAACCTCAGGTTCGATCCCAGGGGGCCTTGGCGTGGCCTGGGGAGGAAATCGATGACCCGCATCAAGCGCTCAGGTTGGTGGATTCAAGCGATCGCCGCCGCTGCTGTCGTGATCGCAGCCTGCGGCGGGAGTCCCACGCCCGGGACGACCAGCAAGGGCACGCTCACCGTCGGAGGCTTCAACTTCCCCGAGAGCGACATCCTGGCCCAGCTCTACGGACAGGCGTTGGCCCATGGCGGCTACGACGTGAAGTACAAGCTGGACCTGGGGACCCGGGCGGTCGTCGTCCCGGCCATCCAGAGCGGGCAGATCGACCTTTACCCCGGCTACGCTGCCAGCGAGCTCGAGTACCTCAACAAAAGCAAGGGCGAGGCGACGCCCGACGCGGTGGCGACCACAGCCAAGCTCAACACTTACCTGAC
>Ga0209058_1000827_pt1 | contig 26814 bp, 22 predicted proteins | sample GraSoiAngelo_147_FD_185904 | JGI IMG/M metagenome (GOLD analysis project Ga0209058, IMG submission 185904) | Grasslands soil microbial communities from the Angelo Coastal Reserve, California, USA - 14_1009_05_40cm (SPAdes) (version 2) | ecosystem: Environmental > Terrestrial > Soil > Grasslands ... | reverse complement strand
CGCATCGCCTCCCAGACACGCTCGGAGGTCACGGGCATCTCGATATGTTCCACGCCCAGCTCGGCCAGCGCGTCGACGATGGCGTTCACCACGGCGCCCAGCGCGGGCGTGGTCCCGCCCTCGCCACCGCCGCGCAGGCCGAGCGGATGGGACGTCGACGGCACCTCGCTGATCTCGGTGGTGAACGCGGGCAGCATGTCGGCGCGCGGCAACGCGTAGTCCATCAGCGTCGCCGAGAGCAGCTGGCCACTGTCGCGGTCATACGCGCACGCTTCCCACAGTGCCTGACCCACGCCCTGCGCGATGCCGCCGTGCGTCTGGCCGTGCAGGATCATCGGGTTGACGGCCCGGCCGCAGTCGTCGACAGTGGTGTAGCGCACGAGCTCGACCACGCCGGTCTCGGGATCCACCTCGACCTCGCACACCGCGCTGCCGTAGGGAAACGACGGCTGCGGCATCGTCTCGTCGCTCAACCCGTCGAGGGTCTCGGCGCGCGCGGCCTCGAACAGGTCGACCGAGCGGTCGGTGCCCTTCACCCGGAACCGCGGCCCCGCGAACTCGATGTCGGCCTCGGCCGCCTCGAGCAGGCGCGCGGCGATCCGCCGGCCCTTCTCGACGATCTGGTCCGACGCCTTCGCCATCACGATCGCGGCCAGGCGCAGCGCGCGCGCCGAGTGCGCGCCGCCCCCGACCACCGTCACGTCGGTATCGCCGGTGATCAGCTGCACCTGGGAGAGCTCGACGCCGAGCCACTCGACCAGGAGCTGCGCGAAGCTGGTCGCGTGGCCCTGGCCGGAGGAGAGGGTGCCCAGCACCAGGTCCACTCGCCCCTCGGGGCGTACCGTGATGTGCGCCCGCTCGCGCGAGAAGCCGGTGTTGAGCTCGATGTAGTTCGCGACGCCGATCCCACGATAGCGGCCACGCCGGCGCGCCTCGGCCCGGCGGGACTCGAAGCCGGTCCAGTCCGCGAGCGCGACGGCTCGATCGAGCGCGGCCTGGTAGTCGCCGCTGTCGTAGACCACGCCCATGCTGTTCCGGTGCGGCATCGCGGCGGCGCGCACGAGGTTCTTGCGCCGGAGCTCGAGCCGATCGAACCCGTGGCGGCGCGCGGCGAGGTCGATCAGCCGCTCCATGATGAACATGACCTCGGGGCGTCCCGAGCTCCGATACGGCGTGGTCGGCGACGTGTTCGTGATGACCGCCCGCCCGCGCATCGCGGCGGCCGGCATGCGATACACCGTCGCCGTCAGCGCCATGCCCTTGTTGAGAGGGTGGAACGAGACTGCGTGGGCGCCGACGTTGCTGGTGTTGACCCCCCGGAATGCCAGGAAGGTGCCGTCGGTGTCGAGCGCCAGCTCGGCGCGCGCCGCGAGGTCGCGGCCGTGGTAGTCGGCGAGGAACGCCTCCCGCCGCTCGGCCGTCCACTTCACCGGCCGCCCGAGGCGCCGCGCCGCCCACGCCACCAGCGCGAACTCCGGATAGCAGCTGTTGCGCGTGCCGAAGTTCCCGCCCACGTCGCGCGCCACCACGCGGACGGCACTCTCCGGAACGCCGAGGGCGCCGGCCACGCCGGTCTGCGTGCGCCCGAGCCCGCCCGCGCCGGCGTGCACGGTGTAGCGTCCGCCCGCGGCGTCCCAGCTGCCCACCGCGGCGCGCGGCTCCATCGGCACGCCGGTGATCCGGTGGACCCACGTGTCGAGCCGCACCACGTGGGCAGCGCGCGCGAACGCGGCCTCCACCGCCGCCGCGTCGCCGACCTGCGCGTCCACGCACACGTTCGATGTGGTCTCGTCCCAGACGAGCGGCGCACCGTGATCCGCCGCCGCGAGGCTCGCGGTCACCGACGGCAACGGGATCCACTCGACGACGACGCGCTCGGCGCCGTCGCGCGCGGCGGCGGGTGTTTCCGCGATGACCATGGCCACGATCTCGCCCGCGAAGCGCGCCCGGTCGGCGGGCATCGGCGGATGCGGCGCGACGAACGCCACATCGGCCGCCCGCACCATGTCCTCGTAGGGGTTCCCCGGCATCGGGCTGTGCTTGAGCGGCCCGACACCGTCGGCGCGGGCGTCCTTCCCGGTCAGCGCCGCGAGGACACCCGGCGTGGCGAGGGCGGCGGTGGTGTCGATGCGCCCGACGCGCGCGTGGGCGTGCGGCGACCGGACGAAACAGGCGTAGGCCTGGCCAGGCAGGTTGACGTCGTCGCTGTAGCATCCCCCGCCGACGAGCAGGCGCGCGTCGTCCTTGCGCAAGACGGGCTTGCCGAAGCCTTCGCGCGCCGCGCGTGTGCGCGATTGCAAAAAGGACATAGGGCCGGATCGTGGCCCGCCCGCGCGGCGCTGTCAAGATCGACCGCTTGACAGCGGCCGCCCTCCGGGCAGATCGTTCGCGCAATCGAGCGGAGGGACACGACCATGGCGAACAAGGGCCTCTGGTACTCGAGCACCGCACTGCTCATCTTCCTGGCGCTGCTGGCCTGCTGGCCGGTGGCGCGACCGGACGCCCAGGGGACGCCCGGCGGTCTCGTCCAGATCGACAACGACGACATCGGCGGTGTCGTGACCAGCCGGAACGGGGCGGAGGCCGGAGTCTGGGTCATCGCCGAGACGACCGAGCTCGGCACGCGGTTCGCCAAGATCGCGGTCACGGACGATCACGGACGGTTCGTGATCCCCGATCTCCCGCCCGCGACGTACGACGTGTGGGTGCGCGGCTACGGCCTCGTCGATTCGCCGAAGGTCAAAAGCCCCCGCGGACGGCTACTGAATCTCAACGCGGTGGTGGCGCCGAGCGCGGCGGCCGCGGCCGAATACTATCCGGCCATCTACTGGTTCTCCATGCTCAAGATTCCCGACAAGCGCCTGTTCCCCGGCACGGGTCCCGATGGCAACGGCATTCCCGTGGCATTCAAAAGCCAGGAGCAGTGGCTCAACGTGGTTCAGCTGAACGGCTGCGGGAACTGTCATCAGCTCGGCGACAAGGCGACGCGCGAGATCCCGGCGGCGCTGGACGTGGCGAAGAGCTCGTCGGTCGATGCGTGGACGCGGCGGCTCCAGTCGGGGCCGGGCGGCGGCACGATGGTCAGGACCATCGGGACCCTCAACACCAACGACGGCGGACACCTGCGCCGCCTGGCGGAGTGGACGGATCGCATCCGCGCCGGCGAGCTGCCGGTGTCGACGCCGGCGCGACCTCACGGCATGGAGCGCAACCTCGTCGTCACCGTGTACGACTGGCTCTCGCCGAAGTACTACGTCCACGATCTGATCGTGACCGATCGACGCAAGCCCACGGTCAACGCATTCGGCCCGATCTACGGCGCCACGGAGCTCAGCACGGACCACGTGCCGGTTCTGGATCCGGTGAAGGTGACGAAGACCACGATGCGCGTGCCGGTGCGCGATCGTGACGCGCCCAGCTCGGCGCTCGCCAACCCGGTGGTCGCGCCGTCGCCGTACTTCGGGACGGAGCAAGTCTGGGACACGCAGGTGAACGCGCACAATCCGATGATGGACGGGGACGGACGCGTCTACTTCACCGCGCAGGTGCGCTCGCCCAAGAGCCCGCCGGCCTACTGCGCGGCGGCGTCGGGCCATCCGTCGGCGAAGGCGTACCCGCTCACGCGCACCCCGGACGGGTTCGTGCAGAACTCCCGTCAGGTCACGGTCTACGACCCGAAGACCAAACAGTTCACGTTCATCGATACGTGCTTCGGCACGCACCACCTGAACTTCGCCGAGGACGCCGACCACACGCTGTGGCTCAGCAACAACCTCCAGAACGAGCTCGCCATCGTCGGCTGGGTCAACACGAAGATGTTCTGGGCGACCGGTGACGCGGGGAAATCGCAGGGCTGGACGGCGCTGGTGGTCGACACCAACGGCAACGGCAAGCGCGACCCGTACGTCGAGCCCAATCAGCCGGACGATCCCGCGAAGGACAAACGGATCGGGCTCGGGTTCTACGGCATCGCGTACAGCCCGGCCGATGGCACCATCTGGGGCTCGAACATCGGCCACCCTGGGTACGTCCTGCGACTCCAGCTCGGGCCGAATCCGCCGGAGACCGCGCTCGTGGAAGTCTACCGGGTCCCGCCGCCCGGATACGGCATGCGTGGCTTCGACATCGACCGCCTTGGCGTGGCGTGGGTGACGCTGGCGAGCGGCCACATCGCCAGCTTCGACCGTCGCAAGTGCACGGGTCGTCTCAACGGGCCGGGCGCCGCCGAGGGGAACCTGTGCCCCGAGGGGTGGACCTTCTATCCGCTTCCCGGGCCGGCGTTCGCGGGCCGAGACGGCGCCGCCGAGGCCCCGTACTACACCTGGGTGGATCAGCACGACATCCTGGGCCTGGGCCCGAACACGCCGATCGGCACCGGCAATTTCTCGGACTCGCTTCACGCGCTGACCTACGGCAAGGTCGTCCAGCTGCGCGTCCCTTACCCCATGGGCTTCTTCGCCAAGGGCGTCGACGGCCGCATCGACGATCCGAACGGCGGATGGAAGCGTCGGGGATTGTGGGTGACGTCCGGTAATCGAACGCCCATGCACATCGAGGGCATCGACGCGCCCACTCCCGGCGCGCCGGGCAAGACGCTGTCGAGTCCGCTGGTCGTGCACTTCCAGCTGCGGCCCGACCCGCTGGCGAGGTGACTACCGCTCTACGTTGACTTTGATCGCGCCGCCGCCCTAGCATCCCCTCGTCCAACCGCCGACATGGAGGGCTCAATGGCGACCCTGCTCATCAATGGGAAGTCTCACACCGTGGTCGCCCCCGACGACACCAAGCTGCTCTGGGTACTTCGGGAGCGCTTGCGGATGACGGGGACGAAGTTCGGCTGCGGCATGGCGCAGTGCGGCGCGTGCACCGTGCACCTGAACGGCGATGCCGTGCGCTCGTGCCAGGTCACGCTCGCCCAGGCCGCTGGCAAGAAGATCACGACGATCGAAGGGCTGCACCCCCAGGGCCAGCACCCGCTGCAGGTCGCGTGGATCGCCGAGCAGGTGCCCCAGTGCGGCTATTGCCAGTCGGGGCAGATCATGCAGGCCGCCGCGCTCCTCGCCAAGAACCCGACGCCGACCGACGCGGACATCAACACCGCCATGGCGGGCAACCTCTGCCGCTGCGCGACCTACCTGCGCATCCGGCGCGCGATCAAGCGCGCCGCCCAGGGGGTGTGACATGGCACGTCGAATCGATCGGCGCGACTTCATCAAGACCACGACGGTGGCCGGTGTCGGCCTGACGCTGTCGTTCACGCTTCCCGGCGTCGGCGTCCGCACGGCCGCGGCGCTCTCCGCCTGGGAGCCGAACACCCAGATGACGCTGACGCCTGACGGCCTCGTCACCGTACACATCTTCAAGGCCGAGATGGGCCAGGGCGTGGGCACGGCGCTCGCACAGATCGTGGCCGAAGAGCTCGAGGTCGACTGGAAGGACATCCGCATCGACTATCCGACCAGCGATCCCAAGCACGGCCTGATGATCACGGGCGGCAGCTGGAGCGTGAACTGGACGTTCGACAAGCTCTCGCGCGCGGCGGTGGCGGCGCGCACGATGCTCATCGCCGCGGCCGCGCAGCAGTGGAAGGTGCCGGCGAGCGAGTGCGTCGCCGAGCGCAGCACTGTCCGCCACGCGCCGACGGGCCGCTTCCTGACCTACGGGCAGATCGTCGACAAGGTTCCGATCGCGGCGCGGACCTGGTCGGAGGACGACCTCAAGAAGCTCACGCTGAAGAAGCCCGAAGAGTATCGCGTCGTCGGTCACTGGGCGGCGCGGCTCGACATCCCCGAGAAGGTGAACGGCAAGGCCAAGTTCGGGATCGACACGTTCTTGCCCGGGATGGTCTACGCGAAGGTGGCGTACCCGCCGACGCGCGAGGGCGCCAAGGTCAAGGCCGTGGACGACAAGGCCGCCAAGGGCGTGAAGGGCTACGTCAAGACGGTCGTCGCCGGAGATCTGGTGGCGGCGCTGGGCACGACGTACGAGGCCGCGACGCAGGCGCGGGACGCGCTGAAGGTGACGTGGGACAACGGCCCCAACGCCGCGGTGAGCACCGAGTCGATCACCCGTGACTACGAGCAGAAAGCCAAGGAGGACATGACGTCTCCCGCGTGGGTCGAGAAGGGCGACGTCAAAGGCGCGCTCGGCCAGGCGTCGAAGACTCACGAGGCGACCTACGTGACCGACTACGTCGCGCACGCGCCCCTCGAGCCGATGAACTGCGTCGCCAAGTTCGAGGGCGGCGTGGCCGACATCTACACCGGCTGCCAGTTCCAGACCATGGCGATGGGCGCCATCTCGAAGCAGCTCGGCATCAAAGAGGACAAGGTGCGCGTGCACCAGCACTACCTCGGCGGCGGCTTCGGGCGGCGGCTCGAGCCGGACGCGATCGTGGAGGCCGTGGTCATCGCGCGGGAGGCCGGCAAGCCGGTGAAGCTCATCCGCTCGCGCGAGGAGGACTTCAAGCGCGACTACTTCCGCTCGTTCACGCTCCAGCGGCTGCGCGGCGGGCTCGACGCGGAGGGCAAGCTGACCGCGTGGGACAACACGCTGGTGGCCGCCTACCCGGGCGAGCGCTACGCCGGGCTCGACGACAAGGGCCGCGACCAGTTCGCCCTCAACGGCGCCGACCACGTCTACGACATCCCGAACCAGTTCGTGAGGGCGGTCCGCAAGGAGACGGGCATCTCGGTCGGCTACGTCCGCGCGGTGGCGCCGAACTACACGTTCTTCGCCGTCGAGACGTTCATCGACGAGCTCGCCCAGCTGGCGAAGGTCGACGCGGTCCAGTTCCGCTTGGCGATGCTCAAGGACGCGCCCCGGCTCGCCGCCGTGTTGCGGATGGTCGCCGACCGTGCTGAGTGGGGCAAGCCGCTACCGCCCAACACCGGGCTCGGCATCGCCTGTGTGACCGCGCAGGAGAAGAAGGACCCGACGTGGACGGCATCGGCGATCCAGGCGCGCGTCGATCCACAATCCGGCAAGGTCACGGTCGAGAAAGTGGTCTGCGCCGTGGACTGCGGCATCATCGTCAACCCCGACGGAGCGCGCTCCCAGGTCGAGGGCTCGCTGCTGTTCGGCATCAGCAACGCGCTGAAGGAGCGCATCACGATCCAGAACGGCCAGCCGGTGCAGTCGAACTTCCACGACTATCACCTGCTCCGGATGAACGAGGTGCCGGACGTCGTCGAGGTGCACTTCGTGAAGAGCAAGGAGTACCCGACCGGTCTCGGCGAGCCGGGCACGACGACCGTCGCGCCGGCGCTCAGCAACGCCATCTTCGCCGCGACGGGCGCGCGCGTGCGCAGCGTGCCGTTCCTGCCCGACCGCGTCCTCGCCGCGCTCAAAGCCAAAACCTAGCGGCGGATGGGGGGCCTTCGAGGCCCCCCATCTTGAACCACTCACTTCGCCAGGCGCCTCAGCACAACCCAGCCCGAGGCCTGGAGTTCCGGCGTGATGTCGCGATGGCGCCGCTCCACGTGACGTCTCTCGACCGGCGGCGGCTTCTGGCTCCGCCGCCGGTCGCCCCCCCGACGGTCGAGGATCACCTCTTTACCCTCGTCGGCGTATTCATGCTTGAGGTACATGTACCGCTTTGGCTCGCTACGCGACACGATGAAGAGTAAATCCGCCACGCCCCCTCCACCAGATTCCTGGATCTGCCTCGAAACGGTAGTCCTTGGAGAACACCCGACGCAACCGTCAGGCGAACCAACACCGCGCTGTGTGGGCCGCTTTGGGGTTAGAACACTCCGCGACCGGAGAGGCGGAAGGCAGACACGTTGTTACTCCAACAACCCATGCACGCCCCATATAGGCACGACGGGCCGGCCAGACAAGAGAGGGGAATCCCCGAAATCACCCAGGGGAAATACTGGAGGGCCCTTCGGGGCCCATCACCACAACGCGAACCACCATCCTGATGGATGCCACAACGCGGCCTGGACCCGGATCGACGCGAGCTGCAACGCGCGATACGTATCCGGCGTCGGGCGCACCCCGCGCTCCCAGCTAGCGAGCAACCGCTCCACCACGCGGCGATCCGCGGCCAGCGCCCGGCGAACCAGCCAGGACACGCGCTGGCTCGCTTCGATCGCCCCGTAGAGCCGCAGCAAGGACCGAGCATCGGTGAGCGCGTCGGCGCGTAGGTCGCGCCAGCCGAGATTCGCCTCGACGTCAGCCGCGTGCATGGCCAGCTGGGTTACCCAGCGCGCCGCGGCGCCGAGGCGGTCGTAGTCCAAGGTGTCAGGGGTGTCGGCCGACGTGTGGTAGGTCTCGGTACGGCCGGTCGTGAGAAAGAGAAACGGCCGGCGCGCGTGCTCTCGCAGTCCGTGATAGTCGCTGCGCGCGAACCTCGTACCCGGCCGATACGGCATCACTTCGATCATCGGCAGGCTCAGCCTGACGGGTTCTACCCGCGCGGTCGGCGTGAGGTCCCGCACGAGGGCGGCCAGGCTCGGATCCGCCTCGGTGCCGAGGACGAAGAGCGCCTCGCCCAGCCCGGCCGTGCGCAGCTCCGGCGACGCGCGTCCGCCCATGAGATCGAGGACGAGTGCCAGATCGAGCCGGTGAGCCGGAAGCGGCGGGTTGCGCCAGAACCACGACGATCCCATCCGTTCCGTGCGGATGTCCGGCGGCTCCTCGGCGTCGGCGAACAGGAGCACGACGTGACGCCTCAACGCCGGCCGAGTGCGGCCGAGCGCATCGCCCAACGCCAACAGCAGCGCCACCGAGCTCGCGTTGTCGTCGGCGCCGGCGTGGACCTCGCCGTGAATCACGCCGAGGTGGTCATAGTGCGCGACGAGAACGATCCACGCAGCGTCGCGCTCGGGCGCGCGGTGGATCGCGCCGACGTTCACGGCGTAGGGCGTCGAATCCGGGCCGTCGGGAAACGTTTGCTGTTCGAACCGGTCACCGAAGAGCGGTGCCAGGCCAGCCGCCCGCAGGCGCGCCACGATGTGCACGCGTGCCCGGGCATTGCCCTCGGTGCCACGGCGCCGCCCCTGAAGATCCGGCGACGCAAGATAGCGAACGTCTCCTTCGAGCGTCGAGACGTCCAATGTTCCCACGACGCTCGCGGCGTTCTCGGAGACGCGCGCCGGGCCGGCCGCCGACGCCGGTGGGTCGACGAACTCGTAGCGCAGCGGCTCCAGCGCGTGGGAGACTGACGCGGTCAGCAGCAGACCGCCAACGGCGGCGAGCGCCGTCACGCCTGGACACCCGCCGCCGGCTGCCAACGCTTCGGAGCGGATTACACAGTCTGGAGGATCTTGGCCGTCGCCAGCTCCGGCATGAGCGCCTCGCGCCAGTCGGTGTCGCGCGGCAGCACGCCTTCGGACGCGCGCAGCGTGTAGTAGCTCGCCTCGACCCCGCGGGGCGTACCGCCCTGCTGGACGGTCTTGATGGCGCCGAGGAGCAGGCGGCGGGCCTGGATGATCGCCTTGTCGGCCGGCCCGAGATGCTCCTTGCTGCGGTCGACCACGGGGCCCATGCTCTCCTGGATTCCGCGGTCCTGGGTGTTGATCCCGTCGATCCCGGTGAACGTCTCGGTCTTCTGCACCCGGCGATCCAGGAGGTAGTTGTTCCCTCGATTGGCCTTCGAGCGGAAGGTCGTCTGGTCGACGTGAGCTGGCCCGTTCCCGGAGCGGCGCTCCATCCGGTCTTCGTCGTCGAGCGGCGCGTCCGTCGTGCTGTGGTGCCAGTTGTAGACCATAGTGGTCCCGTCATCCATCGGCACCCAGATGTGCCCGGCCACCGCGGCGCCGCCCGCGTTCGTCTGGTAGGGGCGGATCTGGTGGAACGGCAGGACGAAGTGATAGGTGCGGATGTGCATGTCGCTCTCGTCGAGCGGCCGGATGCCGGCGTAGTGGTAGCCCCAGTCCGTCAGGTCGACGACGAGCGCGGGCGCCTTGCCGCGAACGAACGGATTCTTGGGGCTGATGCCCGGCCGGCTGGAGTTGGTCGTGATGAGCCGGTGCAGGATCGGCGCGTGCGAGGTGTCGATGCCGCCCTCGAGCGCTTGCAGCCAGTTGCACTCCTCGATCACCTTGGACACGTGACGGTGGGTCGGCGCCGACTGGGTCCAGGCGAACTTGGGCAGCGGCGGCTCCCGGTCCGGCGGTCCCATGTAGGCCCAGATGAGGCCGCCCAGCTCGACGGTCGGATAGGACTGCTGGCGGATCTTGTGCTTGAAGCTGAGCTCTTCCGGCTCGTTCATCATGTCCACGCAGCGGCCGCTGACATCGAACTTCCAGCCGTGGTAGACGCACCGCAGACCGCACTCCTCGTTGCGCCCGAAGAACAGCGAGGCGCGCCGATGCGGGCAGTATTCGTCGAGGAGCCCGACGCGGCCCTCGGTGTCGCGGAAGGCCACCAGCTCTTCGCCGAGGAGCTTGACGCGCACGGGCGCACAATCGGGCTCGGGCAGCTCCCGCGCGAGCAGCGCGGGAATCCAGTACCGGCGCATGGTCTCGCCCATCGGCGTGCCGGCGCTGATGCGGGTGACCAGCTCGTTCTCTTCGCGTGTCAGCATGCGTCGCCCTCCTCGATGACCGCTGGGCTCCACGGTACCAACCGGAACTTTGGCCGATTATACTCTGGGCCCGTCGACACGTCGCGGGGCCTTCCTGATATTGTCCCGCCATGACGAAGCGTCCGGATATTCCCGTTTCGCTCGCGCACCTGGACACTCGCGACGGCGTCGGCCTCGACGGCGTGATCGCCGAGCCGCACGGGCGCCGGCGCGCCGCGCTCATCTGGGTGCATGGGCTCGGCTCGGTGTTCTATTCCGGCCAACCGCTGATCCGCGAGGTGGTGACGCGGCTCAACGCCGTGGGCGTGGCCTACTTCAAGTTCAACAACCGGGGCCACGGAGTCGTGTCCCGCGGCGGCCGACGGCTGGCTGGCGCGGCCTTCGAGCGCTTCGGCCAGAGCGTCGCGGACATCCGGGCGATGGTGACGCTCGCGCGAGCCCGCGGCTATCGCCGCGTGATCCTCGCCGGGCACTCGACCGGCGCCAACAAGGTGCTCCACTACGCCGCCCGCGCGCGCGACCGTCGCGTCAGCGGGATCGTGCTGCTCGGCCCGATCTCCGACGCGGCGGCCGAAGCCAAGCGGGTCGGCGCGCGCGAGCTCCGGCGCCGCGTGGCCGCCGCCGAGAAGATCGCCAGGCGAGATCCACAGGCGCTGGTGCCGCGCGAGTGGGGCTACTGGAGCGCCCAGCGCTACATCAGCCTGTACCGGCCGGGCGAGGTCGAGGACGTGTTCCCGTACTACCGGCCGAATGCCCGGTGGACGGCACTCCGGTCGGTGCGGCTACCGATCGCGGCGATCGTGGGCAGTCGAGATGAATTCCTCGACCGCCCGGCGCAGGAGGTCATCGACGCCTTCGAGCGAAACGCGACGCGGGCGCGGTCGTTCACGGGCGCCGTCGTCCCGGGCGCCCGCCACGGCTTTCAGGGCCGCGAGCGCGAGCTGGCGAACCTGCTCGTGCGCTGGGTTCACTCACCGAACCGCGGTGAGTGAATCCACCGCACGCTCTCTCAGCCGGTTGCCGGCTGGAACTCCAGCGTGTTGCCGTCGGGATCGTTGCACAGCATCTGCACGCCGCCGCCCGGCTGCGTGTTCTCGATGTACTTGATGCCGAGACGCTCCAGCGTGGCCTTCATCGCGCCGTAGTCCGCCACCTCGAAGCAGGTGTGGCGGGTGAGCGGGCTGATCGGCGCGCTCGGCCCCGGCGGCACGACGTCGGACTGGATGATGTGGATCTGCGGGAAGATGCCCGGCGTGCCGAGCCAGTAGCCCCCGGACTTGAACGCCGGGCGCGGCAGCACCTGGAATCCGAGCACGCGGCAGTAGAAATCCTTCGACCGCTCGGCGTCGACGGTCGCGATGCCTTCGTGTTGCACGCGGACCACGTGGGTTCCTGTCACCGGTTGAACGCGGGCTTGCGCTATCGCCATGGGCTGCCTCCTGCGCGCCTCGGGCCGCGCGCACTCGCGATTATACTTGGGGTCGCCGACATCCTGAACCGTGAGGTGACATGATCCATGGCGACACCGTCGAAGAACCACGACTGGCTCGCGACGACCGTCGAAGCGCCGATGGACCCCGGCCTGCCCATCTGTGACCCGCATCATCATCTGTGGGACCTGCAGCCCGCCCGGGTCGCGCCCCGCTACCTGATCGACGAGATCCAGGCCGACGTCGGCGCCGGCCACAACATCGTGTCCACCGTGTTCATCGAGTGCGGGGCGATGTTCAAGAGCGACGGTCCCGAGCCCCTGCGGCCGGTCGGCGAGACCGAGTTCGTGAACGGGATCGCGGCGATGAGCGCCTCCGGCCTCTACGGCAAGACACGCGTCGCCGCCGGGATCGTCGGGACGGCCAACCTGCGTCTGGGCGACGCGGTCGGCGCCGTGCTCGACGCGCAGATCGCGGCGGGCGGTGGCCGCTTCCGTGGAATCAGGCTGGGCGCCGCCTGGGACGCCGACGAGTCCGTGCCGAGCCATCGCACCAAGCCGGGACGGGGTTGCTGCTGCGCGACGATTTCCGCGTGGGCTTCGCCCAGCTCGCGCCGCGCAAGCTGACGTTCGAGGCGTGGCTGTACCACCGCCAGATTCCGGACGTCACCTCGCTGGCCCGCACGTTCCCGAACACGACGATCATCCTGAACCACTTCGGCGGGCCGCTGGGCATCGGGCCCTACGCCGGGCGGGCCAAGGACGTGTACGCGGAGTGGCGCGGCTACATCAGCGAGCTCGCCACCTGCCCGAACGTCGTGGCCAAGCTCGGCGGGATCAACATGGAGATCAACGGCTTCGGCTGGCACGAGCGCTCGCGCCCGCCTGGAAGCCAGGAGCTGGCCGACGCGACCCGGCACTACTATGACTTCACGATCGAGAAGTTCGGTGTCGACCGCTGCATGTTCGAGTCGAACTTCCCGGTCGACAAGGCGAGCTGCAGCTACACGGTGCTATGGAACACGTTCAAGCGCCTGGCGTCCGGCTTCTCGGCGTCGGAGAGGGCCAAGCTCTTCCACGACACGGCGGCTCGCGTCTATCGCCTCGCGAGCCCGGCATAGCGTATCGGTCGGTGCGCATTGACCGTGAGGGTCCGGGTGCCCTACCGTAGGATCGGAGGACCTGGTGGGCCACCTTCATCAGCGCGTCAAGCTGTCGGCCGACAAGACGGTCACGGTCCGGATGCTCGTCGACACCGATGCGACGTTCTCCGTCATCCCCGAGGCGCTCGCTCGCGCAGTAGGCGTCAAGCCCCTTCGGCGTTCAGTCCCGATCAGGCTGGCGGATGGACGACGCGTCAGGCTCGCCCCCAGCACTGCAATCTTTCGCATCGGGGCGCGCGAAGCGCCCGCGACCATCCTGGTCGGTGACGTCATCGAGCCCATCCTTGGAGTAGAAACCCTCGAAGCGCTGGGACTCACCGTCGACTCCCGGCGAGGGCGCTTGACGCCATCCCGCAGCTACGCCGTTCGGATGGGCGGTTATCGGCGAGGGCGCCTGGCCCTCCCCGTTACTTGAGCTCGAGGTCTCTGTCCTCCCGGATCGAACGTGAGTCAGCCGGTCAGGGCAAAGCCTTCGTAGTCTCTTGCCGCGACTTCGTCACACTTCCGTCGGTAGACGCCGACCCCGCCGACATAGGGCAAGAAGACGCGCGGCTTGCCGGGGATGTTCGCGCCCATGTACCAGGAGTTGGCCCGGGGATAGAGCGTGAAGTCGCCCACCATGTTGACGTGCGCCACCCATTCCTCCTCGGCCTCCACCGTGGCCTCGATCGCCGCGCGGCCGTGCGCGCGCAAATGGGTGATGCACTCGGCGATCCAGTCCACGTGCTGCTCGATCGACACGATCATGTTGCTGAGCACCGAGGGGCTGCCCGGTCCGGTGATCGTGAAGAGGTTGGGAAACCCGGCGACGGCGAGCCCCAGGTACGTCTTCGGCCCGGCGGACCACTTCTCGCGCAGCGTCCGTCCGCCGCGGCCGCGGATGTCGATGGCGAGCAGGGCGCCCGTCATCGCATCGAACCCGGTGGCGAACACGAGGCTGTCCAGCGCGTACTCCGCCTCGCTCGTCCGAAGACCCCGTGGGGTGATGGCCGCGATCGGCATCGTTCGCAGGTCGATCAGGGTGACGTTGTCACGGTTGAAGGTGTCGTAGTAGTCGGTGTCGACGCAGAGGCGCTTGGTGGCGATCGGATAGTGGCGTGGCGTCAGCGTCGCGGCGACGGCGGCGTCGCGCACCAGCGCCCGGATCTTGGCGCGAAAGAACTCGGCGGCGGTGTCGTTCGCCTCCTGATTGGTGAGGAGATCGACGTACGTCGCCGCGAACCCGAGCCCGCCGCGGCGCCAGCGCGCCTCGTACTCGCGCTCCCGCTCCTCCGGCGTCACGTCCAGCGCCGAGACGTCGTTGCGCTCCACGAGCAGACCGGTGCGCGACTCGCGCGCTCGGCGACGGTACTCGGCGTAGTTCGCCTTCATCCACCGCTCGTGCTCCGCGTCCAGGGGCCCGTTGCGCGCCGGGATGCTGAAGTTCGGCGTGCGCTGGAAGACGAACAGATGGGCAGCCTGGCGGGCGATGATCGGGATCGACTGGATCGCCGAGGAGCCCGTGCCGATGATGCCGACCTGCTGCCCGGTGAAGTCGACGCCGGCATGCGGCCAGCTGCCGGTGTGATACCGGGCGCCCGCGAAGCGCTCGAGCCCGTCGAATCGCGGCACCTGCGCGGCGGACAGGCAACCGGTCGCCATGACGCAGAACCGCGCCGACATGCGGTCGCCGCGGTCCGTCTGGACGTTCCATTCGTGGGCCGCCTCGTCGTAGACCGCGGCGGTCACCCGCGTCTCGAGCTGGATGTCCCGGCGAAGGTCGAAGCGGTCGGCGACGTGGTTGATGTACTGCAAGATTTCTGGCTGCGAGGCGTAGCGCTCGGTCCACTTCCACTGCTGCTGGAGCTCGTCCGAGAACGAGTACGAGTACTCCATGCTCTCGACGTCGCAGCGGGCGCCGGGATAGCGGTTCCAGTACCAGGTGCCGCCGACCCCGTCGCCCGCCTCGAAGACGCGCGCCGAGAGCCCGAGCGCGCGCGCGCGATGGAGCATGTAGAGCCCCGCGAATCCCGCACCGACGATGACCGCGTCGACGTCAGCCATCGCGCGTTACGGGTGGATCACCGTCTCCGTGCGGCTGATGACGAACGCCTCGCGGCGCTCCAGGAAGTCGGCCACCACCTCGGCGAACGCCTCCGGCCGGTCGGTGCCGATGGCGTGCCCGGCATCGTAGACGAACACCAGGTGGCAGCTCGGCAGCAGGTCCTTGTAGACGCGCCCCATCGCCGGCGCGATGACGCGGTCGAGCGTGCCGAAGAGCACGAGGGTCGGCGTCGGCAGCTCCTGCAGCCGGGCTTCGAGGTCCGCGTCACGATCCGGCCCGCGCAGCCGCTGCACCAGGGGCTGCGTCTTCGCTCGCACGGCCGGATCTGGCGGCGGGATCGACCCCAGGCGCTCCGGGTGGGCGTAGAGGAGTCGCGCGATCTCCTCGGGCGTGCCCGCCGGGGACGCGGCGCCCGGTTGGCGGATGGCCGCCGGCGCCTCGAGCACCAGGGCGTGCACGTTCTGCGGCGACTGGAGCGCGAGCCACAGCGCGGTCTTGCCGCCGAACGAGGTGCCCATCAAGTTGAAGGTGTCGATGCCGAGTTTGTTGATCGCCCAGCCCATCGTCGAGGCGAGCTCGGGCATGGTCTGCGTGCGCTTGTTCTCCGGCGAGTCGCCGAACCCGGGCATCTCGAACGCGACCACGCGGAAACGGCTGGACAGGAGCTCGTGCGCGGGTGTCAGGCGTAGGCCGCCCGCGCCGTGGAAGTGAACGAGCGGAACGCCTTGGCCGGCCTCCATGTAGCGGATGCGAAAGCCGTCGGCCTCGACGAAGCCTTCCGTGAAAGGACTCGCCAGGCTCGTCTCCGTCAGATCTCGCGGATGCGCGGCAGGACTTTCTTGCCGAACAGCTCGAGCGAGCGCATGAGCGGCTCCACGTCGCGGGAGCCGGGCGGGTGCAGCGAGAGATCGAGCACGCCCGCGCCGACGACCTCCTTGCAGCGCCGGACCTGCTCGACGACCGTGTCCGGGCCGCCGACGAACGCGGTCGGCAGGGCGCCGATCGTAATCGGCGGCCGCGCCTCGCCCGCGATGTTGCGAGCGTCCACGGCTGTCATCGCCTCACGCACGGCCGGCCGCATCGAGAACGGCGCCTGGGTCGGCAGCTTCTTGAACTGGTCCTGCGCCTCCTCGTCGGTGTCGGCCAGGAGCATGTTCGCCCGGTACACGATGTGATCGGCCGTGGGCTGCCAGCCGTACTGCGCGCACTGCTCGCGGTAGTACTTGGTGGCGCGGCCGACCGAGTCGAACGACCCGTAGGAGACGCCGCAACCGAGGTGGTGGCGCGCGGCGAACTCGCACGACTCGCGGCTCGTGCCGAGCGCGAACGTGGGCGGGTGCGGCTGCTGGAGCGGGCGCGGCCAGATCGAGATCGTGCGGTACTTGAAGTGCCTGCCCTGCCAGCCGAACGGCTGCGGCTCCGTCCACGCCTTGAGGATCAGCTCCATGCCTTCGTCGGTGCGCTCGCGCGCTTCCGCCGGGTTGAGATCGTAGGTCAGCGATTCATTCGACGTCCCCCGCAGCAGCCCGGCCACCAGCCGGCCCTGCGCCATGTTGTCGAGCATCGCCAGCTCCTCGGCCACGCGCACCGGGTTGCTCTGGGGCACGATCGGCCCGAGTAGCGCGATCTTGATCCGCTTGAGCCGCGCGGCGATGAAGGCGGCCGAGACGATGGGCGACGGGGTCAGGATCCGCGGCGAGTAGTGGTGCTCCGAGACGCTCACCCAGTCGAAGCCGAGCTCCTCGACGTACTCGAGCCGCTGGATCATGTCCTCGTAGGCGCGGGCCCCGGCGTCCCGATCGTAAATTCCGGAGGGCACCGGCCACTCGGACGGCAGGGCCTGGGGGGCGCGGTAGCGGACCGTCTCGAAGAACGACACCTTCATCGCTTGTGGAATATAGACCCCCGCGGCATATTCTTCAAATGCGCCTGCCACGGCCGACCACCCTCGAGATCGACCTCGATGCCGCCGCCTCCAACGTCCGCGCCGTGCGCCAGATGGTGGGCGCGCAGCGGAAGATCTTCGCGGTGGTCAAGGCCGACGGCTACGGGCACGGGGCCGCCGAGCTGGGTGCGGTCTTCGTGGCGAATGGCGCCGACGCGCTCGGTGTCGCCGACCTCGGCGAGGGCATCCGGCTGCGCCGCCGCGGGATCACCGCGCCCGTCCTGGTCTATCCGAACTCGCTGCCGGAGGCCGCGCCGGAGGCGATCGCCCACGGCCTCACGCCGGCGCTCATCGACCTCGACGGCGCGCGCGCGTATTCGGAAGCGGCCATGGGTCCGTGCGATGTGTTCGTGAAGATCGACGTCGGGCTCGAACGACTCGGCGTGCCGGCCGAGCAGGCCGTGAAAACCGTCGCGGCCATGCTGGAGCTGCCACACCTGCGACTGGCCGGCATCTGCGCCCACCCGCACGCGCCTTCCGGCGCCGATCCCGCCTACCCCGAGTGGCAGACGCGCCGGTTCACCGCGGTGGTCGACGAGCTGGAGGCGCGCGGCGTGAAGGTGCCGACCCGTCTGCTGGCGTCGTCGCCGTTCGTCCTCAAGTTTCCGCAGACGTACCTCAACGCCGTCGACCCGGGTCGCATGCTGTACGGGATCACCATGGCCGACGAGACGTCACGCCTGCCGCTGCGGCCGACGCTCCGCGCGCTCACGACCCGCGTGATCGCGCTGAAGGAGCTGACGCCGCGCGAGCGATTCGCCGAGCTGGCGCCGTTCCCCGTGACCGCCCCGATGCGCCTGGGCGTCATTCCGATGGGCTCGGCGGATGGGCTCCTCTGGCTCAACGCCGGCCGCGTGCTCGTGCGCGGACGCGCCGTGCCGATCCTCACCGGCCCCAACCTCGAGCACACGCGGATCGACCTCACGCAGTTGCCGGACGCCCGCGTCGGCGACGAGGTCGTGATCATCGGCCGTCAGGGCGACGCCGAGATCACCATCGCCGAGGTCGCTCGGCGCCACGGCCTCGGACCTCACCACGTGGCCACCACCGTCGGGCCGCGCGTGACGCGCGTCTACTTCGCCGGGGGCGTCGCCGTGAAGACGGTCACGCCCGCCGGCGACTGATCCCCGCTCGGGCCCCCGACCTCAGCGAGGCGCGACGGCGCGCAGCGCCTTGAGATAGCTTTCCTTGTTCGGCTCGTTGAAGACGAGCCGCACTTCCTGCGCCCCCGCGGCGAAGAAGCGCTGCATCTGGTCGCGGCACTGCGTCGGCGTGCCCAGGATCGTCACGGCGTCGACCATCTCGTCGGTCACCAGCTTCGCCGCCCCATCGCGGTCCTTGGACTGAAACGCCGCGCGGACGCGGTCGGCTTCGGTGCCGAAGCCGATCCGGTGCATGTACTGGTGGTAGAAGACGCCCATGCCCCCGATGTAGAAGGCGATGTGCGAGCGCTCGCGATCGCGCGCCGCCTTGACGTCGTCGGTGACGTAGATCGATACCTGGGGCGAGATCGCGATGTCGCGCAGCGCCCGCCCCGCGGCCTCCGCACCCGCCTTCAGCTCGGCGACCGCCGCCGTCATGCGCGAGGGCGCCAGGAAGATCGGCAGCCACCCGTCGGCCAGCTCACCGGTGAGGCGAAGGCTCGGCAGGCTCAGCGCGGCGATGTAGATCGGCAGGTTCGGCCGGAACGGCGCCACCCGCAGCTGGAACCGTTTGGTGTGGAAGAACTCGCCGTCGTGATCGAGCCGCTCGCCGCGCGCGGCCTTTCGGACGATGTCGATGTACTCGCGCATCCGCGTCAGGGGCTTCGCGAACTTCTCGCCGTGCAGGTCTTCGATCACGAGCCGGCCGCTGGTGCCGAGGCCGAGGAAGAACCGGCCCTGCGTCATACGATCCATGTTCAGCGCCGTCATGGCCAGGTTGGCCGGTGAGCGCGCGAAGACCGGCACGATGCTCGTGCCGATGCGGACGCGCGAGGTCACCGCCGCGAGCTGAGCCAGTGAGGTCAGCGCGTCCTCGCCCCACGACTCCCCCATCGAGAGGCAGCTGTAGCCGAGCTCCTCGGCCAGGACGGCGGCGTCACGCATCTCCCGCCACGACATGCCCGGCACGTGCATCCCCATGAGGCCTACGTCACCCATCGCGTCGGCTCCTCTCGGAATTTTGCAGATGCTAGCCTAAACGAAGCGATGCGGCTACCTGCGCGTCTCTGCCCGAAGCCCCGCATCCTCTTCGTCGGGATCAACCCGAGCCTGACCTCGGCCCGAGTCGGCCATCACTTCGCGGGGCCAGGCAATCCGTTCTACCGGCTGCTGCACGCCGCCGGCTTCGTACGTCAGCCGCTGACCTTTGTCGACGACGTGCGCCTTCCGGAGTATGGGCTCGCTCTCACCAACATCGCGGCGCGAGCCACGCGCGAAGCGGCGGAGCTCACCGCCGCGGACTACGCGCGGGGTCGGAAGCGGCTGGCCCGAACCATTGCGACGATTCGGCCGGCGGTCGTGGCGTTCGTGGGGATCACCGCATACCGACAGTTCTTCGGTCGCTCCTCGAGCAGCGGGCCCGGGGCGAAGCCGGAGCGGGTTTCGGGTGCCGGTGTCTTCGTGGTGCCCAACCCGAGCGGCCGCAACGCGGCCTATCCACGCTTCGTGGACAAGCTCGTGTGGTACCGGCGCCTCGGGCAATCGGCCAGGAAGTCACGGCCACGTGACCAGCGACGCCGGCCGGAGCCCGCTCGGCGGAGAACACGGGCTGGTGGCCCGCGCCGCAGCTCTCGTTAGGGCAGGTCGTGTCGTCGCCGTCGAGCTGCCGAGGCGCAATGAGCCACACTGGGTCGTGGCGAGCATGGACGTTGCGGTTGTGAAATCGCGACAAAATTGCGACAGTGCGCTGGAGCCGAACCGCTCAGGAGGTTCTCGCGATGCTCGACGTTCCGTTCCGCTCCGCCAAACAGCTGGCCGCCGACATCAGGAAGAAGAAGATCGGCTGCCTCGAGCTCCTCGATCTCTATCTCTCCCGCGTCGAGAAGCACGACGGCAAGCTGAACTCGATCGTCGTGCGTGACTTCGACAACGCGCGCAAGCGGGCGCGCGCCGCCGATCGCGCGCTGGCCAGGCGCCAGGCGTGGGGCCCGCTGCACGGCGTGCCCATGACCATCAAGGAGTCGTACGACGTCACCGGCCTGCCGACCACGTGGGGCGTGCCGGCCTACAAGGGCCGGATCGCGACCCGCAACGCCGTCGCGGTCGATCGACTGCTCGGCGCCGGCGCCGTGCTCTTCGGCAAGACCAACGTGCCGCTCTACCTCGCCGACTGGCAGAGCTTCAACGCGATCTACGGCACCACCAACAATCCCTGGGACGTCCGCCGCGCGCCCGGTGGCTCCTCGGGCGGCTCGGCCGCCGCGCTCGCCGCCGGGCTCACCGGGCTCGAAGCCGGCAGCGACATCGGATCGTCCATCCGCAACCCGGCGCACTTCTGCGGGGTCTACGGCCACAAACCGACGTGGGGCATCGTGCCGCGCGAGGGCCAGGCCCTGCCGTGGCAGAAGGCGCCCGTCGATATCGACGTGGTGGGACCGCTGGCGCGCAGCGCCGACGATCTCGCGCTGGCCCTCTCGGTGATGGCCGGGCCGGATGAGATCGACGCGGCCGGATGGCAGCTGCGGCTGCAGCCGCCGAAGCAGAAGCGCTTGCGCGATTTCAAGGTGGCCCTGATGCTCGACGCGCCGGGGATCCCGGTGGACCGCACGGTGATGGACCGGCTCCAGGCGCTCGCCGATTTCCTGGGCAAGCGGAAGACGACGGTCGACGATCGCGCGCGCCCGGCCATCGACACGCGGGAGGCGTTCGCCGTGTACGTGCGGCTCCTGCGCGCGGCGACGTCGGACCGGCAGAACGACGCCGACTTCGACCGGAACGTGGAGCTGGCGCGGGAGCTCGCGCCCGGCGACGAGAGCTACTACGCGCGGGCGACGCGCGCGGCCGTGCTCTCGCATCGCGACTGGCTCGCCGCGAACGAGGTGCGCCACCGCATGCGAGCGGCCTGGGCCGAGTTCTTCACGAGGTACGATCTGCTGCTCTGCCCCGTCGCCGGCACCGCGGCCTTTCCGCACGACCAGAAGGGCGAGCGCTACGACCGCACGTTGACCGTGAACGGCAAGCGCGTGCCGGTCACCGATCACCTGTTCTGGGCCGGCTATACGGGGGCGAGCTTTCTCCCGTCGACCGCGGCGCCGTGCGGGTTCACGCCGAGCGATCTTCCGGTCGGCGTGCAGATCGTGGGGCCGCAATACGGCGACCTCACGTGCCTGGGGTTCGCGCAGCTGCTCGAGCGCGAGTTCCAGGCGTTCGTGCCGCCGCCAGCGTTCGCGTGAGCCCGGCGGGCGCCGGGCCGCGCGCGGAGTCTCAGACGCGGACGACGATCTTGCCGACCTGGGCGTCCGACTCCATGAACTTGATGGCGGCGGCCAGATCGTCGAGCTCGTAGACCTTGTCGACCAGCGGCCGGAGCCGGCCGTCGTCGAAGTACGGCAGGACGTCGCGCGCGAACGCGCGCACGGTCTCCGCGCGCTGCGCCGCGGTGCGAAGCCGGTTGCTCACGCCGAACAGCGTGAGGCGCTGGCGGTGCAGCGCCTCGACGTCCAGGGTGGTGGTGAACACGCGGTCGAGGTGCCCCACCATCGCCAGCCGCCCCTCGAACGCCAGCGACTTCACGCACTCGGCGAAGACCGAGCCGCCGACGTTGTTGACCACGAGGTTCACGCCCTTGCCGTCGGTGGCCTTCATCACGGCGTCGTGGAAGTCGGAGACCCGCGTGCGGATGCCGACGTCGAGGCCGAGCTTCCCGAGCCGGGCCAGCTTCTCGGCCGAGCCGGACGTGCCGATCACGCGCGCTCCGAGCGCCTTGCCGGTCTGGAGCGCGGCGACGCCGACCCCCGACGACACGCCGGTGACGAGGAGCCATTGCCCGGCCGCCAGGTGGCCCTGAGCCACGAGCATGTCGTAGACGACGATGAACGTGAGCGGCGTCGCCGCCGCCTCTTCCCACGAGAGCTTCGCGGGGACCGGCATGGCCTCGCGCGCGTCCATGAGCGCGTACTCCGCGTAGCCGCCGCCGCAGCGCCCCATCATGCGCGCACCGACTGACACCCCGCTGACGCCGTCGCCGACCTTCACCACCTCGCCTGCGCACTCGCCGCCGCCGGGCTTCGGGGCCGCGCCGTGCGCGCCGCCGAGCAGCTCGCCGCGGTTCAACGACGCCGCGCGCACGCGCACGAGGATCTCGCCGGCCTTGGGGACGGGCGTTGGCGTCTCGCGTCGCTCGACGCTGGTGCCGGTGGCGCCGGGGCTGATCCAGTAGGCTTTCATGGGAGGCTCCTAGGGTGGCGGCGGCGGCTTCACGTACACGGTGTCGGCCTCGACGCGCACCTCGTAGCTGGGCACATCGGCCGAGACGGGCCCGGTGATGAGCTTGCCGGTGCGCGCGTCGAAGCACGCGTAGTGCAGGGGGCACTCGACGACGTAGCCCGTGAGGTTTCCCGCCGACAGCGGCGCCCCCGCGTGCCCGCAGATATCCGACAGCGCGTAGAAGACGCCGCCGACGTTGGCGACGAGCACGCGTTGGCGATTGATGACCACGAACTTCATGTCGCCCGGCGGAAGCTCGGAGGTCGCCATCACCGACACGAACCCGTCCAGCATCGTAGTCCCCGGCGCGCTAGTTCAGCTTGAAACCGAACAACCGCGCCGCGTTCTCCGAGGTGATCTTGCGCAGATCCTCCTCGGGAGTCTCCGCGAACATGCGATCCAGGAACTGCCTGGACCTCGGCCAGGTCGACTCCGCGTGGGGGAAATCGCTCCCCCAGAGCATGTTGTCGACGCCGATCGTCCCGCGTAGCTTGACGCCGAGATCGTCCTCCATGAACTCCACGAACATGTTCCGCCGCCAGTAGTCGCTCGGCAGGAGGCCGTCCTTCGACCGCCAGCCCTTGGTGAACACGGGCCGCTCCAGATACGTGAAGTCCATCTGCTTGAGCCAGTGAGGAATCCACGCGGCCTCGTGCTCGACGGAGCCGACCTTCAGCTTGGGAGTCCGATCGAAGACGCCGGCAAAGATCATCGCCGACAGCGAGTAGCGCACCCAGTAGTCCGTGGTGGAGCGGCCGGCCCCGGTGAGCTCGCCGAGGTTCATGGTGAACTCGCACCCTGGGATACCGCCGCGGGGCGTGCCGATGTGCAGGAGCAATGGAAGCCCGAGGTCCTGCGCGGTCCACCAGAGCCGGTCGTAGATCGGGTGCCGATACGGCCGCTCGGCCAGCGGCGCGACGGGAATGAACGCCCCGACCAGCCCGAGCTTCGCGCAGCGCTCGAGCTCCTGACAGGCGTCGTCGACGTCGTCGACGTTGAGCATGGCGATGCCCTTGAGGCGATCGGGATAGGGCTTGCAGAACTCCGCGATCCAGTCGTTGTACACACGACAGATGGCGGAGAGCAGCCCGCTGTCCGGGATGCGGTACCAGAAGAGCCCCTGGCTCGGCTGCAGGCACGCGCCCCAGACTCCGTCCATCTCGTTCTCTTTGATCATCGCCTGGGGATCGTAGCCCCCGAGCCTGACGTCTTCCCATATCCCGAGGAAATCGATCTGCGACGGGTCCTCGAACCGCTGTCCTGCCTGAATCACCGCGCCCAGGGTGCCGACCTGCTGGCCGTCGATGAACCACGCATCGTACTTGCGACCGGTGGGGGTCTCCATCCGTTCCATCCGGGGCGCGCGGTCCTTGAATCGAGGCTCGATCCGCTTCGCGTACAGGTCCGGCGGCTCGATGATGTGGGAGTCTGCCGAGATGAGCTTATACGTCGTCATCGCACCCTCCTCGCTGAATCGAAGCACCCTCACGTGACTCGACCTGTCGCGGTATCCTCCGTCCACGCGCAGGGCACCGTACGCCTGCCAGCGCGCGTTGTCACGTGTCCGCGTCCGGCCGAAGATGCTTAACTAAAAATTGCCGGGGCGGGCCGATTTTCACCCATAGTCGTAGGGGAGGGAGGGAATTATGTGGCTCGTTGACGCCTTCCTGGCGCATTGGTTTCTGTACTCGCTCGCCGGCGTGGTCGTGCTCTTCCTGCTGCGCGGGATCCGCTACATCCCGAACACGAAGGTCGGTCTCGTCGAGAAGCGAACGAGCGGCAAAGGATCGGTCAGCACCGGAATCATCGCCCTCAACGGCGAGGCGGGCTTCCAGCCCGCGCTGCTCCGCGGCGGCGTGCACTATCTCCTGCCCGGCCAGTACAAGATCCACATCCATCCGCTGGTCACCATCCCCCAGGGCAAGATCGGCTACGTGTTCGCGCGCGACGGCGTGCCGTTGCCGCCCACGCAGGCGCTGGCCTCGAATGCGGTGGCGGATGATCTCCAGGACGCGGCGGCCTTCCTCCAGAACGGAGGCCAGCGCGGCCCGCAACGGAAGATCCTTCGCGAGGGCACGTACGCCGTCAACCTCGCGCAGTTCGTCGTGATCACCACCGAGCGCGTCTATTTCCTGCCGCTCGAAAAGTCGGACGAGGAGATCTTCCAGCGGATGACGAAGGTCATCCAGGACCGCGCCGGCTTCGATCCCGTGGTCATCAAGGGCACGGACGATCTCGTCGGCATCGTGACCGTACATGACGGGCCCTCGTTGCCGCCCGGACAGATCATCGCGCCGACGGTCGGCGACACCGCAGCGCAGCCCGACACCTACCACAACAGCTTCCAGGACCCCGAGCGCTTCCTGCGCGCCGGCGGGCAGCGTGGTCGCCAGCTCCAGGTGCTGGTCGAAGGCACCTACTACATCAACCGGCTCTTCGCGACGGTGGAGATGGTGCCGAAGACGGTGATCGAGGTGGGCAACGTCGGCGTCGTCGTCTCCTACACCGGCGAGACGGGCGAGGATCTCTCCGGCGCCGCGTACAAGCACGGCGAGCTGGTGCAGAAGGGATTGCGTGGCGTCTGGAGCGAACCGCTCCTGCCCGGGAAATACGCGTTCAACACCTACGCCGGGAAGGTCTTCCTGGTGCCCACGACCAATTTCATTTTGAAGTGGAACAAGCAGGAGACCGGCTCGCACAAGTACGACGAGAACCTGGCCGAGGTCGCGTTGATCACGAAGGACGCCTTCGAGCCCTCGCTGCCGCTGTCCGTGGTGGTTCACATCGACTACCGCAAGGCGCCGCTCGTCATCCAGCGCTTCGGCGACATCAAGCGACTCGTCGAGCAGACGCTCGACCCGATGGTCTCCGCCTATTTCAAGAACGTCGGCCAGACGCGCACGCTCATCCAGCTGCTGCAAGACCGGAGCGCGATCCAGCAGCTCTCCGGCGACCAGATGAAGGAGAAGTTCGACCAGTACAATCTCGAGCTCCAGGAGGTGCTGATCGGCACGCCCACGTCGGGCCAGGGCGGCGGCCAGATCGAGCAGATCCTGACGCAGCTCCGCTCGCGCCAGATCGCCGAGGAGCAGGTGGAAACCTACAACCGGCAGGAGAAAGCCGCGGTCAAGGAGCGCGAGCTGCGCGAGGCTGAGGCACGGGCCAAGCAGCAGACCACGCTCACGGAGTCGGAGCTGTACATCTCGATCCAGACCAACCAGGGCAAGGCGGACTACGCCCGCGCCCAGCAGCAGGCGGCGCAGATTCAGACTCTCGCGCAGGCCGAGGCCGAGAAGATCCGAATCCTCGGTGAGGGCGAAGCCAAGAAGGTACAGGCCCTGGCTGGCGCGGAAGCCGAGCGCGCGGCCCGCGTCGGCATCGCCCAGGCCATGGCCATCGACGAGCAGGTGCGCGCGTACGGAGGACCCCGCTTCCAGCTCACCCAGCAGGTCATGAGCCGATTCGCCGAGGCCATCGAGGCCGCGCGCGTCGACATCGTCCCCAAGATCATGATCCACGGCGGCGGCGGGAACGGGACGCCGAGCACCGGCAGCGTGATGGAGGCGCTGCTCACGTTGCTCCTGGCGGACAGGATGGGGGCTGACGCGACGCCGAATCCCGCAACACCGCGCAGCGCGGCTGCCGAGGCGGTCCGCAGCCGGATCGAGCAGGGGTTGAAGGAGCAGCGGTAGCGGGTGCTTGCCCGCCTCAGCCGGCCAGCGGCGGGCGCCGACGGTGGAACCCGGTCGCCTGCTCGAAGGCGTGGGCGAGCTGGAGCACGCCCCACTCGTCTTGATGCCGGCCGACGATCTGCAGGCCGATCGGCAGGCCGTCGTCGGTGAAGCCCGCGGGCACCGAGATGGCCGGCAGCCCCGTCACGGTGATGTCCGAGCACACACGCATCCAGTCGATGTACGTGGGCAGGCGCACGCCATTGATCTCGGTGATGTACGGCTGCGTGACGTCGAAGGGCGGCACCTGGACGGCGGGCAGCAGCAGAAACTCGTGGCGCTCCATGAACTCGCGCACCCGGTGATAGAGCCGCGTGCGCTGCACGTCCGCCTCGCCGATCTCCTTCGCGGTGAGCTTCAGCCCTTCCTCGACGTTCCAGATGACGGTGTCCTTGATCTGGTGGCGATGCCGCTCGAGCAGCGGCCCGTACCGAGTCGCGAAGGCCAACGCGCGCTGCACCTGGAAGACGTGCCGGGCGTCGGCGAAGTCGGGCTCCCCGTCCTCGACCACGCAGCCGAGCGTTTCGAAGGTGGCGCGCTGCGCGTCCAGCGTCTTCGTC
>Ga0209058_1000820_pt1 | contig 26890 bp, 23 predicted proteins | sample GraSoiAngelo_147_FD_185904 | JGI IMG/M metagenome (GOLD analysis project Ga0209058, IMG submission 185904) | Grasslands soil microbial communities from the Angelo Coastal Reserve, California, USA - 14_1009_05_40cm (SPAdes) (version 2) | ecosystem: Environmental > Terrestrial > Soil > Grasslands ... | reverse complement strand
TGTGACAAGGACGCTCTGAAAGCGCGCCTCGTTGGAATGACCGCGGCGAGCCGAGAGGCGAGCCGCGACAGGCGCCGGGGGTGGGGTCCCGGCGCAAATAAGAGAAATGATCACCGTCGTCATCACGGGCGCCTCGGCGGGCGTTGGCCGCGCGACGGCCCGCGCGTTCGCGCGGCGATACGGCGGCGATGCGGCAATCGGCCTCGTCGCGCGCGGCGTCGACGGACTGGAGGCCGCGCGCCGCGAAGTCGAGCAGGAAGGAGGACGCGCCCTGGTCCTGCCGGTCGACGTCGCCGACGCGGCGCAAATCGACGCGGCGGCCCAACGCGTCGAGCGTGAGCTCGGTCCCATCGACGTCTGGATCAACAACGCGATGGTGTCGGTGTTCTCGCCGGTCAAGGAGCTGCAGCCCGACGAAGTCAAGCGCGTCACCGAGGTGACGTATCTCGGCGTCGTCTACGGCACGCTCGCAGCGCTCGAACGGATGCTGCCGCGCGATCGCGGAACGATTGTGCAGGTCGGATCGGCGCTCGCGTACCGCGGCATCCCGCTCCAGGCGGCCTATTGCGGCGCGAAGCACGCGATACAGGGATTCACGGAATCGCTCCGCTGCGAGCTGCTTCACGACGGCAGCGGCGTTCACGTGACGATGGTGAACCTGCCGGCGATGAACACGCCGCAGTTCGACTGGGTGAAGAGCCGGCTGCCGCGCGCCCCGCAGCCGGTGCCGCCGATCTACCAGCCGGAAATCGCCGCGGATGCGATCGTGTGGGCGGCGGAGCATCGACGTCGTGAGCTGAGCGTCGGCATGACGACCGTCGCGGTCATCTGGGGCAACAAGATCGCGGCGCCGCTCGGAGATCGCTATCTCGCACGCACCGGTTACGACGCGCAGCAGACGCACGAACCGGCCGATCCGACCCGGCCCGACAATCTGTGGCATCCACTGCCGGGGGACCACGGCGCGCACGGACGATTCGCCAGTCGGAGCACGACCCGCAGTCCGCAGACGTGGATCAACGAGCATCTTCCCGCGATCGCGATGGCGCTGGCCGGTGGCGCGCTGCTCTGGCGGGCGGCGGCATCGCGAAAAGCGTGACCGAGCGCTGAGCGGCGCGACCTGCGACCGCAACGACGAAGACGGAGGTCACGAAGAGGAAGATCTATCGATCGCCTTCGTCCAGATGTCGATGTGCTCCTTCGTCATCGGACCGTACGGCTCTTCGCGTCCATCGCGGTACTTCAGACGATCGATATCGTGCAGGTACTGTTCGCGCGACAGCAGCGTGCCGTAGCAGACGTCGTTCTGCAGGTTCGGCCGACTGACGCTCAGCCGCCGGACCAGCTCCTCCATCACCCAGGCCGGTACGTTCTGGCGTTTGTCCGGATAGACGAATCCAAACAGAATCAGATGGCTGAGCAGCACGCGCCAGTAATCGCCGAACCGCATCAACAGGCGCGGCCAGTCGAGCGACGGGCCCGTCTCGCGCAGGAGATGCAGGACGTCGGCCGCGTCGCATCGCTCGCGCTCCTGAATGAACGCCTTCGACCAGAGCATTTCCTCCACGGGGCACAGGCGCACGATCAGTCCGAGCACGTTCGTCCGCGGCGCGTGATCGAACCAGAGATCGTCGACCCGCGCCACGCCGTTGCCCGAGTTGAAGATGACGTCCATGAAGTGCTCGGCGGAATGGATCTTTCCGAGCCAGTGCGGAAACGGAATCTCCGTCCGATACCCGAGACGTTCGAACGCATCGAGCACGCGCGGGCAATCGTCTGGTTTGACGAACACGTCGATGTCCTTCGTCTCGCGCGGCACGTGCGAATAATGCGAAAAGGCGAACGCGCCGCCGACGAGGAACGGAATCCCCGTGTCCTGCAGCTGTCGCAGCGCGTTGATGTAAATCTCGGCCGCGGGGTCGTGGATGGCTCTCGCAGTCGATGTTTCCATGGAGTCCTCAGGACGCGATGGCGTCCGATGCGCGGCGGCGCGGGCGAGCGGCGACCAGCTCGCGCTGCGGTGTGGAGTGGGCCGGCGCGGTTTCGCCGCTCGTCTGCTGCGTGACCGGCACCTCGAACACACGGAACGGCGGACGATCGGCGAACGTTCGCGTGAGCAGCGGCATCGACACGTTGTACACCGGAACGCCAAGCTTCGTTTTCCCCTCGAGCTGGCCGCGGTGCGCGTGTCCGTGGAAGACGAGCGAGACGGGATAGCGGCCGATCGGCTCCTCCAGCCGGCTCGATCCGAGAAACGGATAGATTTCGAGCGGCTCGCCTTCGACGGTTGCGGCGATCGGCGAATAATGCAGGAGGACGACCGGATTCTGCGCGCGCAGCCGGCCCAGCGCCGCCTCGAGCTTGAGGGCTTCGTCGACCGCCTCGCGGACGAATTGCTTGATGATGGGCTCGCCCCAGGGTCCGAGCGCCCGCTGCCCGAACCCGCCGCCGAATCCTTTCACACCGGCGATGCCGACGCCCTTGAGCTCACACGCGTCGCCGTCAAGCAGCGCGATCCCCGCGTCGGTCAGAATCTTGGCGATGTCCTCCGACTTTGCCGATTCGAGGTCGTGGTTGCCGAGAACCGCCGCAATCGGCACGCGCAGCGACGCCACTTCCTTCGCCAGCACGCGCGCTTCGTCGGGCAGCCCGGAGTCGGTGAGATCGCCGGCGAGCAGCAGGATGTCGGCCGATTCACCGATACGGGCAAAGAGCGCCTGAAATGCTCCTTGCGACGTCTTCGTGCAGTGCAGATCCGCGAGCGCCGCCAGGCGCACGACGGTCCCAGCCATATTTCGGTTATTTAGTTCAAGACTTACGCCAGAACAGCCGACCGGTTGAGCTCTTTCGGGCGACGTGCTTGCAACGGACGTTGGCATGCCCGGACGCGTGGGGCCGCAACTCGGTCGCGTGGTGATCCTGCCGTTCGCCACTATCGGAGTCATCGCCGCGGTGCTCGTGTGGGCCGTCGAGCACGCGCCCTCCGTGCTGCTCATGATCTCCATCGTCTTCGGTAGCATCACCATCGGCGTCGTCGTCGCCCGGAAGGTGCGGGCAAACATCGAGAGGCTTGCGGAGCACTACGAGTCGATGCTGCAGCTGGCGGAAGACCAATCGCGTCAGGCCGATGCCGCCAACCGGATGAAGGACGAATTCCTCGCGACGCTCTCCCACGAGCTTCGAACGCCGCTCAATTCCGTGCTCGGCTGGGCGCGGCTGCTCGCGAGCGGGAAGCTCGACTCGTCGCAGACGGCGAAGGCTATCCAGGCAATCGAACGCGCCGGCTGGGCGCAGTCGCGCCTCATCGAAGACCTGCTCGACATCTCGCGGATTGTCGCGGGCAAGCTGCAGATCAATACGCGGCCGACGACGGTGCAGCCGCTGGTGGAAGCCGCGGTCGACTCACTGCGTCCGGCCGCCGAGGCGAAGCACATTACGGTCACCCTGTCGCTCGATCCGAACGCCGGCGCGGTCACGGTCGATCCCGATCGGGTCCAGCAAGTGGTCTGGAACCTCGTATCGAACGCTATCAAGTTCACGCACACCGACGGCCACGTGGAGGTCGCCGCGGGCGTTCACGACGGTGAGCTCGTCATCACCGTCGACGACGACGGGATCGGGTTCCCGCCGGAAGTAGCGATGCATCTGTTCGAGCGCTTTCGCCAGGGCGACAGCAGCACGACGCGGGCCTACGGCGGCCTCGGTCTCGGCCTCGGCATCGTGCGCCATGTGGTCGAGCTCCATGGCGGAACCGTGACGGCGTCGAGCGCCGGCGAGAACGCGGGCTCGCATTTCGAGATTCGCATGCCGGTGAAACCGGCGAACATGCCGGCCATCGCGGCGCCATTTCCGCAGCCGCAGCCGCCGTCGCTGCGCGGCGTCTCGGTGCTCGTCGTCGACGACGATCCGCAGGCGCTCGAATTCGTGCGGTCGGCGCTCGAGCAGAGCGGCGCGATCGTCGTGACCGCCGGGTCGGCTCGCGAAGCCGAGGCGCGCTTCAGCCGCGAGCCGACTGACGTAGTGCTGAGCGATCTGATGATGCCTGGTGAAGACGGCTGGCAGCTGATCCGCGCGATTCGGAAGCTCGACGAAGCGAGAGGATGCCGCACGCCGGCGGCGGCGTTGACAGCGCTGGCGCGCGCTGAAGATCGGCGCCGCGCGCTCAACGCGGGGTATCAGATGCACGTCGCCAAGCCGATCGATCCCGGCGAGCTGATTTCAACAGTGGAGCACCTGGCGCATGCCCGCGTCCACTGAAAGGGCGACGGGCCATCGGTGTTCGGTGCTCGTCATCGACGATGATGCAGACGTGTGCGAGATGCTGCGCGTCGCGCTGACGGGTGACGGCTACGACGTGGCGGCCGCGGCCAACGGACGTGAAGCCCTCATGTATCTCCGATCGCATGCAGAGACGTGCATGATCGTGCTCGATCTGATGCTGCCGCAGATGGACGGCACGAACTTTCGCGCGGCGCAGCTCCGCGATCGATCGCTTGCGTGGATTCCACTCGTCGTCATGTCCGGCGGCGTCGACGCGGGCCGGCGGGCCCGCGAGCTCGGCGCACGGCGATTCGTACGAAAGCCGCTGGACCTCGACGAGATTCGGCTGGCATTGCGGCACATCGGCTGCTCTCACTCCTGGCCGCGCGTACACGCGAGCAACAATCCCGCGAGCCGATGAGCGTGTTCGCAAATTTTCCGGTCCGGTATCATCGAAATGAATGGCTCAGCCGCTCGTGCTGATCGTCGAGGACAATCCCGAGACGCGGCACTTCTACGGGGAATGTTTCGCGCGCGGCGGTTTTTCCACGAAGGAGGCGCACAACGGTCATCAGGCGCTTGCGATGGCGCTCGCCCTCCCTCCGCCGGACGTCATCGTCACCGACATCGCCGTACCTGGTCTCGATGGCATCGAGCTCTGCCGCCGACTGCGCGCGGATGCGCGCACGCGTTCGATTCCGGTTCTCGCGATCACCGGCTACGAAGATCGCCAGTATCCGGATCGAATCCTTGCGGCCGGCGCGGATCAGGTGCTGATCAAGCCATGCGAACCGGCAGTGCTGGTCAATGAGGTCCGCCGTTTGCTTTCGAAGTAATTGAGGAGGTGCGCCGTGGGTCTACTGCTGGCGCTCGTGATCGCGTTGGTGATTCTGTCGCTGCCGACCTGGCCGTACTCAGCCGCGTGGGGATACTACCCGAGCAGCGGGCTCGGCATCCTGCTTCTCGTGCTGCTCATCGTGCTGCTTGTCCGGCCACGGCGTGTTTGACGCGGCGTCGATAACGCCAGCGCGCTCTGGCGCACCGGCCCGCGTGCCAGAGCGCGGCGGCGACCGTCGGCCGCCAGACGAACGATTCGCGCAGCAGCGCCCGCTCCTCCGCCTCTGATGCGCCGCGTTTGCGCGCGCGGACGAGGGCATCCCAGTACTTCACCCACAGCGAAAAATATGGCGCGTCGAGCGCCGCAAGATAGTGGTTGTAGTCCGCGTGCGCGCCGAACGGATGGTTCGGGTGGTCTTCGTGGCGGATTTCGCCGTCGCGATTGCAGATGATTCCGTCGCCGTGGCACATCATGACGGCCGTGAAGACGACGTCGAAGCACGGTTCGCCGAGGATGTAGGGGCGGAAACGCGCGCGGTTCCGGCGCCACCACGCCGCGTCGTACGCCAGCATGTCGATGCCCTGCAGCGTCAGGCCGATGGAGCGGCCGCTCTCGTCCAGGTTCATCCGCGAGAACGCGTACGTCTGTTTTCCGCCGGAGAGGATGCGATCGATCGCGCGCTCGGTCACGACGATGTCGCCGTTGAACAGCGCAAAGTAGCGGAGGCCGCGCGCCGCGGCTGCATCGGCGAGGGCGTCCAGCATCTCCGGCACGATCGGCTTGCACCGGCCCGGCAGACCGCTCACGCGGCGCGCGTCCTCGGTCAGCACCGCAAGCGTCTCGACGCCCGGCCGCTCGCATACTTCTTCCCCGGCGCCGGGGCGCCACTGCAGGTTCACCGGTGCGGCGCCACGCAGGGAGACGAGCGCGTCGGCCGCCTGCTGCTGGCGGCGCATCGCGTCGGCCGCGCCGCGATAGAACTGCGTGCCGAGAAGGACGGTGCTCACTGCAGCAGGGTATCGGCGCCGCGGGCGCGGTTCTGCAGACGTGTGAAAAACCGGCGGTGCACCAATCAGGAAGACGGCGTCGGAAACACCAACTTCAACACCGGATCGGCGGTGAACATGCAGCGCGCGTTGTGTCCACACAACGGCACCACCGTCGTCGTGTGATGCGCGCCGAGCTTCTCGTTCACGTACCTGCCGAACGCCTGTCCGCGCGCGAGCCGATTCGGCCCCTGCGCCATCGCCGGGCACGACGAATCGAACCCGGCGAGCGGCAGCGTGTCGTATTCCCCGACGAGATACGTCGTCGGTCGCGAGACGAGCTGCTGCTTCAGCTGGTCGTCGGTGAGACGCGAGGCGTACCCGCCGCTGCGGTTCTGCAGGCCGTACGGCCACTTGTCGTAGGCCGTGCAGTTGCGTGCGTCGCCGAACGGACGGAACTCGTTCGCTCCGGCGGCGCTCGCGGCGGGACGCGTGGGATCGAGATACGCGTAGCTCGAAGGATTCGCAACGACGTACGCGATCGGGACGCCGATCGTCTCGTGCAGCGTGTTAGCCATCTCGTATCTGTTCGTGAACTGGCCGCCGGCTGAATGACCCGAGACGACGATCGCGCGCAGGTTCGGGAAGACCGCCCTGGCTGCGACCTTCTTCAGGATCTCGTCCATGAAGTCGTACGACGTGAGCTTGCCGTCTCTGTACGAGACGTCCGCGGCGCCGCCGGAGCGCCAGCTGTCGCCGTTGCACGGCCAGCTGACCTCGTTCGGCGCGAGCTTGTCCTGGCAGCCGCGGTCGCTCGACGCGAAGCGCGGCGAGATGACAATCGTGTTCTCCAGTGCATCGGCGAGGAACGCCGCGGCCAGCGCGGTGCGGAAGTAATTGTCCGCGTCGCGGCCGGCGCCGTGGACGAGGACGAACGCCCGCGTGATCCTGTCGTTCCTCTGATCGAGCGCGAACGTGCGATAGAACATCGATCGCGCCGGTCCGCCGCCGAACGTGATCCACTCGGTGCATTCCGTCTTCGCGGAGATGCACGGTCGGAGCGGCTGCGCCGGCTGCCCTTCCACGAGCGCAGGCTCAGCGACGCGAAGGGCGAGGACGACGGCGGCCGTGACCGTCAGCGCGCGAATCAGGTATCGCATGACGCTGACGTATACAATGTCGCGCCTGACCATGTCCACAGCAAACGAATACGCATTCGAGATGGCCGTGTCGAGCGTGCGCTTCGGCGTCGGCGTGACGCGCGAGGTCGGCATGGACCTCGCCGACCTCGGCGCGCGCCGCGTGATGGTGATTACCGATCCCGTCGTCGGCCGGTTGGCGCCCGCCCGGACGGTGATGGAATCGCTCGAGGCGAACCGCGTGCCGGCGGTTCTCTACGATCGCGTGCGCGTCGAGCCGACCGACGAGTCGTTTCTCGATGCGACCGCGTTCGCGAAGGATGGTGGTTACGACGCGTTCGTGGCCGTCGGCGGCGGATCGACGATCGACACCGCGAAAGCCGTCAACTTGTACACGACGTATCCGCCCGACGATTTTCTCGACTACGTCAACCCGCCGATCGGCAAGGGACTGCCGGTTCCGGGTCCGCTGAAGCCGCTGATGGCCATCCCGACGACGGCGGGCACCGGCAGCGAAACGACGGGCGTGAGCATCTTCGATCTGACGAAGATGCACGCGAAGACCGGCATCGCGAATCGCCGGCTCAAGCCGACGCTCGGCTATCTCGATCCCGAGAACACGCGCACGATGCCGCCCGAAGTCGCCGCGTCGACCGGCCTCGACATCCTGAGCCACGCCGTCGAGTCCTATACCGCGATGCCGTTCACCGATCGTCTCCGTCCCGACCGCCCGGCGATGCGTCCCGCCTATCAGGGCTCGAATCCGATCAGCGACGTGTGGTCGATGCAGGCGCTGCGCATGGTCTCGCGGTATCTCGTGCGCGCCGTCGACGATCCGGCCGACGACCAGGCGCGTGCGCAAATGCTGCTGGCGGCTTCGTACGCCGGCCTCGGCTTCGGCAACGCCGGCGTCCACCTGCCGCACGGGATGTCGTATCCGGTATCGGGCGGCGTGCGGGGCTATCGCGCGCCCGGCTACGACGTCGATCACCCGCTCGTGCCGCACGGCGTCTCGGTCATCCTCAACGCGCCGCCGGTCTTCCGGTTCACGGCCGAATCGCATCCCAACCGGCATCTGCAGGCCGCAGAAGCGCTCGGCGCCGACGTCTCGCGCGCGCGCGCCGCGGACGCGGGAGAGATCCTCGCCGACCGCATCACCTGGTTCATGCAGCGGCTGCGGACGCCCAACGGGCTGCGCGCGATCGGCTACACCTCGTCGGACATTCCGGCGCTCGTCGAAGGCACGCTGCCGCAGCACCGCGTGACGAAGCTGTCGCCGCGTCCGGCCGGCCCCGAAGAGTTGGGCCGGCTGTTCGAGGACGCGATGGTCGCGTGGTGACGATGGTCGTCAGTCGTCAGTCCTCGGTCCGGAGTCGTCAGTCGTCAGCAGATGACTGATGACTGATGACTGACTTGACTTCCTGTTCAGGAGTCCACATGTGAAGGCCCGCCCGCTCGCCTATCCGTCCACGCGGTATCGGCCGCCGCCAGTCGTCGACCTCTCCTCGCGCGGCGAGCGCGAACGCCTCAGCCGATCGGCGCTCAGGGGCTTCTTCAACATCATGAGCCGGTGGAAGGTGCGCGACGAGGATGCGCGCGCGCTGCTCGGCGGCGTGACCAACGGACCGTTCTACGAAATGAAGCGCGACCCCGGCCGCACTCTCGAGCCCGATCGTCTGACGCGCATCTCGTATCTGGTCGGCATCTTCAAGGCGCTCAACGTGCTCCATTCCGAGGCGCTCGCCGATACGTGGGTACGGCTCGCGAACCGCAACCCCATCTTCGGCGGCGACACGCCGCTGGCATTCATGATCAAAGGCGGGCTGCCGGCGATGCAGACCGTGCGCCGCCTGCTCGACGCGCGCCGCGCGGGGTGATGCGGCTCCCGCCGGTCGCGACGATTCGCCGCACCGACACGCATCGCCTCGTCCCGTCGAAGCACACGCGCGACAGCGTGCTGGCGCGCATCGCCGACGACGACGCGCACCTGGCCGACCTCTTCGACATCGATCAGGGGACCAACGACCGGCTCTCCGCCGAGCACGGCGCGGCGCCCGGCATCGGGCCGCACGATCTCGTGTTCGGCGTGCCGTACGCCTCGGTGGTGAACGCGGCCTTCTGCCATCCGCATCCGCTCGGCGGCCGGTTCAACGGACCCGAGCGCGGCGCGTGGTACGCCGCGTTCGAGCTCGAGGCCGCGCAGGCCGAAGTCGCCTTTCACAAGTCGATCGAGCTCGCCGAGGTCGACGTCTGGGACGAGAGCGTCACCTACGACGACTACGTGGCCGACTTCAGCGGCGCCTTTCACGATCTGCGCCGCGACGCGCGCTTCGCGGCGTGCCTCGCATCCGACAGCTACCGCGCGTCGCAGCAGCTCGCCGAGCGGCTGCTGGCCGACGGGTCGTCCGGCGTCGTCTATCCCAGCGTCCGGCGCCACAACGCCACGTGCCTCGCCTGCTTTCGTCCGCCGCTCGTGATGCACGTACGGAAGGGCGCGACGTGGCGCTTCACGTGGACGGGCGGCGAGACGCCGACGATTGCGCGCGACCCTCGAACGGCGCGCACCGTGTCGCCGGTCTGACCCGCCGGGGTTTGACTTGGCCACGCGGTTATGTTATTTCTCTAGCAGCATGCTAGAAAAATAACACATGGCCAAATCGCAGCCCCACGCCGTTCACGGCGCCACGCTGTCGCGCCGCGAGCGCCAGATCATGGACATCCTCTACCGCCGCGGCCGCGCCACGGCCGGCGAGGTGATGGATCAGCTCGCGGGCGATCCGAGCTACTCCACCGTCCGCACGCAGCTCCGCGTGCTCGAAGACAAGGGGCACGTGCGGCACGAGGAAGAAGGATTGCGCTACGTGTACATGCCCGCGGTGCCGCGGCACGCCGCGCGTAAATCGGCGCTGCGCCATCTCGTCGACACGTTCTTCGACGGATCGGCCGAGAAGATCGTCGCCGCCGTGCTGGGTGGCGAAAGCGCGCGCCTGACCGACGAGGAGCTCACTCGCATCGCCGAGCTGGTCGCGAAGGCGAGAAAGGAAGGAAAGCGATGAGCCTGCTGATCGAGAGCGCCATCAAGGTGTCGCTGATCGTGGTCGTCGCGCTCGCCGTCGCCGCGTTGATGCGGACGCGTTCGGCGTCGCTGCGCCACTGGGTCCTCGCCGCGGCCATTGTGTGCGCTGCGCTCGCACCGGCGGCCGCGCGCATCGCGCCGGCGTGGCACGTCGCCTTCGGCGGCCGATCTGCGCCGCCACCGCCTGTCGCCCGACGCGCGGTCCCGCCGGCGCCCGTGGTCGTGCTGTCGGAAACGATCACCGTCACGCCTTCGCCGACGCTGCCCGCGCCCTCAGAGAGGTGGAGCGTCGGTCGCATCGTGTTCGCGACGTGGCTCGCCGGCGCACTGCTCTGTCTCGCGATCCTGGCGATCGGTTTCACGCGACTGACGTGGATCGCATCGCGGTCCCATCGTGTCGAGAACGACGCGTGGACGACCCAGCTCGTTGCGATCGCGGCGGCGTTCGGCATCACGCGTCCCATCCTCCTGCTTCAAAGCGACCATCCCACGCTGCTCGTCACGTGGGGAGCGCTGGCGCCGGAGATCATCCTGCCGATCGGCGCCGACGCCTGGCCGGCCGATCGCATCCGCATCGTCCTGTGCCACGAGCTCGCGCACATCGCGCGCGGCGACTGGCTCGTGCAGATGCTCGCGGAAGTCGTGCGGTCGGCGTACTGGTTCAACCCGATCCTCTGGATCGCGTCGTCGCGGATGCGCCAGGAGAGCGAGCACGCGTGCGACGATGCGGTGCTGAGCGCCGGCATCGAAGGTTCCGATTACGCCGCGCAGCTGCTCGATCTCGCGCGCGCGGTGAAGCGGCAACGGCATCCCTGGGTTCCCGCGCAAGCGATCGTTCGGGCGTCGAATCTGGAAAGGAGAGTCAGCGCCATGTTGAACGCAGGAATCAATCGACAGCCAATCACGCGAAAGGGCCGCTTGTCGGCGGCGATTGCGCTCACGGGCGTCACGCTGCTCGTCGCCGGATTCGGCGCGGCGCAGACGCTGAGCATCGTCTCGGGAACGATCGTCGATCCGCTCGGGAAATCGCTCGCCAACGCGACGCTGACGCTGACCAGCGTCCAGACCGACGCGAAACACGAAGTGCACAGCGATCAGGCCGGGCGTTTCGAGTTCGTCGGTCTGCCGTCTGGCGATTACGTGCTGCAGGCGGAATTCCTCGGCTTCGCGACGATGAAGGATCGAATGGCGCTGACGGGCGAGAACGTGCGCCGCACCCTCACGATGCAAGTCGGGTCGATACAAGAAACGATCAGCATCAAGTTCGATGCGAGCGAGACCTCGACGGCGCCACCGCCGCCTCCGCCGCCTCCGCCCCCGCCGGGGCCCGGCGTGTCGCCGCCAAGCTGGGAAGAGTTCCGCGATCGGGTGCGCGCGAAGCGCGCCAGCGATCCCTGCGCGCAGTCGTCCGACGGCGGATGCTTGATGCCGCCGGTGAAGCTCAAGGACGTGAAAGCGCGCTTTCCGGACTCCCTGAAAGGGACGAAGATCGACGGCGTCGTCCTGCTGCACGGTGCCATTGGCGCGGACGGCTACGTACACAACCTGCAGATCGTTTCGTCGCCGCATCCCGAGCTGTCAGCGTCGGCGATCGAGGCGGTCAGCCAATGGCAGTTCGCGGCGACGCAGCTCGACGGCGTCCCAATCGAAACGTCGATCAACGTAACGGTCAACTTCTCGGGCCGATAGCACACGTCGATAAATGCTGAACTAGCCGCAGGACCCTCGACGTAAGAGTTCGTTCTCGCGCTGCCGAGCTGCGCTGGCGCTGCGATTGCCTCTTCGCTATGCGAGGAGCAGTCAACGTGCGTGAGCGACGCGGCGTGTCATGATCACGCCAGTATGGAACGCGAGGGTGTCCGCGTCGGCGTCGTCCTGAGCGCCGGCGGTCTTCGCGGCGCCGCGCACGTCGGCGTTCTTCGGCAACTCGTTCTTCACGGAATTCCGATCGACAGCATCGTCGGCGTCAGCGCCGGGGCCGTCGTCGCCGCCTACTACGCGGCCGTTGGGCTCGACCTCGATGAGTTGATTACCGATGCCGAGGCGTTCCGCGGCCGCCATCTGTTGACCTACAGCATGAACGTGCGACTCGGCTATCGATTCGAGCCGCGCTTCGCCGCGTGGTGCGGGGTCATTCCAAGCCGTCTCCGGCAACTCGAGATGGCAGCCTTCGATCGGCTGCACCACGGTGTGCGGCGTCTGGGGATCGTGTGTCACGACGTGAGCGCGCGTCGGCCGCGGTATTTCGGCACTGACGTCGACGAACGCGTGCCGCTGCACCAGACAGTACGCGCGAGCGCGTCGATCCCGCGAGTCTTTCCGCCCATCTCGGTTGCATGCGGACGCGAACAGCTCCGCTTGACCGACGGCGGCGAGAGCGATCCAGTGCCGATCAGCTTCGCGCGCGGATCGCAAATCGGCGCGACGCACGTCATCGTATCGGATTGCCGATGGCTCGGCCGCGTGCCCGCGACCGATGCGCGAACGATCTGGATTCGGCCGCGCATGGCGCACACAGGCACGCTGTGGTCGCCGCGCCGCGGGCTCGTCGCGACCGTCCGCGACGGGGAAGCAGCCGTTACTGAAGAGGTCGTCTCCCGGATTCGCGGCTGGTTCGCTGCGGACGGTGCGACGATTGCAGCCGCCTCACCGGGCGATGCCCTCCGATGAGCGTCGCCGCGAAAGGAAGAGGCGATGCCGAAGCGTCAGCAGCGCGAGAGCGGCCGCGAACGGCAGAAGCGAATCCAGCGTACGCAGCACCGGCCTGAGCAGAACGCCGGCTACGACGACGCGGCGCGTGGACGTCCACCTGTGAAGCTCGATGTGACGGACACGATCGCGAGCGCGCGTCAGACGTCGCGCGGCGATCGGCGGTTCGACAGCGCGGCACGCGAAGCCGCCAACGACGTGCGGCGGCGCGAACGATCGGCTCGATGAACGGATCGCGGCATGCGAGTCGCGCTCCCTTCGTGTCCTGATTGCGGGTCGGACGACACATCTGCCGCGTACAATCGCGCGAACGTGACGACCTTTTGCTGTGCCGACTGCGGACACACGTGGCGCGTCGAACACGCGCCATCGGCGCGATCCGATCGCCGTCGCGGACCCGCCGACCCGCGGCGCCGCCGCAGGAAACCGCGCGGCGACAATCTTCCCCCCGGCCGATAATTGTCTTCTCGCCTCCGACTCACGATGACTGCCCGCTGAACTCCTGTCAGGAATCGGCACGAAACGGCCTGGTTCGTTAGCACGGTTCCTGCTAAAAGAGCCGGCTCTCCACGCGGCGCCAATCTTTGTCGGAGTCGATCAATGGTCAATCGGATCGTTTGTGTTGTCGGTCTGGTCCTCTTTCTGTGCGCCGCCTCGCCGGCGAGAGCTGCAATTGCAATCGACGTCTCCACATCTGCGAACAACGCCGCCGTGGGCACTACGATCGCCACGCCGGCGTTCTCCACGACCGCGCCGAACGAACTGCTGCTGGCATTCGTCGCGAGCGACGCCGCGTTCGGCACGACGACGTCGGTCACCAACGTCGCCGGCGGCGGCCTGACGTGGGCGCTCGTCGTCCGCACGAACGTGCAGCTGGGCACAGCGGAGATTTGGCGCGCATTCGCGCCGGCGACGCTCTCGAACGTCGCCGTCACGGCGACGCTGTCGCAGCCGGTGGTGTCGTCGGTCACCGTGATGTCGTTCACCGGGACCGACACCACGGGCGTCAACGGAGCCGCCGCCATCGGCGCGACCGCGAGCGCCAACGCGCCGAGCGGCGCGCCCGCGGCGACGCTCGTCACGACGCGCGGCAACTCGCTGGTCCTCGGCGTCGGCGACGATTGGGACAGCCCGATCGCCAGGACTGCGGCCGCCGGCCAGTCGATCGTGTATCAGAGCTTGTCGACCACGGGCGACACGTACTGGGTCCAGAAGACGGATGCAGCCACGCCGCTCGCCGGCACCGCCGTCACTATCCAGGACATTGCTCCGACAACGGATCGTTTCAACCTCAGCATCGTTGAAGTGCTCGCCGGCGGCGGCGCAACGACGCCACCGGCGACGTGGAGCATCGGCGGATCGATCAGCCCGGCAGCGAACGCGAGCGGCGCCACGGTGACGCTCAGCGGCGCGGCCGCGGCGTCGACGACGGTCGACGTCAACGGCAACTACAGCTTCGGCGGTCTGGCGAACGGCTCGTACACCGTGACGCCCGCCAAAGCAGGCTTCTCGTTCACGCCGGCGAGCCAGCCGGTCACGATCAGCGGCGCCAGCGCGACGACGATCAATTTCTCCACGCAAGCTGTCACGGCCAGTCCGATCCGGCTCGTGCAGAAAGCGGTGAACGGCAACGAAGGCTCCGTGTTTTCGATCTCGGCGACGTTCCCGGCAGGCAATACGGCCGGGAACTTCCTGATCGTCACTGGCACGGCGGCGCGCCCTGCCGGGACGATCACGATTTCGGATACAGCGGGCAACACGTACCTTCCGGCCATCGGTCCGGTTACCGATCCGGGGCAGGACACGACGGCTTATCTCTGGTACGTACCGAGCGCGAAGGGCGGACCAAACACGGTGACGCTCACGCCGACGTCGGCGCGCGCACTGGAAATTCATCTTTCCGAGTGGGTTGGCCTCGCGTCGGCGTCGCCGGTCGATCAGATCGCGACGGCTACCGGGAACGGCACCGCCGTGTCCGCCGGTCCGGTCACGACGACGACGGCCGGTGAGCTCGTGTTCGGCTACGGGTTCGTCTTCAACGTCGCATCCGCCGGCGCCGGCTTCACGCCGTTGTCGCTCGTGAACGGCGATCTCGACGAGTATCTGATCGAATCGGCCGCCGGCAGCGTGGCCGCAACGTTCACGCAGAACGCGGGCACCTGGTTCGCGATGATGGCGACGTTCAGGCCGGCCGGCGCCGCACCGGTGCCGCCGCCAACGCCGCCGCCCACCGTTTCGCTGACGTCGCCCGTGGCAGGAACGAACGTCGTCGGAAGCGTCGCGGTGAGCGCCGCCGCGTCGGACGCGGGCGGCGTCGCCGGCGTCCAGTTCCAGCTCGACGGCGTCAATCTTGGCGCCGAAGTCACGACGTCGCCGTATTCGATTTCGTGGGATACCACGACCGTCGTGGACGGATCGCATTCGCTGACCGCGATCGCGCGCAACACCGCGGGCCTGACGACCACTTCCTCGCGCGTTGCCGTCACGGTGAGCAACGGTCTCGCGTCGACCGGTCAGTGGAGCGCGCCGTTCGACCTCGGCATCGTCGCCGTCAATTCGGTGCTGCTCCACACCGGCAAGGTGCTGATGTTCTCCGGTGCGTTCGCGAGCACTGGCATCGAGCGCGTGTGGGACCCGGCGACCGGAGCGATCACGCTCGTCCCCAATCCGTTCTCGAATCTGTTCTGCTCGGGCCAGGCGCAGCTGCCCGATGGCCGCGTGATGGTCGTCGGAGGCTTCGACAGCGGATCGCTCGGCGCGGCCAACGCGAGCATCTTCGATCCCGTTGCGGAGACATGGTCGGCGGCGCCGAACATGGCCTTCCGCCGGTGGTATCCGACGGCGACCGGCCTGCCCGACGGTCGCCTGCTCGTCACGTCAGGCGGCCAGACGTGTCTGACGTGTCTCGCCGATCTTCCGGAGATTTACGATCCCGCGACCGGGCGCTTCTCGACGCTGGCGACCGCGCGCCTCGCGGTTCCGTATTACCCGTTCATGTTCGTCCTGCCTGACGGCACCGTGCTCGACGCCGGCTCCAACGAGCAACCGGTGGCAACGAGCAGGCTCAACCTGACGACCGGCTCGTGGTCATCCGTCGATCCGATCGTGAAAGACGGTCACAGCGCGGCCATGTATCTGCCGGGCAAGATTCTGAAGAGCGGGACGGCGGCCGACAGCGGCACGACGGGCGTCGCGGCGGCGACGGCGTTCGTGCTCGACACGACGCGGCCGTCGCCTGCATGGCGGCAGGTCGCATCGATGGCGCATGCGCGCGCGTTCCACAACACGACGCTGCTTCCCGACGGAACCGTGCTCGTCACCGGCGGCGGCTCCACGCTCGACGGCCATGACGTGACGAAGGCGGTGTTCCCCGCCGAGCTGTGGTCGCCGGCGACCGAAACGTGGCGCACGCTGGCGTCGGCGTCGGTGCCTCGCCTCTATCACTCGACCGCGCTCCTGCTGCCCGACGGCCGCGTGCTCTCCGCCGGAAGCGGGAACGACAGCGGAGCGGTCGATCAGACGCGCGGCCAGATCTTCTCTCCGCCGTACCTGTTCAAAGGCGCGCGCCCGGCGATCGCGAGTGCGCCCGACGTCATCGCATACGGCGGCGCCTTCTCCGTGCAGACGCCGGACGCCGCGTCAATCGCTTCAGTGTCGTTGATCCGGCTCGGCGCCGTGACGCACGCCTTCGACGAGGATCAGCGATTCCTGTCGCTCGCCTTCACGGCGGCTGCCGGAGCGCTCTCGATCCAGGCGCCGGCGAACGCGAACCTTGCGCCTCCCGGCTACTACATGCTGTTCCTCGTCGGCTCGAACGGCGTGCCGTCGGTCGCCTCGTCCGTGCGGCTGCCGACCGGCGCCGCCGATCTCATCCCGCCGACAGCGCCCGGCGCGCTGACCGCGAATGGCGGGCTCGGCTCGGCGGCGCTGTCGTGGGCCCTGTCGACCGACAACACGGGCGTCGCGTTGTACAACGTGCACCGGTCCGCGACGTCGGGATTTGCGCCTTCAGCGGCGAACCGGATCGGTCAGTCGACGTCGACGACGTTCACCGACGCCGGCGCGGCCGCCGGGACGTACTTCTATCTCGTCACGGCGCAGGACATCACGGGCAACGTGAGCGATCCCTCGAACGAAGCGGTGGCGATCGTGCTCGCGGACACGACGCCGCCGACGCTGTCGATCACCTCGCCGGCCAATCAGGACGCGGTGTCCGGCTCGATTGCCATCGTCGCGTCGGCCGCCGACGACGTCAGCGTGGCCGGCGTGCAATTCTTCGTCGACGGCTCGCCCTTCGGCGCCGAACGCGCCTCGCCGCCGTACTCCATCACCTGGAATACGGCGACGTCGGCCGACGGCCTCCACACGCTGACGGCTGTCGCGCGCGACAACGCGGGGAACCGGGCGCAGGTGTCCGTGACAGTGTCGGTGTCGAACACAGTGCCGACGCAACCGCCGCCGGCGCAGCCGGGCCTCGTCGCCGCTTACGGGTTCAACGAAGGCGTCGGCGTCCTGACGCTCGATTCGTCGGGCCAGGCCAACACCGGCACGCTTGCCGGCGCGACCTGGACGACCAACGGCAGATTCGGATCGGGGCTGTCGTTCAACGGCACGAACGCATGGGTCACGATCGACGATTCGCCGTCGCTCGACCTCACGAACGGCTTGACGATCGAAGCGTGGGTCAACCCGATGTCCGGCACCGGCACGCGGACGGTGTTGATGAAAGAAACCTTCAGCGCATTGGCGTACGCGCTGTACTCGGCGGTCAGCGGACAGCGTCCCGTCGGGTACGTTCATACGACGAAAAAAACCGAGTCGGCGGTCGGCTCGACCGCCGTGCCGCTGAACACATGGACGCATCTGGCATTGACATTCGACGATTCGACGCTGCGCCTCTACATGAATGGCACGCTCATCCGGTCATCGAATACGAACAGCGCATCGATCGTCACCGGCACGGGCGCGCTGCGGATCGGCGGCAACGCGGTGTTCGGCGAGTACTTCAGAGGCATCATCGACGAAGTGCGCGTCTACAACCGCGCGCTGACCGCTGCCGACATCCAGGTGGACATGAATACGCCGATTCAGTGATTGAAGCGAGTGCGTCGGCGAGCACATGCAACCGCGACAACCCGAAGACCACGAAGATTCGCGAAGACGACGACCTTGCAAGGTCTGTCTTCTTCGTGTTCTTCGTGTCTCTTCGCGGTGATTCTTCACGTGTGCGTGCCGCGCGGTCTCTCACTCGGCGAGTCTGATCGGCGTGCGGGCGCCACGAAACTCAGGAACGAATCGAATTTCATCACGCCGACGCCGGCGCCGGCCGGAACGACCTCGATGACCTGTTTCGGCAGCAGCCGGACGACGTCGGGCATCCAATTGGAGGGATATCCCGAGTCGTACTGCATCCATCGCGTACCGAAGACCGCCGATCAGATTGTCCATTGCAGACGCTTAGACGACCGCAGCGTCCGCAAGGTCTATCTTCTTCGTGTCTTCGTGACTTCGTCGCCGGTTCAGGAGAACGTTTTGGTTACACGAGCGCTCTCTTGTACAACGCAACCAATTTGGCCCAGGCTTTCTCGGCGTCAGGCTTGTTGTAGATCGGCTTCCCGTTCTGCATCGGCATGTCGGGGACGCACCACCCGTGCAGCGACTCGGGATAGACCTCGATCTCGGCCGGCACCTTCGCCGCAGCAAACGCCTCGCGCAGCTTGTCCTTCGCATCGGGCTGGCGCATGTCGTCGTTCGATGCGATGCCGAAATACATCCGGGCCTTGATCTTCGGCGCGAGCAGGTGCGGGCTCGCCGGCGTGTCCGTCACGAGCCCGCCGCCGTGGAACGACGCGCCCGCGCCGATGCGATCGGGCAGCGCGGCGGCGGTTCTCACGACGAGCGGGCCGCCCATGCAGTAGCCCTGTGTCCCCATCTTTTTCGCCTTGTTGACCTGCGGCTGCGCGTCGAGGAACGCGACGTAGGCCGACGCGTCTTTTTCGGCGGCGCCCGCGGCGTTGATCGACGCCATCAGCGGCTGCAGCTTCGCCATGTCGGCGGGATTCTGAAAGCTGAACGACGAAGGATCCTGGATGACGGGCGCCTTCGCGAGGCGATAGAACGGATTCGGCACGAGCACGGAATATCCTTCGGCGGCGATCCGTTTGCCGATGTCGCGCATCGAGGGACGCAGCCCGAACGCATCGGGCCATATCAGCACGCCGGGATGGGACCCGGTTGCCGGGTGAATGAACGCCGCGTCGCAGACGCCGTCGGGCGTTTTCACCTCGACGTTCGTCTCGACGACCTGGAGGTCCGCCGCAGACGAGGAGCCGGCCGCCGCGGCAAGGCCCGCGGCGATCGACATCGCGACGAAGTCGCGCCGCGAGAGATCAGTCGGCGCCTCGGCGCTCTCATTGTGATCCTGTTTTTCATCAGGCATCGTTTCTCCCCTCCTTGACCGCATACCGTACACCGGATTGCGAGCGTTTGAACTCTTGACAGGTTCGGCAGGGCCGGATAATGACAGCGAGACCGCTGGTGTCAGCGGCATCGAAGGCCTGTCCATGAGCACAACGGCTGAACACATCCGCCTCGAGGAAGACCGCCAGCGCACGAAGTACTGGAAGCGTTGGGGACCGTACGTCAGCGAGCGCGCCTGGGGCAGCGTCCGCGAGGACTACAGCCCGGGCGGTACGGCCTGGGACTACTTCCCGCACGATCACGCGCGATCGCGCGCGTACCGGTGGAACGAAGACGGGCTGGCCGGCATCTGCGACCGCCATCAGCGAATCTGCTTCGCGCTGGCGCTCTGGAACCGGCGCGATCCGATTCTGAAGGAGCGCCTGTTCGGTCTGACCGGCAGCGAAGGCAATCACGGCGAGGACGTGAAGGAGTACTACTTCTACGTCGACAGCACGCCGACCCACTCGTACATGAAGTTCCTCTACAAGTATCCGCAGGCGCCGTTTCCGTACGCGGATCTCGTCGACGAAAACCGCCGGCGCGGCAGGCAGGCGCCCGAGTACGAGCTCGTGGACACCGGCGTGTTCGACGGCAATCGGCACTTCGACGTCGAGGTCGAATACGCGAAGGCCGACCCCGAAGACATCCTGATCCGCATTCACGTGACCAATCGCGGTCCCGAGGCCGCGGCGATCGATGTCCTGCCGACGGCGTGGTTCCGGAACATCTGGTCGTGGCATCAGAATCCTTCGCGACCGTCGCTCGAGCGGTTCGATCGCGGCGGCGGGATCGCGTTGAACGATCCGAAATACGGTCGGCGATATCTGCATTGCGATGGTGCGCCGACGCTGCTGTTCACCGAGAACGAGACGAACTGTGAGCGCCTGTTCGGCGGCGCCAGCGCGTCGCCCTATGTCAAGGACGCCTTCCACCGGTTCATTGTCGGCGGCGAGCGTGACGCGGTGAATCCGGCGCAGCGCGGCACGAAGGCGGCAGCGCACTACGCCCTGACGATCGCGCCCGGCGAAACGTGCACCGTGCGGCTGCGTCTCGACGAACGCGCGTCCGCCGAATTCGGCGCGGCGTTCGAGGCGATCTTCGGCGCACGCAGGCAGGAAGCGGACGAGTTCTACGCGACCGTGATCCCCGCGACGCTGTCAGCGGACGGCAGGAATGTCGCGCGGCAGGCATTCGCCGGTCTGCTCTGGTCCAAACAGTACTACCACTACGTCGTGAAGTACTGGCTCGAAGGCGACGCGGCGCAGCCGGCGCCGCCTCCCGGCCGCGACCGTGGACGCAACTACGAGTGGACGCATCTCTACAACGCCGACGTCATCTCGATGCCCGACAAGTGGGAGTACCCGTGGTACGCCGCGTGGGATCTCGCGTTCCACTGCGTGCCGCTTGCGCTGGTCGACTCCGAGTTCGCCAAGGAGCAACTCACGCTGCTGCTGCGCGAGTGGTACATGCATCCGAACGGCCAGCTCCCCGCGTACGAGTGGGCGCTCGGAGACGTCAACCCGCCGGTGCATGCATGGTCGGCTTGGCGCGTCTACAAAATCGAGCGGCGGCGCCGCGGCAAGGGCGACCTGAAGTTCCTCGAGCGCGTCTTCCACAAGCTGCTGCTGAATTTCACCTGGTGGGTGAACCGCAAGGATGCCGAAGGGATGAACGTCTTCCAGGGCGGCTTCCTCGGCCTCGACAACATCGGCGTGTTCGATCGCAGCAAGCCGCTGCCGACCGGCGGCCGTCTCGAGCAGTCGGATGGCACCAGCTGGATGGCGATGTACTCGCTCAACATGCTCGCGATCGCGCTGGAGCTCGGCCGCCACAATCCGGCGTACGAGGACGTCGCGAGCAAGTTCTGGGAGCACTTCCTCAACATCGCGCACGCGATGAGCGGCGGCCGCCAGTACGGCGGCAAGGGACACGATCTCTGGGACGACGAGGACGGATTCTTCTACGACGTCCTGCATCTGCCCGACGACACGCGGACGCCGCTGAAGGTGCGGTCGCTGGTGGGACTGATTCCGCTCCTGGCCGTGCAGACGCTCGAACCCGAGATGCTCGAGCGGCACGACGGCTTCCGCCGCCGCCTCGAATGGTTCGTCGCGCACCGGCCCGATTTGATCGGCAACGTCGCGTGCATGGAGACGCCGGGCCGTCTGCAGCGCCGTCTGCTCTCGATCGTCGACGGCGACAAGCTGCGGCGGATTCTGAGCGTGATGCTCGACGAGCGCGAGTTCCTGTCGCCGTACGGCATCCGCTCCATCTCGCGCGTTCACCTCGATCGCCCCTACGTGCTTCGGGTGGACGGCCACGAGTACCGCGTCACCTACGAGCCGGCGGAGTCGACGACCGGCTTGTTCGGCGGCAATTCGAACTGGCGCGGACCGATCTGGTTTCCGATCAATTTCCTCCTCGTCGAGGCGTTGCAGAAGTTCCACCACTACTTCGGCGACGCCTACACGGTGGAATGCCCAACCGGCTCGGGCCGGATGATGACGCTCTCCGAGGTCGCCACTGAGATCTCCCAGCGGCTGACGAGAATCTTCCTCGAGAATCGCGATGGACGGCGTCCGGTGTTCGGTTCGAGCGAACTGTTTCAGTCCGATCGAACCTGGCACGATCTGATCCCGTTCCACGAGTACTTCCACGGCGACACGGGCGCAGGAGTCGGCGCGAGCCACCAGACCGGCTGGACGGCGCTCGTCGCGAAACTTCTACAGCAGAGCGGAGAGGCCAATGAACGCCGGCTTCGCGATCACCGCGAAACGGTCACGGCCACGTTCTCGTAGGTGAACAGCGATCCGTCGCTGGCGACCGCGCGGAGCACGTAGGTCCCCGGTTCGCCGAAGGTGACGTCGGTCACCCACTTGCCGTCGGGAGGCGGCACCGGAATCGTGAACGGCGGCGACCACGGCGAGTTGCCGTACGCGCGCGTGTCCGTCCACGTTTTCATCTGATCCGGTTTGAACGTCACCGCGGCGGCGTTGCCGCGGTACACGATCCACGACAACCGCAGCCCGGGTCCGCTGGACGGGACGATGGAGGATGGCGGCCTGTAAACAAGGTTCGCGGGGTTCGCAGCGTTCGCGGCGCTCGCAGGGTTCGCCCGGTTCGGCGGATTCGCCGCGTTCGCGCGGCTGACCGGGCTCGTGGCGCTGGCGCCGCCTTCGCCCAGCATCTCGCCGCGCGACGACCGCGGCTGCGGTTTGCCGTCTCGGCGGGCCGGCAGGTTGTCGGGATCGCCGGCGAACGCGACGAGCATCAGCGTTTCACCGGGCTTCACAGCGCGCTGCTTTTGTCCGTCCACTCTGAGCTCCGGCGGAATGTTCGTGCGAAGCTCGTCGCGCAGGCTCCCGAAATCGCCGCCGACCTCGGTGGAGATCACCTGCTTGTCGATCTGGTAATCGCTCTTGAGCGACGCAAAGGCGCGCTCGGTCTTCCCGTTGGTCGTGAGCGTCCAGATCAATTCCTTCGTGCCGAGGTCTTTCGGGGCGCGAACGGTGAACAGAAACGGGTTGCGCCTCGGGTAGAAATGCGTCGGCTGTCCCTGATCGGGCCCTCCCGGCTCGATCGCGTTGTCGGGACCGATCGGGACGTCGAACTCCTGCTGCCAGTTCGAATTCATGTAGCCGAAGTACATCGCGATGGAGCCGTCTTCGTTGTACATCCATCCTTCGTACGCCGGCGACACGCTCTGACCGCTCGAGTAGGTGAACCGCGTCTGCGCGCTGAGCGCGTGCAGCGACAGAGTCACGGCGAGCGACGCGACGAGCAGCCGCATCACTGCTTCCGTTCTGCCGTGCTCGGCTGGGTCGCCGTCTGCGTGGGCGGCGCCCAGCACAGCGGACAGCCGATGTCGTAGTCGTTCCGGCTCTTCATGCTCTGCCGGCGCTTCGCCATCTCCGCCTGGAACTGCTCCTCGGTGAGCGCGACGGAGTAGCCGAGGTCGATGAACATGTTCGCGATCGATCGGCGCCCGCCGCCCGCCCAGTTCCTCGGATCCGCGGGATTGCGATTCGCCGGCGTCGTATCGAGGAATCCGATCAGGTGAACGATCGTTCCTTTCGGCAGCAGCGGCGCCGCGTCGTCCTGATAGACGTACTGCTTCACCCAGTTGTGGTCGTAGCCGACGCAGTTGAGCGTCTGGATGTTGTGGCCCCAGATCGCTTCGAGGCACATGCGCACGCCGGGCGCGTGGAGATGCGGCTCGAACGCGATGATCTTCGTGTGCTCCTGCAGCACGGCGTACGAGTGGAGCTCCTGGTTCGAGCGATTCGGCTTCACGTCGATGTCGATGCCGTTGCCCAGCCGCAGAGTCGAACGCTTGTACTGAGGCTTGTACCCTTTCGGAAAGAACTTGAACGCGAACTCGAGGTGCGCCTTCGTCTCGCGGCCGTTCGAGTGAACGTGGCCCGCCGCCAGTGAGAGCGACGATTTCGCCTGGAGCAGCCGGCCCGACTCGGGCGGGAAGATGTCGGCGTTGCGTCCGACTTCATGAATGGGCCAGCTCGTCGAGCTTTCGTCGGCCGGTTCCGATCCCTTCTCGCCCGGCACCAGGCTCGAGTAGGTCATGTGGTGAAAGGCGTAGCGTCCGCCAACGGTCTTGGTCGCACCGCTTTTCGGGATGTCGTTGATCTCGCGAACTTCGACCGCCGACACGTAGCGATCTTCGGTGAGCCCCGTCGGGATGAGGCCGATGTCGCCCCACCAGTCCGGACCGCTCGCCGGAACCGTGACTTCCTTCGATTTCAGGATCAGATCCGGTTCGCCGATCGTCCACTTATCGGTGTCGTCGAAGCTCAGCGGCGGCGGCATGTCGTTCGGATTGCCGCGCGCCGCGCCGCTGTCGGCCCACTTCGCGATCTTCGCGATCTCCTCAGCGGCGAGCGACGGATCGTTCTTGAAATGCTGGATGCCGAGATCCTTCTCGACGAACCACGGCGGCATCACGCCTGCGTGCGGACCGATGCTCGTACGCATCTTCATCGCCTTGGCCCACGGCCGCACGTCTTCGTAGGAGACGAGCGACATCGGCGCGACGCCGTCGGGACGATGGCACTGCTGGCAACTGCGCTGCAGGATCGGCGCGATGTCTCTGGTAAAGGTGACGTCGCCCGGCGAGGCGCCCGACTGCGCGCGTGGATTGACGGCCGTCAGGAGGCTGGCGATGGCAATAAACAACAAGGCGCCGCGCAGTCTGGCGAGCATGGCCACTCCTTCTCTCGACCCGATATGGGGCGGCCCTTGAGGGCCGCCGATTACGCCACGATCTGCGGGATCGGCACGCCGTACACGTCCGTGAGCCGCATGTCGCGGCCGTTGAAGCGGTACGTCAGCTTCTTGTGATCGATCCCGAGCAGCTGAAGGATCGTCGCGTGCAGATCGTGATACGAAACCGGCTGCTGCTCCGCCTTGTAGCCGAAGTCGTCGCTCGCGCCGATCGCCTGTCCGCCCTTGATGCCCGCGCCTGCCATCCAGATCGTCATCGCGCCCGGATTGTGATCGCGTCCGACGCCGCGTTGTGAGATCGGCATCCGGCCGAACTCGGCGTGCCACATCACCAGCGTCGAATCGAGCAGGCCGCGCGACTTCAGATCCGTCAGCAGTCCCGCGATAGGACGATCCGACTCGGCGGCGTGCTGCGAGTGATTCGCTTTGACGTCGCCATGCGCGTCCCAGGTGTCGACGTTCTGGTTGCCCATGCCGCCGTGAAAGAGCTGCACGAAGCGGACGCCGTGCTCGACGAGGCGCCGCGCCATCAAACACTGACGCGCGAACGGCTCCGTGATCGGATCGTCCAGTCCATACAGCTTCCGCGTCGCCTCGGATTCGCGCGTCACGTCGAGCGCCTCGGGGGCGCAACCCTGCATGCGAAACGCGAGCTCGTAGGACGAAATGCGCGCCGCGAGATCGGTGTTGCCCGGGTACTGCTGCATGTCGAGCTCGTTCAGCTTGGCGAGCAGATTGAGACGCGCGCGCTCCTGCTCGGGACCGACGCTCGACGGAGGGCTGAGGTCGATGATGGGATCGCCCGTCGATCGGAAGAGCGTTCCCTGGTACGACGCCGGCAGGAACCCGGCGCTCCAGTCGGTGACGCCGCCGATCGGGCCGCCGCGCGTGTCGTGAATCACCACGTACGCCGGGAGGCTCGTGTTCTCCGATCCGAGTCCGTACGTGACCCACGATCCCAGGCTCGGAAATCCCATGCGCGTCTGGCCCATCTGCATCTCGTAGGTGGCCTGGACGTGGTCGTTCGACTGGCCGTACACCGAGCGCACGAACGCGATCTCGTCGGCATGGCCGCCGACCTGCGGAAACAGATCCGACACCTCGATTCCCGACTGCCCGTACCGCTTGAACCCGAACGGGCTCGGCATCAAAGGACCCGGATGGCCCTGACGCACGATCACGTCGCCGGCGACCTTGCCGTCGAGCGGCTGACCGGCGTACTTGGACAGCGCCGGCTTCGGGTCGAAGGTGTCGACATGGCTGACGCCGCCGGTCATGAAGAGAGAAATGACCGCGGTCGCGCGCGGTTTGAAGTGCGGCGGCTTCGGCGCGTACGGATTGAATCCGATCGGTGCGGCCGCGCATGCGGCGCTCGCCGTATCGATCTCTCCTGCCAGCAGCTGCTCCTGATTGAGGAGGTATGCGAGCGCGAGCCCGCTCACCCCGCCGCCGGACTGAAAGAGAAACTCACGCCTCGACCAGCACGTCTTGCACGCGGTGTGTGGCTTCATCTCTTACCTTCTCGCGGGGCCCCACATTTCTATCGCGCCGGGGCCCCACCCCCGGCGCTGTTGCTCGGCGCGCGCGCCTCGCAATGGCTCGAGGCTGTCGCTCGCTGATGCCCATGCCCGCAACGCTCGAAAGCGCCTTGCGGGCGGGCATGGCCGCAGGCGCTGCGATCACCTCATGTAGACGAACTCGTTCAGATTGAACAGCACATCGGTCAGGTCGACGAGCGTCTGCCGCTTCAGCGAATCGAGGGCGATGGTCAGCTCGGCGTCGGTCGGCGGACGCGTCAGCGCGATCCGGTAAGCGAGATCGATCTGCTTCGCCGGGTCGTCGCCGGCCTCCTGCTTCACACGATCGGCGAACATCTGCGCCTGGCGCAGCACGAACGGATTGTTCAGGAGCGTCAGCGCCTGCGTCGGCACCGTCGACACGTTGCGCGCGCCCGCAGTGACGTTCTGCTCAGGCAAATCGAACACCTGGAACATCGGAAACACGAGGCCGCGCCGCCGGTAGACGTACACGCTGCGGCGCCACACTTCCGGACCGTCCTCCGCGTTCTTCCACACGCCGAAGCTCACGGACCGGAGCACCTCCGGCGGCAGCGGCGGAAATACCGACGGACCTCCGATCGCGAGGTTGATGCCGCCGCTCGCCTCGAGGATGCTGTCGCGGA
>Ga0209058_1000819_pt1 | contig 26908 bp, 26 predicted proteins | sample GraSoiAngelo_147_FD_185904 | JGI IMG/M metagenome (GOLD analysis project Ga0209058, IMG submission 185904) | Grasslands soil microbial communities from the Angelo Coastal Reserve, California, USA - 14_1009_05_40cm (SPAdes) (version 2) | ecosystem: Environmental > Terrestrial > Soil > Grasslands ... | reverse complement strand
ATCAGGTATGATTGTCGGTTGAAAGCTCCAGCGTACGAAAGCTCTGCGACGCTGCCTTGAGGTCTTGAGACTATAGACCAGTGGAACGTGAGGTTCTGCCCGTGAGGAGAGCATAGCTCCGACAAAGGCGCGAAGTTAACGCAATCCGCCTTATCCGACGCTGACCCGCCACCCCCGAGCCGCGACCCCAGGCCCGGCGCCCCTCTCCGGAACCTGCCTATACGCGTTCGGACAACGTCGCAGGTTATCGTGCCTACAGCCTCCGCGGCGATAGCAGGCCTATTGCTCCGCACTCACGCCGGCACCAGCAGACGAACCCGCCGACCGATTCGACTCCAACGCCCGAGTCCGAACTTCGACGTCCCACGTGCCTACGGCAACGATCCCCGCGATGACCAACGCGATCGGCGCTAGCCTGCGAGTCCATGGCGCCTGCGCATCGTTTCCGTCGGCTTGGAACTGGGATTGTATGTGCGGACGGTGAAGCCAGAACCAAATCATCGCAAGCGCAACATACCAACCGGCGGCGCTCGAAATAGCCTGCGTATCCCCGCCACTACTTATCGCGAGAGTCACCGTACTCAAACCGAATAATGACGACACGAGCACGACGTTTCTCGCGACCACGCGGCCCCATTCCTTACGCGTCGATATTGCGTTTCCCGCTATTAAGATTAGCGCGCCCCCAACCATGCCGCGGATGTCACCATACAGCCGCAGTCGCGTTATCCCGCGCATGTATGGCGAACCTGCATAGAGCAGCCCATTCAGTAAAGCGTCCACCGCTCGCACTCCTATTAGCAGCAGTCCGACGACGCGGAGCCCGCGTCCGACAGCATGAACATCATCAGCCCTCATACCCAACCTCACGTCGCCCCCCGAGCTTTACCTCACGGCGGTGGGGAATTACAGCACCCTTGCCGCGACTCGGGTATTGACCACACGTACTTTCCGTTTGGGTCGTATGGGTCGAGCTGGAGCGATGGATCGACTTGACCGATCGAAAAGCGCGGTCCTTGACAGTTGTAATCGAGATTATGGAGGGAGACGTCACTTACGTATTGCGCGTTACAGGGTGGGTCCCCGCAATTCCAATTGAATCTTGCCTCGTAATCAGAACCTGTACAGGAGCCTACCTGAGCGCCGTCGCAGTCGAAGTATGAAGCGTCCACAACCGCCGATACATTGCATTGCAGTGTCCCGAGACAATACGGCCCGAACAAGTGGGACACCGTGGCGTGCGCCAGGACGGGACCGACTGCATGGATGTCCTGGCAGAAATCATCTCCCGCCGGGCACACCTCGCAGGGTTCGCACTCTTGCGTAACTGGCGTACACCTTCCGCCGACACAGAGCGCGGAATCCCTGAAGGAGATGGACGTTAGGCATCGCGGTACGCCGTAGAAGTCGGCGTCGCACGGAGTAGAATCCGCCACCGGAGTCAGCTTGCAGCCGCCGTGGAAGCAGCCACCTGTCGCGCAGACGGTGCCAGTCGGGCAATTTCGCCCGTTGCTCACGTCCTGACAGTTGGGGTTCCCTATTTGAGGTGTCCCGAATAGGCACTGCAGTATATTTTGCTGATTCGCTACTGCGACTACACTGAGGCAATATGCTTTCGTCACAAGGTCAGGAGAGAACAGGACGCATGCTATGGCCTCCGCCATCCAGGGGCCGCATGTCACAAACGCCGTGCGGAACTGCTGTGCGGCCTGGCACAGCACGAAGAGCCAGTAATCTTTGCACGAGCCGTCTGCTGCCTGGGCCGTTGCTGTATGGCCGTCCGGCGCGACCGTCTGCGTAGTGCCGTCAGGAGAAATTACAACGCCACCCGTCTCGTTGAACACAGTGACAGATCCAGTGGCGGAAGGGAGCAGAAGGAACGCCGTGTCGAAGGTCTGATTATGTGTCAGTACCACCGATTCACCGGCGGCATTGGTCATTGTAGCGACAATTAGCGATGTGGCACCGTCCGGGCACGAGCGCGCGGGGCCAATGTCCGAATAGCCCAACGACTGCGCATGTTGAAGCGTTGCTAGCCACCCACCGCCACTTGCGGCCGTCTGAAGCTCTTGCGCCGACATTTCCACGCATGCGGCGACGGTCACCGTAGCGGGATCACTATCGAGCCTGCCATTGTTTACAACGAGTCGCATGTCGTAGTGACCCGGCAGATCCGGCGTGATCGTTGGCGTGACGACGGCGGGGTCCGCTAAAGCCGCGTTACTTCCGTCCGGCTTCGATGAGATAGACCATTGATATGTCAATGCACCGCCATCGGGATCGGAGGAACCGCTACCATCGAGAGTGATCGTGGCGCCCGTGAGTCCACTCGTGTTGTGCCCGGCGTTGGCGACTGGTTTCGGGCATACGAGTGTGTGCCTACAGAGATCGCTTGTACCGTCGCATTCGTCCGCGGTGCAGACGTTCCCATCGTCAGTACATGACGTACCCGCCGCTACCTTTGCATCGCCGGGACAGTCAGACGCGGTGCCCGTGCAATACTCGGTGACGTCACATTCGCCCGCGGCCGTGCGGCAAACCGTTGTCGCAGGAAGGAACCCGTCTGGCGGACACGAATTGTTGAGGCCGTCGCATGTGTCGGCAATATCACAGGGGCCGGTGGCGGAGCGACAGACGTCGCCGGCGTGTCCGGCCGGGTGGATACAGGCGGGCGCACCGATCGTGCCGTTACAGATGTCCGTCGTACAGACATTACCGTCGTCTGTGCACGTCGTGCCTGCCGCCATCACGACGTCAGGCGGGCAGTTGGTACTCGTGCCGCTGCACGTCTCGGCGACGTCGCACTCATTCGAGGCCGCGCGACAGACGGTCGTGTTCGGTTTGAAGGTGTCAGGGGGACAAGTGGGGCTCGTGCCGCTACAGGACTCCTCCAAATCGCAGTCGCCTCCGGAGGGACGGCAAACAGTCGTATTCGGCGCAACGCCATCGGGCGGGCACGTGGTACTCGTACCGGTGCAGGTCTCCGGAACGTCACAGTCCCCCGCGGACGGTCGGCACACCGCGCCCGCATTGCCCGCTGGGTGGGTGCAAGCGGGCGAGCCGACCGTGCCGTTGCACTGGTCGGTCGTGCATACGTTCCCGTCGTCCGTGCACGCCGTCCCCGCCGACTTGACGACATCGGCGGGACAGTTCGGGCCGTTCCCCGGGCAGTTCTCTGCGATGTCGCATTCGTTCACCGCCGCGCGGCAGGTGAAGGTCGAGGGCTGGAAGGCGTCGGCCGGGCAGGTGGAGCTGCTGCCCGTGCAGGTCTCGGCGATGTCGCACGCGCCCGCGGCGGCCCGGCACACTGTGCCGGCCGGCTTCTTCGCGTCCGCGGGGCAGTTCGGTCCGTTCCCCGGGCAGAATTCGGCGGTATCGCACTCGCCCGCCGCGGCACGACACTGCACGCTAGCCGAGGCGAAGCCGTCGGCGGGACACGCGCCGCTCGTCCCGTCGCACGTCTCAGCCACGTCGCACGAGCCGACTGCCGCGCGACACACCGTGCCCGCCGGGCTTTTCGCATCCGCGGGGCACGTGGTGCTCGTCCCCGTGCACGTCTCGGCGGGGTCGCATGCCCCCGTTGAGGCCCGGCATACCGTGCCGGCATTCCCCGCCGGATGCTGGCAGGTGATGTTCGACCCGTCGCACCGGTCCACCGTGCAGACGTTGCCGTCGTCCGTGCACGCCGTACCCGACGCCTTCTTGGCGTCGGCCGGACACGTCGCAGCGGAGCCCGTGCACGTCTCCGCCAGGTCACACTCTCCTGCCGCGGCCCGGCAGACCGTCGCGGAGGAGAGGAAGGTGCAGGTCGCGGAGCAGCACGCGCCGCCGTCACACTGCTCGCCGGCGTCGACGATGCCGTTGCCGCACGCCGCGGCGCGATAGGTCGCGATCCCGGCGGCCCACTGCCGCGCGGTCCCGAGGGTGCCGTTGGCGGCATAGCCGCCGGTCGCCGAGACGATCCGATACTCGGCGTTCATCGTCACGTTGCTCGTCGCGTTGCCGTTCGACGCGGACGAGATCGACGCGAGAGAGGTGTAGCCGGAGCCGACCGTGAAGGTGTCGCCCCTCGTCTCGACATCGATCGCGCCGATCAAGAGTTCGCTCGGCTGGCTCGTCGTCGCGGTCGTGCCGGACGATGGAGACGTGCTGCTTCCCGTCGCGCTCGCTGTTTTGTCGAGGGTGCCCGACGTGCCGAGACCCGAGAACTCGTCGGCGCTCATCGCCCGGGCGGCGAGCGAAGGGTGCGTGACCGTGATGGTGTTCCCGCTCACTAGGGCGGCGGTGATCGGCGCCGAGAAGATGACGCTGCGGACGCCGCTCGTGCCGGACCCTTGCGTGACGTCCACGTCCTTCGCGTAGACGTTCCCCTTCGAGTCGGCGCAGGAGACCGTCCCCGCGGTGGGATCCAGTGCGACGCTGACGATGACCCTGTTCCCGGCGGCGACGTCGGCCGCCGGGACGGTGACGGAGAGCGACGTCCCAGTCGTCGTGCTGCCGGTCTTCCCGATGTTCTTTACCAACGTCACCGCGGCGCCGGCGCTGATCGGCCAGAGAGCGGCGAGGAGGATCAGGACCAGCGCGAGGTGCCGGCAGCGTCGCGTGGTCGTCTTCGGTGATCGGGGGGCTGCATTGGTCGGCATCGTCGATCTCTTCTCTTGGCGACGATCGTGACGAGCGTCGGTATCGAACATCGGGAAGGCGCACGGCGTCGCGGGCCCGGAGCCGGCGCCCTCGACGTTATTGGAGAAGAGCTGCCCGCCCGTCCACCCGTCGACGATCATGATGTTGTCGGCAACGATCTGAGAGTTTGGCGCCTGGATCGGTGCGAGGTTGCCATGGAGCAGGCCGCCATGATTGTTCGGTACCGATATTCCCGCTGCCCGCGGTGAAACCCTTCGTTCTCAGCTGCTCGGTCGCGCAGAGCACGTAGCTGCTCAGGTCCGTGCTCGGCTCTGCGCCGACGATGCGGACGCCGGACCCATGAGGAGGACGGCCATCGTGGCCAGCATTCCGAAGCGCCGCATCACAAGAGCTCAACCTAGGCTGGTAACCTTAACGCTCGATATACGATGAACGTCAAGTAAAAAAGAGAAAGGGTATACAGAGTCCGAGCCCATCGGGTGCGAGCCATTTACGGCTGGCGGGCCTAGGACGTTGCGGCGCAGTCCGGCGCCGACAAGCTCGGCGGACCGGCGAGAGTCCAACGATCTCGCGCACGTGGCGGGGCGGAGCGAGGACGAGCATGAACGTGGTAGCCGATCGTTGCCCACGCATCCCCGTCAAGCGTGTCCTGGCGGGAGCGGCGCGCGCCGGGGCGGGGTGGTATCAGGCTCCGGCCGGCGGGGTGTGCGCCTCTGTCCGCAGGGGCACCGCCCCTCATGCTTCCGGTGCCTGATCGTCGCCATGGCATGAACTCCTTCGCCGGCCGGGCTTCATGTGTGTACCTGGCCCAGTGCCGGTCCATGTTGTCGCAAGACGAGGCCCACCTCTCGCGAATGCGCGCCGGACGCTTCCTACGGTGCGTCGAGCTTCGCCAAGTACGGGTCGACGTCGGGAGCGAACGCTGGGTGCTTGCGCAGTCTCGCGAGATGGCCCATGGCCCGCGGGAACTCGGCGTCGACCTTCGCAGTGAGAATCGGATCGAGGCCCTGCTTTTCGAGCGCCCCCGCCCTCGCCTTCTCGTTGAAGAAGAGACTCATCTCGGCGACGAAGCAGATGTCCGCGAGGGTGACGTCGCTTCCCACCAGGAACCCGCGGTCGGAAGACAACGCCTGCTCGATTCCGGCGGCGTAGGTCGCGAATCCGTCACGAGCCCGCGCGTGAGTCTCGGGAGAGATTCCCCCGCTCATCAGGGCCAGCAGATAGACCTGCGCGTCTCGCGCGAACACGAGGCTGGCATCGAGGAAGCTGTCCACCCGCGACGCCTCGTAGGGGCCGCGGCCATAGAGTGGAAATCGGCCCTCACCCAGCCGGGCGACGGCCCGCATGATGCTGTTCGATTCGAAGATGCCGACCTTGCCGTCCGGGCTGAACGCGGCCGGCACGGTGCCGAACGGATGCGCCTCCATGAAGGCGGCGGTCTTGTGGAGGCTGGTCCCCCGAAAACCGACCTTGCCGACGCGTGCTTCCGCCGACGCCGCGGGCTCGTCGCTCGAGAGCGGGCGGGCGTCGAAGTCCCACAGCCACGACTGTAGCTCCTTCGGTGAGGTTCCTCTCACCTCGACCTCGACGCCGCACAGACGCGCGGCGATGGTCGCTTTCCAGATGCGCGGATTCGGCAGGTAGGAGAAAATCCGCAGCTGGCTCATGATCTCACCAGGTCTCGCGAAACGGCCTGAGCTCGACGTTGAACGACCAGGCGGAGCGGTCCTGGTGCGCCACGTGCCAGACTTCCTCGGCGATCGCCGCGGGCTTGATGAAGAACTCGTCCGGGGCGTCCGGGAACATCTGCCGCGTCCACTCGAGGTCGATGACCGCGTCGATCATCACGTAGGCGACGTGCACACCCTTCGGCCCGACCTCGCGGGCGATCGATTCCGCGAGGATCCGCTGCGCCGCTTTGGTCGGTGCAAAGCCCGCGAAGGCGGCCTTCCCGCGGACCGCCGAGGTGTTGCCGGTGGTGACGATGGCACCCTCTCCCGCCGCGACCATCGCCGGAGCGAGCCGTCGGGCAAGATGCAGCAGCGCCATCGTGTTGACCTGGAAGTTTCGGTTCAGCACCTCGGGATCGATCTCGAGGAAATTCCCGAACGCACCGCCCACGGCGTTGTGGACCAGGACTCTCGGCGTGCCGAGGTCGGCGCGAATCGCCCCGAGGGCCCGATCGAGCGCAGCCTCATCGGTGACGTCGCACGGATACGGGCGCGAGCGCTCGATCTCCCGCTCGAGCGAGGCGAGCCGGTCGCGGCTCCGCGCGAGCATCGCGACGGCGTACCCGCCGCGCGAGAAGCGCCGGGCGATCGCTGCCCCCGTACCGGGGCCGACCCCGGTGACGACCGCAACCGGGTTCGTCATGCCCACTCCTCGCGGCGCGCCGTCTTGTCGCCGCCTCGGCGACGGGCTACGCTATGGATTACGGTCGTCATGAATCAGGTTCATGACCCGCCGCCCCCCGCCAAGTCAAGGGGGGATCGGAACGAGCGAGGAGCCACGGATGCGGGTCTCGAAGGAGCAGGCGGCGCGGAATCGGAAACAGATCCTGACCGCGGCCGCGCGCCTGTTCCGGGAGAACGGCATCCGCGCCACCGGCGTCGACTCGATAAGCCAAGGGGCCGGTCTGACCCATGGCGCCTTCTACAGTCAGTTCGAATCCAAGGAGGCGCTCGCGGCCGAGGCGATCCGCCTCGCCCTGGCCCGGTCGAAGCACGTCTGGCAGCGCGCGGCCGAGCGCAAGCGAGGAAGCGAGGCGTTCCGGAGCATCGTCGCGGGATACCTGTCGCCGGAGCATCGCGACTCACCCGGTCGAGGCTGTGTCGTGGCGGCGCTCGGGCCGAGCATCGCCCGTCAGCCTCGAAGGGTTCGAGCAGCCTTCACCACGGAGTTGAAGGACGCCGTGGACTTCCTGGCTCGGCTGGTGCCCGGCGCCGACCCTTCGCGCCGTCGCGAAGACGCGATCGCGGCGTTTGCTTGCATGACCGGCGCCCTGATCCTGGCGCGGGCGGTCGACGACAAGCGGTTCTCGGGCCAGATCCTCGAGGCCGCGGCCGAGCGGATCATCCGAGGAGGACGTCGTGGGAAATAGGAATGCCACCGCCGCGGTGATCGGCGCCGGCGATTACATCGGCGCCGCGATCGCCAGGAAGTTCGCGGCCGAGGGCTTCACGATCTTCGCCGGACGCCGGCACGGCGACAAGCTCGCCCCGCTGGTCGCTGAAATCGAGGCGCGGGGCGGGCAGATCGTCGCCCGATCGCTGGACGCACGGAAGGAAGAGGAACTGACCGCCTTCCTCCAGGACGCCGACCGGCGAGCGCCGCTGGAGGTCTGCATCTTCAACGTCGGGGCGAACGTCAACTTCTCCCTGCTCGAGACCACCGAGCGCGTCTTCCGCAAGGTCTGGGAGATGGCGTGCTATTCAGGCTTCCTGGCCGGCCGAGAAGCGGCCCGCCTCATGATGCCGCGTGGGCGCGGATGCATCTTCTTCACGGGCGCCACCGCGAGCCTTCGCGGGGGCATCGGGTACGCGGCCTTCGCCAGCGCGAAATTCGGCCTGCGAGCGCTCGCGCAGAGCGCCGCCCGGGAGCTCGGACCGAAGAACATTCACGTCGCTCACCTCATCATCGATGCCGGCGTCGACACCGCCTGGGTCCGCGAGCGGATCCGGGAAAGCGGGGGGGAAGCGGCGCTCCACGGTCTCGCTCCCGGCCGGCTCATGCGGCCCGACGCCGTGGCGGATGCGTACTGGCACCTCTACCAACAGCCCGCCGACGCCTGGACCTTCGAGCTCGAGATCCGTCCCGCCGGCGAGAAATGGTGACCGATGGTCAAGGTGGAATTTCATTTCGACTTCGGCAGCCCCAACGCCTACCTGAGCCACCTGGTGATCCCCGAGATCGAGCGACGCACCGGGGTCGCGTTCGAGTACGTGCCGATCCTGCTGGGCGGCGTGTTCAAGCTCACCAACAATCGCTCGCCGGCGGAAAGCCTGGCGGGGATCAAGAACAAGCCCGAATACGAGCGGCTCGAGATGAGCCGCTTCATCCGCCGGCATCGGATCACCCGCTTTCAGCCGAACCCGTTCTTCCCGGTGAACACCTTGACGCTGATGCGCGGCGCCATCGCCGCTCGATCGCTCGGCCTATTCGACCGGTACGTCGACGCGATGTTTCGGCACATGTGGGCCGATCCGAAGAAGATGGACGACCCGCGGGTGTTCCGCGCGGCGCTCGAGGAATCAGGGCTGGATGGCGAGCAATTCTTCGAGCTGGTCCAGACCCGCGAGATCAAGGACGAGCTCCGCGCGAACACGGAGCGTTCGGTCGAGCGCGGCACCTTCGGAGCGCCGACTTTCTTCGTCGCGGACGAGATCTTCTTCGGCAAGGATCGGCTGCGTGACGTCGAGGAGAGGATCCTCGACCTCCGCTCGGAGGGAGACGGCGGCCGTTGACCGGATCGCGCGCCGCAGCCGATACTCCCCCGCGCGTGACCGACACCCACGATCCCGGGTTCCGCGTCGAGCGGGTCGACCTGCAGGACGGCCGGGCCGCGCTGCGCTTCGGGGGGCAGCTGCGCTTCCGGCAGTGCTTCGCCTCGTGGCAGAGCGTGCGCCGCCTGGCCCGTCCCCCCGCCGCCCACCTGGCATTCGACCTGTCGGGGGTGGACACGCTGGACGGCGCCGCCACCGCGCTCCTCCTGGAGCTTCGCGACGAGGTCGTCGCCGCAGGCGGCCAGGCCGAGATCGTCGGCGCGCACGGCGGCGTCCGCGCCATGCTCGACCTCTACGGGTCGCATCCACCGAGACCGAGCCTGCACCCGCCGCCGGCCCCGATCGGCGTCCTCGACCAGATCGGCCGCGAGGCGCTCGCGACGCTGAGCGAAAGCCATGTCCTCGACTTCATCGGCGACGTGGCGGTGACCGCGGCAAAGGCCGTCCGCGCGCCGCTTTCCGTCAACTGGCGCGAGCTGCCTCGGCTCGTGGAGCGCGCCGGGGCCGACAGCCTCCCGATTGTCCTGGTGATCAACTTCCTGGTCGGCCTCGTGACGGCGTTCCAGGCCGCGGTGCAGCTCAGGCAGTTCGGGGCCAACATCTTCGTGGCCGACCTGGTGGGGCTCTCGGTGACGCGGGAGCTCGCGCCGCTCATGACGGCGATCATCGTGGCCGGCCGCTCGGGTGCGGCGTTCTCCGCCGAGCTCGGGACGATGCGGGTCTCCGAGGAGATCGATGCGCTGCGGACACTCGGCCTCGACCCGTACGGCTTCCTCGTCTTCCCGCGCGTCATCACCCTCGTGCTCGTGCTGCCCCTGCTCACGATCCTCGCGGACGTGATAAGCATCGCGGGCGGGCTCCTGGTCGCGATGCTCGGCCTCGACATCACCTTCAACGCGTACCTCCTCGAGACGCAGAAGGCGGTGGGGCTCTGGGACGTCTTCTCGGGGTGCCTGAAGACCGTGTTCTTCGGGCTGAACATCGCGCTCATCGCGTGCCAGCGCGGCCTCGCCGCGCGCGGCGGAGCCGAGGGGGTGGGCCGGGCGACGACCTCGGCGGTGGTGACGAGCCTCTTCGCCATCGTGATCGTCGACGCGCTCTTCACGGTGCTCTTCAATGCCTTCGGCCGCTGAGCCGCCCATGATCGAGGTCGAGCGGCTGACGGTCGGCTACGGGGACACGGTGGTGCTCGAGAACCTCGACTTCGCGGTGCCTCGCGGCGACGTGTTCGCCATCCTGGGCGGGAGCGGGAGCGGGAAGTCGACCTTGCTCCGCGCGCTGATCGGCCTCGAGGCGACCCTGCACGGCACGATCCGCATCGCGGGCGCACCCCCTCCGCGCGAGGGACCCCCGAGCTACGGCGTCCTCTTCCAGTCGGGGGCGCTCTTCGGCTCGATGACCCTCGCGGAGAACGTCGAGCTCGCGCTGGCGAAGTGGACGAAGCTCGACCGCAACGCGATCGACACGATCGTCCGGTCGAAGCTCCGCCTGGTTGGACTCGAGGGCTTCGAGAACCACCTCCCGGCGGAGATCTCGGGCGGCATGAAGAAACGCGCCGGGATCGCGCGCGCGCTGGCGCTCGACCCGTCGCTGCTGTTCCTCGACGAGCCATCGGCCGGCCTCGATCCGGTCACCTCCGCGGAGCTCGACGACCTCATCGCCACCCTGAATGCCAGCCTCGGCATGACGACGGTCGTCGTCACGCACGAGCTGCGGAGCATCTTCGCGATTGCCAGGCACTGCATCATGCTGGACGGCCGGACGCGCGGCATCATCGCGCGGGGAGAGCCCGCGGCCCTCCGCGACGGAAGCCCCGATCCACAGGTCCGCGCCTTCTTCAATCCTCGGCCACGGGCCGCGTGAGATGGCGACCACCGCCACCAGCCACTGGAAGCTCGGGCTGTTCGTCCTGCTCGCCGTCGGCGCGATGCTGGGCGCCCTCTTCTGGCTCGGTGCCCGAGGGTTCCGGCGCGAGTCGTTCCCGGCGATCAGCTACTTCGACGAGTCGGTACAGGGGCTCGACGTGGGCTCCCCGGTCAAGTTCCGCGGCGTGACCGTCGGCACCGTCACCGACATCACGATCGCGCCCGATCACCGTCACGTCCAGGTGAGCGCCGACATGTACGTCGACGCGCTCGTCCGCCTGGGGCTCCGGACCCGCGCGCCCAAGTCCGGCGAGGAGTTCATCCCTCCCAACCTGCGTGTCCAGCTCGCCTCGGCCGGTATCACCGGGGTCCGCTTCATCCAGACGGACTTCTTCGATCCCGAGCGCTATCCGCCCCCCAAGCTGCCGTTCGAGCCGCCGTGGAACTACGTGCCCTCGGCGCGGTCGACCTTGAAGAACGCGGAGGAGGCAGCCATCGAGATCCTGAACCAGCTGCCGGTGCTGGCAGACCGCGCAAAGGACACGCTGGCGGACGTGAAGAAGACCCTCGGGTCGATCGATCGCCTCGTGGCCGACCTGGGCGCCGAGGACGGGTCCTTCAACCAGGCGTTGCGGGAGCTTCGCGCGGCGGCGACGCGTGTCGACGGGGCGCTCGACGAAGCGAAGCTCGGCGCCACGACGGCGTCGTTTCGGGACACGGCGGCGTCCGTCGGGCAGGCGGCCGCCGGCGTGAGCGACGCGCAAGAGGAGCTTCAGGCGAGCCTGGTGGCGCTGCGAGAGGCGCTCGAGTCGGTGCGCACCCTGGCGGATTCCCTCGAGCGCGATCCGAGTGTTCTCCTGCGGGGTCCACACGGCGATGGGGCGACGCCCGCGAGAAGCCGATGAGGCGCCGCACGTGGCTCCTGGCGGGGCTCGTGGCGCTGGGAGGTTGCCTCCTTCGCACCCCGGATTCACCGCGCTTCTTCCGGCCGGGCTCGGCGACCCTCGATGCGACCGCCGAGGACGAGGTCGACCCTCCGGCCGCCGGCAGGATCGCGATTCGCCTCCGTGGGGTTCGGAGCGAACCCTTCCTGCGTGAGCGCATCGTGTGGCGCATCTCCGAGGTCGAGTACGGCCTCTACGAGCAGCGACGGTGGATCGACCTACCTGCCCACTACGTGGAACGCGCGCTCAGGACACGCCTCCGCGCGACGCCGGGGCTACGGCTGGCGAATGACCTCCGGGCGGTCGCGCTCCGCGTCGACGTGCTGGCATTCGACGACGTGCTGGCGCCGGTACACGCGGCCAACGTCGCCCTCGCCGTCGCGTTGGAGGATCCGGTGCGCGGGCGCCTCTTCGTACGGACCTTCGACGCGCGGGCCGGCATCGAGAGCGCGGACCCCGCGTCGATGGCCAAGGCGATGGGGCAGGCGCTCGACGACGCCGTCGCGCAGGTGGCCGACGCGGTGAGGCTGAGCGTGCAGGCTCACCGGCCGAGCTCCCCGCGGTGATCCGAGCGACCTTCGGGAGCTGAGATGAGATCTCTCCTTTGGCTTGCGCGTCTCTGGAGCACCGGGGGCGGCCGCGTCGGGGCGGTCCTGATCTCCAAGTTCATCCGCCCCGGCTCGGTGAACGACACGCCGTACAATCACTATTCGCTCTTGCGCAGCATCGAAGATCTCTTCCGGCTCAGCCATCTCGGGTATACCGGGCAGTCGGGGCTGGTCGCCTTCGGGAGCGACGTCTACAACTGCTACCCGCGCCGTCTGTGCCGCAGCTGAGCGCGGTGCACTCCGTTCCAGCGCGCGTGCCGTGGTCGCGGCGCTGACTCCACAATGCTGCGGGCCCCTCTGCAGCCGTAGACGCCCAAAAGGAAGGCCCCGACGAATCAGGGCCCCCTATGAAGAGCGGGCGACCGGGGTCAACCGGCGACGTCCAGCTTTCGTCGGCACGTAGAATCGCGGCTCGGGCGTGCGGGCCTGGTCGGGATCGACGCCAATCCCTGACGAGTCACACCCGGCGCGCCAGCTCGGTTTGACGTTCCGAACACAGTCGAATAATTATTCGATCATGCCGGGTGATCTGACGCATCTCGGCTACACCGGGTGTCGGGAGGCACTCCGCCGCCGGCTGGCCGAGCCCTCGCCCGGGCGCATCCAGCTCGTCACCGGGCCACGTCAGGTGGGGAAGACCACGCTTCTCCTCGAGCTGGCCGCCGAGCTGGGCGAGGGGGCCATCTACGTTGCTGCCGACGGCTCCGAGGCGGCGCTTCCCGGCTTCTGGGAGCGGCTCTGGAACCGCGCCGAAGAGACGGCCGCGTCGCGAGGCCGAACGAACGTCGTGCTGATCGACGAGGTCCAGCATCTGGCCGATTGGGCCGCGCGCCTGAAGGCCGAATGGGACCGACTCCGACGAAGGCGCCTGCCCGTCCACGTGGTGGCCACGGGCTCCTCGGCCCTCCGGCTCGCGAGCGGGTCGAAGGAGAGCCTGGCCGGACGGTTCGAGCGCCTGACGCTCGCACACTGGTCTGCCTCCGCCCTCGCGGAGACCTTCGGCCTCGCGCCCGACGACGCCGCGGAGCTGGTGGTCCGGATGGGCGCCTACCCGGGCGCGATGGAGCTCCGGAACGACATGCCACGCTGGACAGCGTACGTGCGCGACGCCATCGTCGAACCGGCCATCGGCCGCGACATCCTGGCGCTGGCCGCTGTACGTCGGCCGGCGCTACTGCGGCAGGTCTTCGCCGTCGCCGCGGCATCGCCGGCGCAGATCGTGTCACTCCAGAAGCTGCAGGGACAGCTCCAGGATCGCGGCGCGCTCGAGACCATCGCGCACTACCTTCACCTGCTCGAGGAGGCGTATGTCGTGGCCCCGCTCGAGAAGCACGCGAGCCGGCCCGTGCTGCGGCGCGCTGCGCCACCCAAGCTCGTGACGCTAAGCAATGCGCTCATCGCCGCGGTCGATCCGCGAGGCATCCCGGATGCGGCGCGCGAACCGGAGCGATTCGGCGCCTGGGTGGAGAACGCCTGCCTCGCGTTTGCATGGAACTCCGGCTACCGCGTGGCGTACTGGCGCGAGGAGCCGATGGAGGTCGACGGGGTCATCGACGGGAGCCGAGGCGCGTGGGCGATCGAGGTGAAGACAGGTCCTTTCGGCGTCGCCGACGTCCGCGGACTGCTCGAGTTCACCAGACGCTTCCGACGGTACCAGCCTCTCTTACTCTGCGACCCTTCCAGGGTGCCGGCCGCCGCCAGGCTGGGGATACCGGCGATCAGCTGGAAGCGCTTCCTGCTCGACGGCCCCCCATGAGCGCGAGGCTCATCCGCGCTCGCCCGAGGTGAGGCTCACGCGTCTCGGCGTCGTCGGCAGAGTTCGACCTAATTCGGGCGGCGAGCCGATGATGGAGGACTCGGTCTCGCCCAGGCGTCATGCGCCGAGCGAAGCTGTCGATGAAGGCCACGTCCGTCCCGATGTGCTTCAACTGGCGAGCGAGGAGGAAGGGCCGGCGGCATTTACTATCCACCGACGTAGGCCGGCCGCGGGGGTCTAAACCTCGAATCCATTCGACGGAGGTAACCATGACCTCCAGGAAAACACTCTGGGCCGGGCGGGTCATGAGCGGCTTCGCCGTTCTGTTCCTGCTCGTGGACGCCACCGTCAAGGTGCTGGAGCTGCCCCCTGCGTTGGAAGCGACCACTCAGCTCGGCTACCCGGCGAGCGTCGTCTTCGGGCTCGGGGTACTCCAGCTTGCGTGTCTCGTCGTCTACCTCGTCCCGCGCACCTCGGTCCTCGGGGCCGTGTTGTGGACTGGCTGCCTGGGCGGAGCCGTCGCAACCCACGTGCGGGTCGGAAACCCGCTCTTCAGCCACGCTCTTCCCGATCTACGTCGCGACGTTCCTCTGGGCTGGGCTTTGGTTGCGCGACGAGCGGCTCCGCTGCGTCCTTCCGATGCGAACGTGAGCAGGAGGAATCCATACCGATCAAGAAGCTCAACCCGTATCTCATCTTCAACGGAACCGCCGAGAAGGCCGTCAAGCTCTACGAGAGCGCGCTCGGCGCGAAGACTGAAGGCCTCATGCGCTTCGGCGACGTTCCCGGAATGAACGTGGCCCCCGAGCACAAGAGCCGCGTCATGCACGCCCTCCTGCGCATCGGTGAAGGTGTCAAGTTCGCACAGCAGTAGCCGCGCCGGCCGCGGCCCGGCACACGTGCATGCATCGGCCGCCAGGCGTTATCCTCGGGTGGTGGCGACGAGCAGAGCCGAGCGGGTATCGATCGACGTCGCCGGCCGCCAGGTCGCGATCTCGAACCCGAGCAAGGTCTACTTCCCGGAAGCCGGGATCACCAAGCTGGAGGTCGTCCGCTACTACCTTGCCGTAGCCGAGGGCGCGTTGCGGGGGGCGGGTGACCGGCCGAACGTGCTCGTCCGCTATGCCGACGGGATCCACGGCGAGTTCTTCTACCAGAAGCGCGCGCCCGCCTCCCGGCCGGCCTGGATCGAGGTCGTCGCCCTTCGCTTCCCGTCCGGCCGGAGCGCCGAGGAGGTGGTGCCGCGCGACGCGGCGACACTCGCCTGGATGGCGAACCTCGGGTGCCTGGAGCTGCATCCGCATCCCGTACGCGCGGCAGACCTCGAGCATCCCGACGAGCTGCGGGTCGACCTCGATCCGGTCCCGGGCATCGAGTGGCCGCAGCTCCAGGCGGTGGCCCGGGTGGTCAGAGGAGCGCTGGCCGACTTCGGCCTCGTGGGCTGGCCGAAGACCTCGGGCTCGCGGGGCATCCACGTCAACGTGCGGCTCCACCCCCGCTGGTCGTTCCCGCAAGTGAGGCGCGCCGCGCTTGCGCTCGCCCGCGAGGTCGAGCGGCGGGCTCCCCGCCTGGCGACCAGCAAGTGGTGGAAGGAGGAGCGGCACGGCGTCTTCCTCGACTACAACCAGAACGCCAAGGACCGCACGGTGGCGAGCGCCTACTCGGTGCGTCCCAGGCCCGACGCCCGGGTCTCGGCGCCGCTCACCTGGGACGAGCTGGACGAATGCCGGCCGGAGGACTTCACCCTGCGGACCATGCCTGGCCGTTTCGCCGCGATCGGGGACCGCCACGCGCAGATCGACGCGCATCCGGGATCGCTGGAACCGCTGCTGGAGCTCTCGGCGAGGCAGGAAGCCGAAGGCCTCGGCGACGCGCCGTGGCCGCCCCACTACGCCAAGCAGCCGGGCGAACCGCCGCGCGTCCAGCCGTCGCGAAGAAGGCACGGGCAGGCGGGGGGTGGCCGGCGGGTCCCGAGCAAGCCGCTGATCGAGATCGGCCGCGCGGCGAGGAAGGCGGACGCCCTGGCGGGACTCGAGCGCTGGAAGGTGCGGCACCCCGAGGCCGCCGCCCACCTCCGGCCCGCCGACGTCCTGGTCGACGCGATGCGCGGGCGCTCCTCGACCTGGACGCGCGTCCGCGTCAACCTCGAGCACGTGCCCGAGGGCCTGCGCCCGGCCGAGGAGCCGCTCGATCCCGACGACCCGCCCACAGTCCCGCGCCGCGGGGACGGCGACTTCACTTCGACGTCCGTCCGAAGATCTCGGCGAGCTCGGCGGGAGGAGTGACCTCGAGCTGATCGTAACGGCAGTCCGCCGGCCGCTTGTCGGGACGCCAGCGCATGAAGACGGCCGCATGCCGGAAGCGGGTGCCCTGCAGGTGGTCGTACTTCACCTCGCAGACGCGCTCGATCCGGAGCGGCTCCCAGGAGAGGTCCTTGCCCTGGCTCCAGCGGCTGGAAGCGCCCGGCATCCGGGTGCCTCCCTCGACGGCGCCGGCCCACTCCCGCCACGGGTGCGACACGAGGGCGTTCGTGCGCAGCGGTCCGAGCTCCTGCGCGAGCCGCCGTCTCTCCGCCATCGTGAACGACGAGGTCACGCCCACGTGGTGGAGCGCTCCCTCGGAGTCATAGAGCCCGAGGAGCAACGAGCCGACCAGCTCGCCTGGGCCCTGCTTGTGCCAGCGGAAGCCGCCGACGACGCAGTCGGCAGCGCGCACGTGCTTGATCTTGACCATCACACGCTTGCCCGGCGCGTAGATGCTGGACTCGTGCTTGGCGATCACCCCGTCGAGCCCGGCGCCCTCGAAGCGATGGAACCACTCATCCGCCACCGGCCTCTCGCGGGTGCAGGGCGTGAGGTGGACGGGCCCCCGGGCCCCTGCGAGCGCTCGCTCCAGCCGCGCGCGGCGGTCGGCCTGCGGCCGAGCGCGAAGATCGCGGTCGCCCTCCGCGAGGAGATCGAAGGCGACGAAGGACGCCGGCGTCTCCGCGGCGAGCTTCGCCACCCGCGAGGCGGCTGGGTGCAGGCGCAGCTGCAGCGACTCGAAGTCGAGCCCGCGCTCGCCCGCGATGACGATCTCTCCGTCGACGACGCAGCGCGTGGGAAGGCCGGCCAGGAAGGCGGCCCGGAGCTCGGGGAAGTACCGATCGAGCGGTTTCAGGTCGCGGCTCTGGAGGTAGACGCGGTCGCCGTCGCGGAACACGATGGCGCGGAACCCGTCCCACTTCGGCTCGAAGAGCCAGCCGTCGCCCTCGGGGAGCTCCGCCGCGGCCTTCGACAGCATCGGCTCGATCGGCGGCTCGATCGGGAATCCCACGCCCACGCGCCTCAGCGGGGACGCGAGCGCCGCGCCGCGATCCGCTCGTCGGCCGACGTCCAGCCGGCGTCGAAGAGGCGCCCCCGCTCGTCGAGGTCGATCACCAGCGGCGCATGGTCCGAGGGCACGGGCTTGCCCTTGCGCGCCTCCCGGTCGATCTCCGCCCAGATCGTGCGCTCCAGGAGGGGCGCCGTCACCAGCAGGTGGTCGATGCGCATGCCGAAGTTCTGGTGGAAGCAGCCGGCCCGGTAGTCCCACCAGGTGTACCGGCCGGGCTCCGGGTGTTGCCGCCGGTACGCGTCGATGAGCCCCCAGCGGCAGAGCCGGGCGAAGGCCTCCCGCTCCGCGCCGGAGACGTGGGTGCCGCCGTGGCAGGCCACGGGATCCCACACGTCGGTGTCCTCGGGCGCCACGTTGAGGTCGCCGCCGAGCACGATGAGCTCGCGCGGGTCCGCCGCGTCGGCGAGCCAGCGCGACAGGCGGTCGAACCAGGCGAGCTTGGCCTCGAAGAAGGCCGAGCCGACGCTCCGCCCGTTCGGGGCATAGACGCACACCACACGGATGCCCGCGCAGACGGCCGAGATCATCCGCGCCTCGGCGAGCGGCTCGTCGTCGCCCACGTCGGGGGTCTTCGCAGGAAGCCGCGGCTCGCCGAAGTCGGTCACGACCTCCTCGATCCCGCACCGGCTGGCGATGGCGACGCCGTTCCAGCGGCCTTCGCCGTGATGCGCCAGCGCGTAGCCTGCGCTCCGGAAGGCGTCCGTGGGCACGTCGGGGTCCGCGAGCTTGGTCTCCTGCATGAGGAGGACGTCCGGCCGGGCGCGCTCGAGCCACCAGACGACCTTCTCCAGGCGCGCCTTCAGCGAGTTTACGTTCCAGGTCGCGATCCGCACCGCCCGATCTTACCTGGAACGCCAGAGAAGAGGGACCGAAGGCGGTCTGAGCGGACGAAACGTCGCGAGCGCTAGCCGCGCGCCGATTCGTCTCACGCGTCACTCCTCGAGGACCGGAATCTCGCCCGCTAGGTCGTAGCGTAGGACGGCGTCCATCTTGTTCTCGATCTGGTAGAAGCGCACGACCTTCCGTCCTGGCAGCACCTTCGCGAACTCCCCGAGATAGGTGCGCCGCACCTTCACGCGGTCGCCCTCCGCCGAGAGCCAGTCGTCGGCGAGCTTCATCGCCTTCTCGTTCGAGAGATCGTGAAAGCTCGCGGTGTACTCCTCGATGATCTTCACGGCGCGGTCTTGAACGGGTTTCAGCTCCGTCTGGTAGCGGTCATAAAGCGGCCAGAAGTTCGCTGCTTCCTCGTCGCTGAGGGTCAGATTCGCGGCGACCAGCGCCTTCTTGTTGGCGCGGATGGTGTCGCGGAGGATGTCCAGGTCCGCCTTCGCCGCCTCTCCGGCACGTCCCGGGGTCGCGGAGAGAGCGAGGATGAGAACGCTGGCGAGCAACATGCGTACGCACGACATCGGGAGTTCTCCCTTCTCGGCGCCTGGGGCGTCGATTACTTTTTGATCCGCGTGATCTTCGATCCCTGGATGCCGACGCCAGCCATGAGGCCCTTCTGGTCGAAGATGAAGGCGTAAACGTCGCTCGTGATCGTGTTGCTGGTGATCGACTTCCCGATGCCCTCGTCGACGACGACGAGGCTCGGACCAACGCCGACCTCGAACCCGTGGGTCGAGTCGAGCTGGTCGAGCGCGGAGTCCGACATGAAGAAGAGCGCGTAGCCGAACTTCTGCACGCCAGCCTGGAAGCCGTACGATGCGGCGACGGAGTTGTAGTAGGCAACCACCCGGCCGTTCTTCCGGAGAGCCCCTTCCCCGATCTGGCCGCCGAACATGAAGCCGGCCTTGACCATCGCCGGAAAGACGAGGATCCCCTTCGCCTTCTCCCCGAGAACCTTCGCGCTCGGCTGCCGTGCGTAGAGCTTGTTCAGCTGCGCGCCGGAATCGCGGCTGAGCTCGGCGGCGGACGCCGCGCGCGCGGGGCGCGCGACGGTCGAAACCAGCGCGGCCATGACCACGACGCAAGCGAGCGTCAACGATCGGATGGGTCGCATGATCGTCTCCTCTCTTCTCGCCTCGCCACCGGACGACGCCGCCGTCGCAAGAGGCGAGGCGTTAGCGAACTAGCTTTGCGACTCTGCAATGAAGGGGCCTCAATATCGCCGGGTGTCGTGGGCGTCAACGTCTGCGTGGGCGGTTCGGGTGCAGGACGCCCTCAAGTCCAGTTCGTGGGATCCGGGCTGACCGACGCCACGCCGGCCGCCAAGAGCTCGTTGCTCCGGGCGTCACGGATCTGACCCTCGATCGCGGCCGCCTCGATGAAGCGGCGTGTCTCCGGGTGAAGCGCGCCACTGGCCGGACCAGTCGCCGCACCGCCACGCGCCCGCAGCACGTCCAGGATCGGGTCGGACGCTCGGGCCTCCGTGATGCCGAGCCGGATGCGCATCACGCCGGGCCCGGGCTCCTCGACGAGTCGGAATCCCTCGCCGAGCCGCCGGCGGACCGGGCTCTCCAGACCATCGACCAACCTGAGCAGGTCCTGCTCGGGCACCGCGTCCAGGGACTTTCGCCCGCTCCGCCAGAGGGTGATTGGCTCGAGCAATACCTTGTCGTACGACGCCCAGTCGGCCTTCGGGTTCCGGGACACGAGCGCGACCTCGCCCGGGGCGCCGGCGCGAAGGAGCGAGTAGTCGTCGAGGAAGCCTGATACCTCTCGCGGGGCCGGCCCCCGGCGCGCACTACAGCCCGCGACGACGGCGAGGAAGAGGAAAGTCACAACCAGGCGCCGGCGCATGGGTCAGCCTCGCGTCTACCCCGGTCCGGGCGGCGCGGCAAGCGATTTCCCGTGGTCCAACGCGAGCCATTGCTGGTAGAGTCGGTCGCGGAGGGTTTGGACGGCATGAGGACGAGCGCGGGCGCGCTGATTCTCGGCGCCGGATTTCTTCTCGTGGGCGCTGCGGTCACGCGCGCGGCGGAGTACCCGGGCTGGGGCGACACCGGTTGGGAGTATGCGAGCAAGCGCGAGTGCTGCGCCGCTGCCATCGAGATCGCAGCGTCGTACAGCGCCACAGCCTGCACCAACTCCGGCGGCGTCCCGAGACCCTTCCGCGGGGCGACGGAACGGGGGACCTGCAGCGCGGAGTGGACCCAGGACGAGAATGGTTCCCTGCTCTACCGGTGCCGCGGTGAGGGCGTCGGTCTGGTGCCGGTGACGACGTCCGCGTGGACCGAGTCGTCCTGATCCGCGGGTCGAAACAACCGACGCCCGGGCCAGGTGCAGGAGCTGATCGACCGCATTCGTCGGCGGTCACCCTAGATGCCAGGCCGGGTCGAGGTTACCCCCGACCCGGCCGCGCGTGAGTCGGAGACGGAAGCTATTCCACGGTGATCTCGACGCGTCGGTTCCGCGCTCGGCCTTCCTTCGTCCTGTTGTCAGCGACCGGCTTGGACTTCCCCCAACCCTTCGTCGTGATCCGCGATGACGCGATCCCTTGCGCCTCCATGTAATCGGCGACGGCGTTGGCCCGCCGCTCGGACAGCCGCTGGTTGTACGCGTCCGAACCGATCGAGTCGGTGTGGCCCTCGACGAGCGCGCGGAGCTCCGCGTGCTCCTTCATCGGCCGCACGACGTCCGTATCGATCCGCTCCTTGCCCGCGGGCTTCAGCGTTGCCTTGTCGAAGTCGAAGTACGTGTCGGCCGAGAGCTCGATGTGCTTCCGCGTCGGCGGTGGAGGAGGGGGCGGCGGTGGTGGCGGCGGAGGCGGCGCTTTCTCTGTCGGATCACAGATGAGGTGGCCGAGGAGCGTCCCGATGGCCCCTCCAACGACCGCGCCCCCTCCTGCTGCCTCGCCGGTGTGCTCGGCGGAGCGGTCCTTCTCATACGCATTGACGAGCCCCCCCGCGGTGCCGGCGCCGACGGCGGCTCCGACGAGTCCGCCGGCGACCGCACAGTAACTCCATCGCCGCTCCCGCATGGCGCTACAGCCACTCAGGATGAGGACGGCGGCGAGCCCGACCGCAGTCACTTTCCGATCATGCATGCTAGGCCTCCCTGTATGCGTGATGGTCGGGGTTCGTAGCTCTGTCGCGTGAGCCAGTCAATCTCGACCAGGCGGCTTACCAGCCATCATGCATGAGAGCAGGGGACCCCGCCGCCGAACCCCCGGCGTGGCAGCCGCCCGGTCGTGAGGGGTGCGCAACGGCGAGCGGGGTACGTTCCGATGTCGATCTGATTCAGCGGTTGCAGCGCCGGTGCTTGCGTCGTCCCCCCGGACGGACGTAAGCCGAAGGTCCAATTTACGGCCATCGCGTTCCTTGGTTCAGCTCCACCCGACATGGGCGCGCGCGGTGTCCATCTGCGCGGGCGCTCGGAGCGGTGGAGCCAGACGAATGAGGAGGTCTGAGCACACATAGAACCGTCGCGCAGTACCTGGTAGCGGGGGCAGTGACGCTCGCTTTGGCGGGCAGCGGGATCGCGGCCGGCGTCTTCGTGTACCCGCAGCAGGCGACCCGCAGCGCCCACGACCGCGCCTTCGCCGCCTGCATGGAAGGCCGCGGGTACACGGTCCGATGAGGGCAGGGAGGACAGGGATGAGCGGATGGGACTTCCGGCGCCGTCAGCTTGCCGACCCACCGCGGTCGAACGGCAGCAGTGGAACGCCCACCGCGGCTGCACCGAGCCCCGCAGCGACGTTCACTGCCCCGAAGATCGGCCGGACCGCGACGAGGGCGTCGGTGAAGAGCAGGAAGAACGAGTCGTCGGCATTGCGGTGGTAGATCGTCGACGTCAGGACGTTGCTCTCGCGCAGCCGGACGCGCAGCGGGCTCTCGTGACGGTACATGTCGTCGAGGCACCAGCGGCGGTTGGACAACAGACTCGGTCACGTCCTCTCGGTACGCGCGCTCGGCGGCGCCCGGCGACGAGCGCAGCGACGAGTCGCGTGACCGGGCGTGTCTTCATGCGGTCTCGTTTCGCCGGTCGCCACGCTCGCCGTCAACGGCCGCGGCGTCCGCCCTCCTGCTGGGCACGTCGGCGCCGACGCCGCGGTCGGCCTCAGTGCGTACCGACTCGTTGCTGGACGCCCCGGCGATCCGCGTGCGAAGCCTCTCGGGCTCGAACCCGAGTGCCTCACAGATGTTGACGAAGGAGAACGCCCATCTGCAGTCGCTGGAGCCGATCCATTCCGCGGCGCGGCGTCTGAGAATGGCGCGGCGTGCGTCCAATGCGCTGCCATCGCGGAGGACGAGCTCGATGGCGTCGGTCAGCACCGCCAGCATGAGCCGTTTCTCGGGCTGAAGGGCGGCGTTTTCGCCGCGAGCCGCCCCCCCACTGCGCCGGCGTCACCGCCTCGAAGTCCAGGGGCGGGAAGCCGCGCGGCCGTGGCGGCCGGTGCGCCCCCTCCCCATCTTCCATGCGGGCATTCACCGCCATCGCGAGGACTCTCGAGGGTGCGTGGTATGGCACCGACGACTCCGCTAGCGCGCCGACCGAGACTCGGCGTCCGCCGGCACACAGACGAGCGTCGCATTGTCACGGTCGTTCCGTGGCGCAGTCGCGACCGGCCGCGAATGCAACCCGAGCTTTCGGAGCCGGCGGGCGAGCGCCCAGCGCGTGATGCCGAGCACTCGCGCGGCGCGGCGCTGGTTGCCGCCGGCCAGCTCGAGCGCGCGGGCGATGTGACGCGACTCGAGCTCGCGCAGCGTGCAGAGCGGGCCCTCGGCATGGCTGTTCCCGTCGTTCATCATCGTCGTGTCCTCCGTCTCGACGGCCGCCGAAGTGGTCGGACGTCGTGCCGAAGCACGCCAGCACCCGGTTCCAGCCGCCGTTGAAGCGGTCCCGCTGGTCTCGTGCCCGTGCTCCCGCCCGCTCCCAGCCCCGGTGTTCCAGGTCCACCCGTGTGCCACCGTGCTCGGGCGAGAAGCGGACCTCGACCTCGGTCGCTGCGTCCCACTCCGTGGCCTTCCAGGTGAACACGATGCGCGCGGGCGGCGCGTACGTCGTCACCACGCCCACATCGAATTCTTCTCCGTCCGCGAAGCGCTCGAAGAAGCGTCCGCCCTCGCGTCCCTCGAGGAAGATCTCGGCCGCCCGTGCGCCGCCAAAGGAGAAGCCCTCCTTCAGGGGCCACCACTTACCAATCTCCTCGGTGAAGACCCGGAACGTCCGCTCGACCGGGCGCTTCATGTGGATCGACTTCCTGACCGTCATCCGTCGTCCTCCTGCTCCGCGAATGCCTTGAAGGCTTCGAGCGCCCGATCCCACGCTCGGCTCACGCGCTCGACGTACCGGCGGACCTCCGCGAGCGAAGATGGCCGGGGGGCCCCCCGAACTGGCGACGCTGGATTCCGGCCCGACGGAAGATTTCGTCACTCGGCCTCCTTCCTGCGTCGCGTCGGTGACTCCTCGACGAACGCTCGCAAGCGCCCGAGGGCATCGTCCCACTGCTCCGAGATTCGATCCAGGTATCGACGCGCCTGTTGGAGGCGCCGCGGCTCGAGCTCCCAGATGCGTTGGCGCTGGCGTCCGCGACGTTTGCTGCGCACGAGGCCCGCAGCGGCGAGCGCGTGAAGGTGCTTCGTGACGGCCTGGCGCGTGACGGGGGCCCGCGCGCTCAGGTGCACGATGGAGAGTGGTCCTTCCGCGCAGAGGCTGGCGACGAGCCGCAGACGCGTCTCGTCCCCGAGCGCCGCGAAGACCGGCGCAGCGCCGGCCAGCCCAGCGCTACGCCGTCGCGACATGACGGGCGATGTTCTCCGTCTGCTCGGCCCAGCCACGGTCGTTCATCCGGAACGCCTCCGCCCGGCGTTCGCTCGGAAGCCGGTCGAAGCCCGACTCCACGATGGTCAGCAGCGTGCCGCCCGCAGCTTCCTCCAGCCGAAACTCGACGAGGGTCGTCGGCTCCGCAGAGTAGTCGACGTCGGGGCTGACCGCGTACGGGTGCCAGCGGTACGAGAACAGCCGCTCGGGATCCATGCGTTCGATCAGCATCTCCATCGTCACGTGCTCGTACCCCGGATACGTGATCCTGCCCCGTACGGTCGTGCCCTCGGCGAATGGGCCCTCGAGCGCGACGCGGAACCACGCGCCGAACTCCCGGGCGTCGGTGAGCGCCCGCCAGACCCGTGATCGCGGCGCACGTAAGAGGATCCTCTTCTCGATGCGGTCGGTGCTCGTCATCGTAGGCAACCTCCTGGTTGCCTTCATATAGCGTGGCGCTGAATGACGCAACCCACGGGTTGCCTACGGCCGGCGGACGAGCCTCGCCTACGGCCGGACCGGCAAGGCCGCCCCGTCCGGGCGTTCGGCCGCCGCGCTTCTTGCCCGCGCCGAAGAATCCAGCAATTCTCCTCGGACAAGACCGAGCCCGTCGATACCCACCCTCCCATGACCCAGGACGATCCGAACGTCATCCCACCCGGCCGCGACCCCACGACCTTCACGGGCGCCGCGATCTCCCCCGGCGTCGGGATGGGCCCGGCCTGGCTCGTGGTGGACCTGCTCGAGTCGCCGCCCGATCCCGCGGCGATCGCGCGTGATCAGATCGCCGGCGAATGGAGCCGGATCCTGACGTCGTTCGAGCAGACCCGCCGCGAGCTCGAGGATGCCGCCCTGCGCATCGAGGAGCAGTTCGACGCCGCGCTGGCCGGCATCTTCCGCGCCCACGGGATGATGCTCGACGGCATCCTCTCATCGGGTGAGATCGAGCGGGAGCTTGAATCGCTGGTCGGCGCCGAGGCGGCCGTGCGCCGGGTCTTCCGCCGGCTGCACGAGCGATTCAAGGCGTTGAAGGCCCCCACGCTCCAGCAGCGCGCCGACGACGTCGCCGACCTCGGCCGCCGAGTCCTCCGGCACCTCTGGGGGGTCGCTGGGTCGTCGCTGGAGCACGTCCCGGCGGGGAACGTCCTGGTGGTCGAGCGCTTGCTCCCCTCCGACGTGGTCCCGTTGTCCCGGCGCGGCGTGGCGGCCATCGTGGTGGGCGCGCTCGCGTCGGGAGCGCACGCGGCCATGCTCGCCCGCGAGAAGCGCATCCCCGTGGTCGCGGGTCCGCCGGGGATCGTGCGCCGCATCCGGAACCTCGAGGAGCTGCTCGTCGACGGCTCGCGCGGCACCATCGTGGTGTCGCCGGATGCGGAGACCCGCCGCACGTTCCAGGCACGACGGGAGGCGTTCGAGGGTGCGGCGGTGCGCTGCCGTGGCGCCTGTCGCGAGCCCGCCTTCACGCTCGACCGCGAGCGGGTCACCGTGGAGGCCAACCTCGGCGCGCACGACGACGTCGAGCTGGCGATCGACAACGGCGCCGACGGCGTCGGCCTCTTCCGGATCGAGCAGCTCTATCTGGCGCGCACGCTGCCGCCGTCCGAGGACGAGCTGTTCGAGGAGCTGCGTGCGCTCACGGCGCCGCTGCGGGGGAGGCCCGTCACGATCCGGCTCCTCGACGTCGGCGGCGACAAGCCCGTGCCGTTCCTACCCCACCCCGTCGAGCCCAACCCCTCGCTCGGACGGCGCGGCGTGCGCCTGCTGCTCGAGTATCCGCAGCTCGCGCGGACTCAGCTTGGGGCACTCGTCCGGCTCGCGCAGGAGCAGGACGTCCGCATCCTGGTTCCGATGGTGACGCTGGAGGCGGACATCCGCGAGATGCGCGCGCTGTTCGACGCCACGCTCGCGACGTTCCCGGGCGCGAAACGGCCTCCCTTCGGGGCGATGATCGAGACGCCCGCCGCCGCGCTCGGCGTCGCCACGATCGCCCGCCACGTGGACTTCCTCTCCGTCGGCACGAACGACCTCGCGCAGTACACGCTCGCTGCGGGACGGGACGATCCCGCCGTGAGCCATTACTACGACGACACCCATGCCGCCGTCCTGCGGCTGCTGGCGATCGCCATCAGCGACGCGCCAGACGTGCCGATCGCGCTGTGCGGCGAGCTGGCAGGGCGCGAGGAGACGATGCCGCAACTGCTCCGGCTGGGCTTCCGTTCGCTCAGCATGGCCCCGGGGTTGATTCCGGGCGCGAAGGAGCTGATCCGCGGCCTGCGCCTCGGCGAGGGGTAAGCGAAGCCCGCCGTGGCGCACGATCAGGCGCACCAGCGATCACGCCCGTCGCCGTCTCACGCAGCCGGTTTCGGGCCTTGCGAGTAGCGCAGCGAACCAGGCGTCGTCAGCAACTGCCCGGTCTCCAGCAGCGTCTTCAGGCCGGAGAGGATCATCATCCAACCGCCGTAGAGCTCGGCGTTGGCGTCCTCGCGCAGCTGGTCGTGGGTGACGGTCA
>Ga0209058_1000818_pt1 | contig 26945 bp, 19 predicted proteins | sample GraSoiAngelo_147_FD_185904 | JGI IMG/M metagenome (GOLD analysis project Ga0209058, IMG submission 185904) | Grasslands soil microbial communities from the Angelo Coastal Reserve, California, USA - 14_1009_05_40cm (SPAdes) (version 2) | ecosystem: Environmental > Terrestrial > Soil > Grasslands ... | reverse complement strand
CGGTCGCAGGCTCATCTGCGGATTCGGCTTCCCTTTCGGCCGGCCCAGATGGCTGGCGAGGACGACCGTCGCGCCTTCGTCGAGCGCGAGCCGGATGGTGGGCAGCGAGGCGCGGATCCGCGTCTCGTCGCCGATGCGCTCGTCCTTCAGCGGCACGTTGAAGTCGACGCGCACGAAGACCCGCTTGCCCTTCAGATCGAGATCGCGGACCGAGAGTTTCACAGGCCGCGTTTCACCAGCAGCCGGAGAACATCGACGCAACGGTTCGAGTAGCCCCACTCGTTGTCGTACCACGAGAGGACCTTGACGAAATTGCCGTCCATTACTTTGGTGTACGGACCGTCGACGATCGACGAGTGCTTGTTGCCTTTGAAGTCGATCGAGACGAGTTCGTCGTGCGAGACGGTGAGGATCCCTTTCAGCGGTCCGTTTGCCGCGGTCGTAAACGCGCTGTTCACTTCCTCTGCAGTCGCCGGCTTGTTCAGGATGGCGGCGAGATCGACGAGCGACACGTTGGGCGTGGGCACGCGGACGGAGATGCCGTCCAGCTTTCCTTTGAGCTCGGGGAGCACTTCACCAACCGCGACTGCCGCGCCGGTCGTCGTCGGAATCATCGACAGCGCGGCCGCGCGCGCGCGCCGCAGGTCCTTGTGCGGCAGGTCGAGCAGTTGCTGATCGTTCGTGTAGGAGTGAATCGTCGTCATCCACCCCTTCTGGATGCCGAACGTCTGATGCAGCACCTTCGCCAGCGGCGCAAGGCAATTGGTCGTGCACGATGCGTTGGAAATGATTTGATGCCTGGCCGGATCGTAGGTCGCCTCGTTGACGCCGAGCACGAGCGAGACGTCCGGTCCCTTGGCCGGCGCCGTGATGACGACCTTCTTCGCGCCCGCCGTGATGTGCTTCGCCGCCGCGTCACGGCTCGTGAAGAGCCCGGTCGATTCGAACACGACGTCGACGCCGAGATCCTTCCACGGCAGCTGCGCCGGATCTTTCTGTGACAGCACCTTGAACTCGTCGCCGTCGACGACGATCGCGTCCTGCTTCGCTTCGATCGTCGCGTGCAGGTTGCCGAGCACCGAGTCGTACTTCAGCAGGTGCGCGAGCGTGTGCGCGCTGGTGAGATCGTTGACCGCGACGAAATCGACGTTCTTATCGCCGAGCGCCGCGCGCATGATGTTGCGCCCGATGCGCCCGAATCCGTTGATGCCAACCCTGACAGCCATGTCGTCGCCTCCGGCACAAACATTTCATTCTACAATAGCGGCATCCCCGATGTATGTCGTGTACAGCCTGCTCACGCTCGTCGTCTTCGTCGTCGTGTCGCCGTACTTCCTGTATCAGGCGATTCGGTACAAGAAGTACATCGGCAGTCTGCGTCAGCGGCTGGGATTCCTTCCGATCTCGTTCAACATCGACGCCGACGAATCGATCTGGATCCACGCGGTGTCGGTCGGCGAAGCGCTCACGGCGCGCGCGCTCGCGGCCGATCTCAAGGCGCGATACCCGCGCCTGCGATTGTTTCTCTCGACGACGACGATCGCCGGGCAGCAGGTGGCGCGGCGCAGCCTCTCCAGCATCGACGGCGTCTTCTACTTTCCGTTCGACTGGTCGTTCGCGTCGACGCGCACGCTGAATCTCGTCCGGCCGAAGCTGTTCGTGATGATGGAGACGGAGATCTGGCCGAACCTGCTCCGTGTGTGCCGCAGGCGCGGTGTGAAGACGGCGCTCATCAACGGCCGGATCTCGGCGCGGTCGTATGCGCGCTACCGCCTGATCAAACCGTTCTTCGCGCGCGTGCTGGCCGACGTCGATCGGTTCTGCATGCACAGCGACGAATCAGCCCGCCGTCTCGTCGATCTTGGCGCCGATCCCGCGCGCATCACGGTGACCGGCAGCCTGAAGTTCGATTCGCTCGAGTGGCCGGCTCCAGCCGCGCACGGCAAGCCGCGCGAGCGCGTGCTTCGATTCTTCCGGCTGTCGCCGAACCGCACGGTCATCGTCGCCGGCAGCACGATGAAAGGCGAGGAGTCGGCGGTCCTCGATGCGTTCCGGCGCGTGAAGGCGCTGGCCCCGAGCGCGCTGTGCGTCGTGGCGCCCCGGCATCCGGAGCGGTTCGGCGAAGCAGAACGGCTCGCGCGCGATGCCGGATTCATCACCGTCCGGCGTTCCGAGCTGCCAATCGACGCGGAGCCGCGCGCCGACGTCGTTGTGCTCGATTCGATCGGCGAGCTGGCGCAGCTTTACCAGGTGGCGACGGCCGTGTTCGTCGGCGGCAGCCTGGTTGATCACGGCGGACACAACATCCTCGAGCCGGCAGTCTTCGGGAAACCAATCGTGTTCGGTCCGCACATGCACAACTTCAAGGAGATTGCCGATACGTTCCTCAGCAACGATGCCGCGCTGCAGGTGCAGTCCGATCGCGAGCTCGACGACGCGCTGCTGACGCTCGTCACCGATCCGGTGCGACGCGCACGGCTCGGCGCCGCCGCGCGCGCCCTCGTCGAGGCGAACCGCGGCGCCAAAACGAAAACGCTCGAGGTGATCGTCGAGCTCCTGCCTCCGGATGGACGTCGCGGCCGCGCCACAGTGCGTCCCTTCCGACTCGTGCATTGAGTGTTTCTGTCATCCCTCTCAGCGGCGTACGGCGCGGCGGCTGCCTGGCGGCGCCGGTGGTACGAGCGCGATCCGGCGCGGCGCAAATGCCTGGACCAGCCTGTCATCAGTGTCGGCAACCTGCGCGTCGGTGGCAGCGGGAAGACGCCGATGGTCGAGTACATCGCGCGGCTGCTCGTCGCGAGCGGCGAGCGGCCCGCGATCCTGACGCGAGGATACGCGCGGCGCAAGCCGCGCGATGGCGTCACCGTCGTGTCCGATGGATTGACCGTGCTGGCCGGGCTCGACGCCGCGGGTGACGAGCCGCTGATGCTGGCGCGGGCGGTCAAGGGCGCTTCAGTCCTCGTCGGCGCGAACCGCTACCTGTCGGGACGCCTCGCCGAACGCAAGCTGAGAGCGACGGTCCACATTCTCGACGATGGATTTCAGCACGTCGAGCTCGCGCGGGCCGTCGATCTGATTCTCGTCTCCGAAGACGATCTCGCCGATCAGCCGCTGCCGGCGGGCCGGCTGCGCGAACGGCTGTCAGCGGCCGCCATTGCCGACGCCGCGCTCGTCACGGCTTCCTACGACACTGCGGCGGAGCGGATCGCCCGCGCGCTCAAAATCCGGACGGTTTTCCGCGTGACCCGGACGATCGCCGCACCGCGGATGATTGCGGCCTCGCGCGATTCGGTCGTCGTCCCCGGCGGATCGCGGGTGTATCTCGTCACCGGAATCGCCCGGCCGGATCGTTTCGAAGCGGATGCCGCCGCCGCCGGCTGGGAGATCGCCGACGTCATGACGTTCCGCGATCATCATCCGTTCGACGCGCGCGACGTGAAGCGGATTGCCGCGGCGGCGCAGGCGGCGCGGTCCGCGATCATCCTGACGACGGAAAAGGATGCGGTGCGTCTGGCCGCATGCGATCTCGGCGATCTTCCAATTGCCGCCGTGCCGCTCGTCTTCGGCGTCGAGCCCGCCGACAGGTTTCGCGACTGGCTGTTCGAACGGCTCGGGGGGACCGGCGCCGCTCCGGCACGATGATGTCCGTGCGCCAGCGCATCGAATACGGCCTCGTCCGCGCGATGCTCTCGCTCGTACGCATCATGCCCGACGCGTTCGTCCGCCGCGCAGGAACCATGCTCGGCTTCGCGTTGTATGCGGTCGATGCGACGCACCGCCGCGTCGCGCACGAGAACCTCGCCACCGCTTTTCCGCAGCGCTCCGAGCGCGAGCGCCGCGCCATCGCCCGCCGCGCGTTCGGCCACTTCGGCCGGCTGCTGATGGAGCTGCTGAAATTCGCGACGCTGTCGCCCGACGCGATGCTCGCGCGCGTGGAGATCGACGGCGAGGAGCGCGCCAGAAGCGCGTATGCCCAGCGCAAGGGCGTGCTGTTCGTGACCGGCCACTTCGGGTTCTGGGAGCTGCAGGCGCTGGTGCACGCGCTGCGCGTGGAACCGGTCGGCGTCATCGGCCGCGCGCTCGACAATCCGTACTTGAACCGGCTGCTCGAAGACATCCGTCAGCGAACCGGCAATACGGTCATTTACCGTAAGGGGACGATGCGTCGCGTGATGCGGATGCTGCAGGCGGGACGCGGGGTCGCCGTGCTGATCGATCAGCACATCATGAGCAGCGACGCGATCTACGTCGATTTCTTCGAGCGGCCCGCGGCCACGAGGCCGGCAATCGCCGCGCTCGCGCTGCGCACCGGTGCGCCGGTCGTGCCGGTGTTCGCGCTGCCGCTCGCCCGAGGCCGCTACCGGATGGTGTACGAGCATCCCGTCGATCCGCCGCGCGCGGACGCGGCGGATGCGGACCTGGCGGCGCGTGAGTTCACGCAGCGCTGCACCGACGTGCTCGAAATGTACGTGCGGCGCGATCCGCATCTGTGGCTGTGGATGCACCGGCGCTGGCGGGATGCCGCGCCGTCGACGCACACGGAACGAGGACTGTTTCCGTCCGCCGATCTCGATCAGGAACCGCTCGACGAGGCGTGAGCGAGCAGCGAACGGCGCACCTGCTCCTCAATCCACACGTACGTGCGCCCTAGTCCCTCTTCGAGCGAGATCCTCGGTTCCCACTTCAACACCTGGCGCAGCCGTGTGTTGTCCGAGTTGCGGCCGCGGACGCCCTGAGGACCCGGCACGTGGCGCTTGACGAGCGTCGCGCCCGCCGCCTCGCACACGATGTCGGCCAGTTGATTGATTGTGACGAGACGATCCTGTCCGAGGTTGAGCGGCTCGCGATAGTCGGACGCCATCAGCCGCGAGAGACCGTCGAGACAGTCGTCGATGTAGCAGAACGATCGCGTTTGCTCGCCGTCGCCCCAGATCTCGATCTCGCGCGCGCCGGTCAACTTTGCCTTCGCGACCTTGCGGCACATGGCCGCCGGCGCCTTCTCGCGACCGCCGTCCCACGTGCCGAGCGGACCGAAGATGTTGTGGAAGCGGACGATGCGCGTCTCGATGCCGTAGTCGTCGCGGTAATGTGCGCAAAGGCGCTCGGTGATCAGCTTTTCCCACCCGTACGCGTCCTGCGGCTGCGCAGGATACGCGTCTTCCTCCTTGAGGGGCGTCACGCTCGTCTCGGTCTGTTTGTACTCGGGATAGATGCACGCGGACGATGTGTACAGGTATCGTGCGACGCCGCTGGCGTGCGCCGCGTCGAGCGTGTTGAAGTTGATGATCGTGTTGTCGTGGAGGATGCGCGCGTGGTTGGACGAGATGTAGCCCATGCCGCCCATGTCGGCGGCGAGTGCGTACACATGATCCACTCCGCGCGCCGAAGCGAGCGCCGCCGCCGGATCGCGCAGATCGCGGATGACGAACTCGTTCGCGTCGGTCGCGGCGTATTCCGGATGCTTGATGTCGACGCCGCGGACCCAGTGCCCCTGCTTCCGCAGGTAGGAGACGAGATGGTGTCCGATGAATCCGCCGGCGCCTGTGACGAGGACCTTTGTCATGTTCCTTCCGTGACCCGAGCCGCAATCGGCATGCGCCATCCGGTTCCGAACGCCCGATCCGTGACCTTCAATCCGGGCGCAGCCTGTTTGCGTTTGAATTCGGCGAGCCGGACCAGCCTCAGCACCCGCCGGACCGTCTCCGCATCGAACCCGGCGGCGACGATTTCACGCGCCGGCTGATGCTGCTCGATGTGCCGCTGCAGGATATCGTCGAGCACGTCGTACGGCGGCAGCGAATCCTGGTCCCTTTGATTCGGTCGAAGCTCGGCCGACGGCGCTTTCGTCAGGCTCGATTCAGGAATCAGCGGCCGCCCGGCCGTCTGGTTCCGCCAGTGAGCGATTCGGTACACCATTGTTTTCGGCACGTCGGCGATTACCGCCAGCCCCCCGTTCATGTCGCCGTAAAGCGTGCAGTAGCCGACGGATAGCTCCGATTTGTTGCCCGTCGTCAGCAGCAGGGCCCCCCTCGTGTTCGACAGCGCCATCAGCAGAGTGCCCCGAATCCGTGCCTGGAGGTTCTCCCTGGCGACCTCGCACGATCCGGTCGAGAACGGCTCGCACAGCGTCTCGTCGAACGCGCGCATCGGCAACTCGATCGGCAGCGTCAGCGTGCGGACTCCGAGGTTGGCTGCCAGCAGGCTCGCGTCGTCGATGCTGCCGCGGCTCGAGTACGGAGACGGCATCAGGACGCCGAGCACGCGGTCGGCGCCGACCGCGTCCACGGCGATCGCCGCGGTGAGCGCCGAATCGATGCCGCCCGACAGGCCGAGCACGGCCGAGCTGAAGCCGCACTTCCGTACGTAATCGCGTGTCCCGAGCACCAGCGCGCGCCAGATTTCCGATTCGGGTGTCGTATCGGCCGGCGGCGCGATTGGCCGCGCGCAATCGATGTCGCAGATGACGACGTCTGCCTCGAAGGCGCGGCCGCGGGCGACCGGCGCGCCGCCGGCGTCGAACGCGCAGCTGCGGCCGTCGAACACCAGATCGTCGTTGCCGCCGAACTGGTTGACATACACGACCGGCACGCGGTGCTTCCGCGCCATGCTGCCGATCATCTCTTCGCGCCGGTGGTGCTTGCCGGCCGTGAACGGCGAGGCGGAGAGATTGATGACGCATGTCGCCCCGACGCGCGCGAGCTCGTCGATCGGATCGTGGTGATATCGCCGCCGCTTCCAGTAGTCGCGATCGTTCCAGATGTCTTCGCAGATGCTGACCCCGAGCCGCCGTCCGCAGATCTCGAGGATCTGCGGTCCGTGGAACGGCTCGAAGTAGCGATCCTCGTCGAAGACGTCGTAGGTCGGAAGCAGCGCCTTGCGGAACCGTTGGTCCACCGTTCCGCCGTGGAGCAGCACGGCGCTGTTGAAGAGCGGCCGCCCTTCGTCGGATCGATTCGGCTCCGGCAAGCCGACGAGCACCGGCGGCATCGAAGCCACGTTGGAGGCGAGCTCGCCGGCCGCGCGCCAGCTCGCGTCGATGAATCCTGGGCTGAGCAGCAGATCGCGCGGCAAGTAGCCGACGAGCGCGAGCTCCGGCGTCACGGCGAGATCGGCGCCGAGCCGCCCGGCCTCGGTGAGCGCGTCGACAATCAATCGCGCGTTGCCCGACAGATCGCCGACGGTCGGATTGATCTGCAAAAGCGCGATCTTCATCGTCGCAACGTGACACGGGCTCCGCGGGGCGAAGACACTGTCCGCCCCTACTCGGTAAAACGGTACTTCAGCAACACGCACAGGGCGCCGAATCCGGCGCGCCACGTGATCTTCTTTCCCTGCTCGTATCCGCGTCCCGCGTAGGTGATCGGCACCTCGTACACACGGTAGCCGCGTTTGAAGATCTTCGCGGTGATCTCGGGTTCGATCCCGAAGCCGTTCGACTTCAGCCTCATCGATCGCAGCACCTCGATCCGCATCGCCTTGTAGCACGTCTCCATGTCGGTCAGCATCGTGTTGTACAGAACGTTCGTCGCGAAGGTGACGAGCTTGTTCCCCATGTAATGGGCGAACATGAACGCGCGATGCCGGCCGAGAAATCGCGACCCGTAGACGACGTCGGCCTTGTCGTCGCAGATGAGCTCGATGAGCTGCGGATATTCTTCGGGTGAGTATTCGAGATCGGCATCCTGTATGACGACGAGATCGCCGGTTACTTCGGCGAAGCCGCGCCGGAGCGCCGCGCCTTTGCCGGCGTTCTTCTGGCGCAGCAGGTTGAACCTGAGCTCGCACTGCAGCTGTTCCAGGATCTCTTTCGTTCCGTCGTCGGATCCATCGTCGACGACGACGAGCTCGATGCGGAGCGGAACGGCGAGCACGCGGCGAATGATTTCGTCAACCGTGGTACGCTCGTTATACACGGGCATCACGACCGACAGCACTGGGTCGACGAGCTTCGGCATCGGAAAGGGACACCGTACCACATGAACAACCGGCTGGTCATCATGGCGCCGAACTGGTTGGGCGACGCCGTGATGGCGCTGCCCGCGATCGACGACGTGCGGCGCGGTCGGCCCGCCGCAACGATCGCGATCGCCGCGCGTCCCGCGATCGCGCCGCTCTTCCAGCTCGCGCGCGGCATCGACGAGACGATCGTGCTCGATCGAAGAGCGTGGCGCGCTGCCGCCGCGGACCTCGGCGCGCGCGCGTTCGATACGGCGCTGCTGCTGCCGAACTCGGTCCACGCGGCGCTGATCACGTATCGCGCGGGCATCGCGCAGCGATGGGGCTACCGCACGCAGCTGCGCGGTCCGTTGCTGACGCGAGCCATCGATCCTCCTTCAGGGCTGCATCAGGTCGAGTACTACCAACAGCTGGTACACGCGCTCGGTTTTCCGCACGGCGACATCCAGCCGCGTCTCGCGATTGGAGACGCCGTTCGCCGCGCGGGCGCGCGCCTGTTGATCGAATGGGGGTGGGATCGGCGCGCGCCGCTCGCCGCGATCGCGCCCGGCGCGGCGTACGGCGGAGCGAAGCGATGGCCGCCCGAATACTTCGCCGACCTTGCGAGCAATTTTGCCTCTGACGGCGTGCAGACCGTGATGATCGGCAGCGCGGCCGATGTTTCAACAACGATCGGTGTGGCGCGGGCCTTTCCGCCTTCGCGAAACGCTTCGACGGACCGCCGTAGTCTTGGCGGAGACGGTCAGGCCCGCGTCGGCGGCGCTGAAAGCGCCGCCCTACATTTGATCGATCTCGTCGGCAAAACGGATCTGCCGACGCTCGCCGGCGTGCTGGCGCACTGCCGCGCCCTCGTCACGAATGATTCCGGCGCGATGCATCTCGCGGCGGCGGCGGGTGTCCCTGTCACTGCGGTGTTCGGTCCGACCAACGACCTCGCCACCCGACCGATGGGCGACGCGCACGCGATCGTCACCAACGACGTGTGGTGCCGGCCGTGCATGCTGCGCGAGTGTCCCCTCGATCATCGTTGCCTTCGCGGCGTCAGCGCCGCAGCGGTCGTCGCGGCTGCCCGTCGAACATTGTGACGTTTCGACCTGACCCAGGGCGGCTTCCGGCTGTCTTCCTCGATCGCGACGGCACGATCATCGAGGACGTCGGGTATCTCCGTCATCTCGATCAGATCGTGTTCTTTCCGTGGAGCATCGACGCGATTCGCGCGCTGAATCGCGCGGGCCTGCCGGTCGTCGTCATCACCAATCAGTCGGGCATCGCGCGCGGCATCCTGACCGAGGCCTTCGTCGACGAAACACATCGCCGCATCGCGGAGCAGGTGGCGGCCGGCGCCGCCCGCATCGACGCCTACTACTATTGTCCGCATCATCCGCAGGGCAAGGTCGAGCCGTACGTGCAGGCCTGCGACTGTCGAAAGCCGGGCTGCGGCATGATTGAGCGGGCGTCGCGAGACCTCGGCCTCGATCCGTCGCGGTCGTTCGTCGTCGGTGACACGTGGCTCGACGTCGGCGCTGCCCGCGCGGCCGGCGCGCGGTCGATTCTCGTGCGCAAACGCACGACGACGCGCGACGAGCTGCCGCCCGTGCCCTCCTGGCCGCCGGGCCTGGACGCCGACGCCATCGTGGATAATCTTGCGGCCGCGGCGAGCTGGATACTGACGCATGTTGATCGCGCGTAGCGTGCATCCTCTTCCCGGCGAGGCCGAGCGCAGGGAACGGCTGCTCGGGCTCGTCGACCGCTTTTCGAGCCGCCGCATCCTGGTCGTCGGCGATCTCATCGCCGACGAGTTCATCTACGGCGACGTCGCCCGCGTCTCGCGTGAGGCGCCCGTCCTGATTCTCAAGTACGACACGACCGAGATCGTTGGCGGCGGCGCCGCGAACGCCGCCAACAACGTCGCCGCGCTCGGCGGCCGCTCGCGGCTGGTCGGCATCGTCGGCGACGATGTGGAAGGGCGCCGGCTGATCGGGAGCTTCCATCGCGGCGTCGAGCGGACCCACGTCATCAGATCGCGCGGCTATCGCACGCCGGTGAAGACGCGGATCCTGGCCGGCGGCGTCCATGCCGCTCGGCAGCAGGTGGTCCGCATCGATCGCGAAACCGAGTGGCCGCTCCACGAGTCGGTCGGCCGCGCGCTCGCGAAGAAGATCGCGCCCACAATCGACGCCTGCGACGCGGTGCTGTTGTCGGACTACGGATCGGGACTCGTGACGCCTGCGCTCGCCGCGTCGGTACGTAAGGCCGTCGAGCGGCGCGGCCGGCGGCGGCCCGTTCCGGTGCTGATCGACTCGAGATATCGCCTGCTCGACTATCGCGGCCTGACGACGTGCACGCCGAACGAGTCTGAAGTGGAGCAGGTTCTGGGCATCTATATAAATGATGATGCGGGCGCCCTGGAACGGGCCGGCCGGCGGCTGTTGGCGCGAACGGCGATGCAGGCCGTGCTGATCACGCGCGGCAGCCGTGGGATGGCGCTGTTCCAGCCGAACCAGCCGACGATCCACGTGCCGATCTTCGGATCCGACGAAGTCGCCGACGTCACCGGCGCGGGCGACACCGTCATTGCCACGTTCGGACTGGCGCTTGCCGCCGGCGCATCGTTCTTCGAGGCGGCCCGGCTCGCCAACTACGCGGGCGGTCTCGTGGTCATGAAACGCGGCACCGCCACTGTGTCGGCGCGAGAACTCGCGGACGCCATCACGACGGATCACGAGGCGACGGACGAACTGGCTCCCGCACAGGGCCGCCGTCCGTGATTGTCAACGAATCCGAGCTCATCGCCTTGATTGCCCGCGACCGGGCGGCGGGAAAAACTATCGCCTTCGCGAACGGCTGCTTCGATCTGCTGCATGTAGGACATGTGCGATATCTGCAGGGCGCCGCTGCCGAAGCCGATCGGCTCGTCGTGGCGATCAACGACGACGAGTCGGAGCGGAAGCTGAAAGGCCCGGGCCGTCCGATGCTGACCGCATCGGATCGAGCCGAGCTCGTCGATGCGCTGCGCGGCGTCGAATATGTCGTGATCTTCGGCGAGGAAACGGTCGACCGACTGCTGAAGCTCTTGAAACCGGACGTGCACTGCAAAGGAACCGATTACACGGTCGAGTCCGTGCCCGAGCGCGTCACGGTTGCGGCGTACGGCGGCCGCACGGCCATCGTCGGCGATCGGAAGACCCATGCCACGCGCGACCTGTTGAAAAGGATCGCGCGCGCTTGACCCGTTTCCTGATCGTCCGCCTCGGCGCGCTTGGCGACGTCGTGCACGCGATCCCGGTCGCCGCGGCGCTGCGCCGCGCGTTTCCGTCGGCACGCATCGACTGGCTCGTCAGCGCAAAGCACCGCGAGATCCTCGATCTCGTGCCGGTGATCGATCGCCGCCTCGTCATCAACGATCGATCCGACGCAAGCGGCGGCGCGTCGCTCGTCGGCGCGGTCGACCAGCTGCGGCGCGCCGGCTACGACGTCGCGATCGATCTTCAGGGCCTGATCAAGTCGGCGCTCCTGGCGCGAAGCTCCGGCGCCGCGCGCGTCGTCGGCTTCGCGTCGAGCTACGCACGCGAGCGGTTCGCGCGGCTGTTCTATACCGAAGCGTTCGACCCGGGCCGGGGCGGCATCTACGATCCGCGCGAGACGCGGCACGTGGTCGACATCAACCTCGCGCTGCTTCAGACGCTGGGCATCACGTCGGCGTCCGTAGAATTTCCGATCGAGATCGTCGACTCGCCGGCGGCGAGGAACGCCGCGCAGCAGGCGCGCGGACGGTACGCGCTGCTCAATCCCGGGGCCGGGTGGCCGAACAAGCGGTGGCCGCCCGCGCGCTTCGCCGCGATCGCGTCGATTCTGCGCGAACGCTACGCCTTGACATCGGTCGTGCTGTGGGGGCCGGGCGAGCAGGCGCTCGCGGGCGAGGTAGCCGCCGCCGCGGACGGCGCGGCGATCGTGTCGCCGCCGACGACGATCGCCGATCTCGTGGCGCTGGCGCGCGGAGCGGCGCTGATGATCTCCGGGGACACCGGGCCGACGCACGTCGCCGCAGCCGTCGGCACGCCGATCATCGGCATCTACGGGCCGACGCGGCCGTCGCGAAACGGACCGCTCTCGCCGCGCGACGTCACCGTTTCGCGCGACGGGTCCTGCCAGTGTCATCATCTGAGGCTGTGCACCCGCGATCGGATGTGTTTGCTCGACATCGACGTCGGCGAGGTCGCCGCCGCCATTGACCGGCGTCTCGCGGCAGAGCCGACCCGTGTCTGACGCGCCAATCGCCACGCGGCTGCTCGCGCGCTTTCGTGTCGCCCTCGGTTGGGTCTTCGGCCCGCTCGTGCTGCTGGTGGCGGAGCCGACGACCGGATCGTTCGCGGTCGGCATCGCGCTCGCCGCCGCCGGAGAAGCGCTGCGCTTCTGGGCCGCCGGTCACCTCAACAAGGCGCGCGAGGTTACATCGTCCGGCCCGTACCGCTGGTTTTCGCATCCGCTGTACGTCGGCTCGTCGATCATCGGCCTCGGCGTCGGCATCGCGTCGCACAGCCTCATCGTCATCGCGATGATCGCGCTGTACCTCGGGCTGACGATCACTGCAGCGATCAAGACGGAAGAAGCCTATCTGCGCAGCGTGTTCGGCGAGTTCTACGATCGCTTCAAGCGCGGCGAGATCGTGCGCGACAACGACGCGCGCCGCCGATTCAGCTTCGCGCAGGCGATCGGCAACCACGAGCATCGCGCGGTCGCCGGATTCGTCGTAGCGTGGTTGCTGCTCGCGCTGAAGGCAACGTATAATAGTTCCCTTTGGCGGTAAGGGCGGTTAGCTCAGTGGTAGAGCACCGGCTTTACACGCCGGCTGTCACAGGTTCGAATCCTGTACCGCCCACTTGGTATTGTGGAATTCGGATGGCGGATTTCGGGTTTGCACGCCAATCCGCAATCGCCAATCCGCGATCCGCAATGAGATTCGGGGTCGTAGTTCAGTTGGTTAGAACGCCGGCCTGTCACGCCGGAGGCCGCGGGTTCGAGTCCCGTCGACCCCGCCAACTTATCCTTCAGCAACTAAAGGGTTTCCCGTTTGGTGCGGGAGCCTGCTTGCAAACTGGCCGGAGTCCGCGGAACGGGCTCGCTTGCAAGCGGGGCGGAATTCGATCGAGATTCCAGCTCGATTCGTTCAGACTCGTCGCGTCGCGTTGAGAGAAATGCTGGCGTTTTGACGATCGCGTCACGAACATACCGCGTCCTCCGGCCCAAACGGCCGGTCGTCGCGGAGCCGAGCGATCGCCCGGTCCGTCCTGGACTTTCCGCAACCCAAGTCAATCGATTCCGTAGCCTCGATGAGGATCGTCGTCGGTCGGGCGCTTGTGGACAGTAAAAGCCGAGCGGTCCGGCGCCGATGTTGGTTCCGCTGAGTCTCGGCACACCATAGGTCAGGCATCGTTCCACATGGCTGAGATCTTCCGGTCCCTCCGGTGGACGGCGGCGCCTCGCATCGGCGGCCGCCCTTCTCTGCTGCGCTTCGGCTGTCAACGGAGGGATCCGGCCGTCAGGTGGATCGACGATCAACGAAGTCCGATTGTCAAACTCCCGCTCGATCATCTCGAACGTCGTGCCCGTCGCCGTCGCGCTCTTGAAATGATCGACATTGGCGAGGGCGGCGAGGAAGACCGCATCGCCCCCCGCGAAATCGGCGTTCGTGTTCTTGAACAGACGATCTGCTCGCTTGCGCAGCTCGATGACTTCGTCGTCGGTCAGAAACTGCCTGCCTTCGAGCCCCTTTGGGCGTTCGAGTGGGGTTGCACTGTTGTTCAGCCAGACGCCTTGCAGATCGGGATGACCGTCAGGACCGAGGACAGGCTTCCATGGGTCGGTCGGACGCGGCAGGCCTGGTGCTGCCGACGCCGCGGGCACCTGTCCCGCAATGAATGCTGTGCGAGGCGCAACGGCCGCGAGGGCCACTAACAACGCGAGAAATCGGCGGTTCATGTGTCAACCTTCGGTTACGAGCCCACCGAAACGTTCGCGACCCCGCGACGCACTCGCGAACAACTCGAGAGATTCTACGCGACAAAGGCGGCCTTGCAGTGGCGCGCATTGGTCCATTCGCATCCGAGTGTCGCGGTATATCCTGAGTGCTCGGCATGGGCAGAGTAGCCGCTGCCGGGCCGGCCGTACCTCGCGCTCCGGCGTTCTTCGCTATCGACAGCTGAGCACGCTGACAGTGCGTTGAAGTCAATTCGCGCCGTACCGGCGATCGTTCTCGGCGTCAGGGCTCCTGGCTCAGAGAGAGCTTGTTCCCATACAAGTTCTCGAACTACGTGCCCGTGCCCCGGCACGGGCAATCTCGCCGACATGACGTGCAGTGGGGTTCGGATGGTTGGCGAGTTGGATCAGTGGTTCGACGAATTGCTTCGCGAAACCCCGCGGACTTCGTCTTCGGGAACTACGAGGTGGGACAGGTGCGCGGGCCTACGTTCTTCAACACCATTTTCGATCTTCAAGCGCACGCATTTGGCGGCGCGCGCCTGCTCGAGTTGCGCGTCGAGGCGTTCAATCTCTTCGATCGGCCAGACTTCCTAAGTTCACGCTGACCTGGGCGCTCATTCGCAGCGAAGGGTCTGCACCGGGTCTATGCGCGAAGCGCGCCGCGCCGGAATCGCTCCAGTGCCGAGCGCAATCAGTGCAATACCGACAGCGGCCGCGAGCATGACGCCGGCGTCGTACCCAGGAACATTGAAGAGCAGCGATTGGGCAAGTCGTCCCAGCACGAGCGCCGCCATCGCTCCCAGGATGCAGCCAACAATTGCGATCCGACCCACGTCTCTGAACACCATCCGCCACACACGGGCGATCGTGGCGCCGAGGGCGATACGCAGACCAAGCTCCCGAGTCCGCTGTGCGAGGCTGTAGGTGAGGACGCCATAAAGCCCGATCGCTGCAAGCAGCGTTGCAAGAAGCGCGAAGCCAGAGGATAGCGTGCCGATCAGGCGATCGAGCGCCATCGTGTCATCGACCTGATCGGCCAGCGGACGAAGGTTCTCGACCGGCACCGTCGGATCGATTTGGCTCAGAACGCCATGCAGCGATGCCAGAAGCTGCGGCACGCGTTCGGTCGATCTGACATAGAAGTTCAGCGTGCCGGCCTTCTCGTCCTGGCGATAGGGAACGAAGAACTGTGGCGGCGGTTCGTCTTTCGGTTGGCTGTAGCGCGCGTCCCTGATGAGACCAACGATCTCGATGTCCGGTTGCCGCCCCGCGCCTGGCCGCATCCGCTTGCCAATCGCCGCGCGCCCGAGATTGAATTTGCGGGCGAACGCCTCGTTGATGATGGCGACCTTCGGCGCGCCGCCGACATCTGCAGTTGTGAACTCCCGCCCAGCCAGCAGCGGAATGCCCAACGTCCGGAAGTAGTCTGGACCGATGCTCGATGAGTACGAGCTGGTGTTTGCGTCGGGGTCGGCACTGAAGCCCTCCACAGTGACGTTGCTTCCATGACCGACGCCGGCGAGTACTGGAATTGTGGAGACACCTACGGATGTGACCCCCGGAACCGCGGTTAGCCGTTGTTGCACACGGTCGAAGAAGAGTGCCGATTGATCGGACGAGTACCCGTTCAGCTCCGGCGAGACGCGGAATGTCGTGACACCGGCAACACGCATTCCGAGTTCCACGCGGTTCAGATTCAGCAAGCTTTTCGTGAACAGGCCGGCTGTCACAAGGAGCGCCATCGAGAGCGCAACTTGTGCTGTGGCCAATGCTGTCCGTAATCGTGTTGCCGAACGAGTGCCGGCCGTACCGCCCCTGAGCGTCGTCGCGAGATCGGGCCGCGTGGCAAGCATCGCCGGACAGGCGCCGACCAGTAAGGCCATCCCAGCGCACAACAGGATCGTGAATAACAACAGCGTCGCGTCGAACTCGAAGCGCAGCATCGCATTGCCCTGTTCGGGGACGAGAGCCGCCACAGCGTCGAGCGTCCAGCGGGCCACGACCAGGCCAGCGAGACCGCCGGCCGCCGCGATCAGGAAGCTCTCGGTCAGCATCTGGCGCACGAGACGGCGCCGGCCAGCGCCGAGCAAGAGTCGAACGGTGATCTCGCGTTCGCGCGACGCCGCACGCGCCAGCAGCAGGTTGGCGATGTTCGCACACGCAATCAGAACGACGAGGCCGGTCACGCAAAACAGCAGCAGGAACATGCTTCGTAATTCCGCGCGCTCCGGTCGTTCACCCTGAGCGCCAGGCTCCAGCAAGAGCCGCCGATTCTTGAAGCGTTCGCGAGCCGTGTTGCCTAGTCCGCTGCGCTGGGCCGGAAACTCGACGTCGTTGATGATCGCGGCGAATGGAATATTGATCGTTCGTTCGGCGCTCTCCAGGGCGATCCCGGGCTTGAGCCGCGCGAACAAATACAGCCAATGATCACGACGATCCTCGAAACCATTCCATACGCCGCCACTATGCGGGTTTCTGAGTCCCGGCATCGTCAGCGCAGCCATCGTCAGTGGCACAAAGATCTGAGGTCTGTTCTCAAGCGTTGTTCCGACGAAGTCCTGCGCTGCGACACCGACAATCGTCAGAGCGTGGCCGTTCACCATGATGCTGTCATTGAGCACCGCCGGATCGCCTTTGAAGCGGGACCGCCAGTACGGATAGCCCAAGACAACGACGGGATGTGCGCCAGACGTGCGGTCGTCCTCGGGACCCAGCAATCGCCCGAGTGCCGGCCGGAGCGCGAGCACTGGGAAGTAGCTTCCGGACACGAGATGCCCCTGCTCGCTCGACGCCTGGCCGCGGTACGAAACGTGGGCGACGAAATCACGGTGTGCGGCGATTCCCGTGAACACTCGTTGATCGCGTTCGATGTCGCGAAACAGCGGGTAGCTGAACACCGCGTCGGGACCAAAGGTGCTACTGGTCGACGTACGGCCTGTCTTGGGACCGGGAGATGAAAAGTTCACTAACTCGTCGGGCGCGGGAACCGGAAGGAGACGAAGCAACGCCTGGTTGAAAATCGAGAAGATCGCCACGTTAGCTCCACTGCCCAAGGCGAGCGTGAGGACCGCCACGGCGGTGAAGCCTGGATTCCTAACGAGCGTCCGAATCGCGTACCGCCCGTCGTGCCGTAGTTCGTCGACAAGCCTAAGACCCAGAGAATCGCGGCACTCTTCTCTTTGCAGCTCGACGCCGCCCATCTCGCGCCGCGCCGCGTAACGAGCCTCCCTCGGATCCATGCCGCTGACGGCGAACTCATCGATCTGGCGCTGGAGGTGATAGGACAGTTCCTCGTCGATCTCCTCGTCAACGCGCCTCCGCCTCAGCAACGAACGAAGCCGTAGACGAAGGATTCTGGACCAGCGCATCATGTTTGACGCTCGCCTTTGATGCTCGTCAGGCCGGGCGGACCACAAGCGAAATAGCAGCCGACAGCCGTTCCCACTGTGCTGCCTCCCGGGCCATCATCTTTCTACCTGCACGCGTAAGCGAATAGTATTTGGCGCGGCGATTGTTTTTGCTCTCACCCCATTCGGCCTCGATCCAGCCCTGCTGCTCCAGCTTGTGCAGGGCTGGGTACAGCGAACCCTGGCTGAACTGCAACACTTCGTTTGACATTTGCTTTATCCGTTGCGCAATCGCCCAGCCGTGCACGGGTCCGTTCGCGAGCACTTTGAGGATGAGCAGGTCCAGTGTGCCCTGCACGAGATCGGTCGGCTTACTCATTCAGCGGATTCCCCCTCGGTTACCAACAAGAGAATATCCAATGTACCTGTCGGTAATCAAGGGGTAGAGATCACTGAACTCGCGACGCAGCACACCTTGGAGCCAGACGCTGCCACAGCATGTGCATGGGCATTGTCTCTGGGGACGCGCCTGCGACGCTCGATCATGCTCGAAATAGCCGCCGCGGCGCCGCAGTTCGCATGACGAGCGAGTGGATGGTGCCGAGGTACCGGGTTGCAGTCACCGTCACACCGGCGTCCATCAATCTCCGCGGCGACGCGCGCAGACCCTTCGAACGTGCTGCGAGCCGACGGTAAACGTACCTCATTCCACTTGACAAACCGGTCGGCGGACGCAAACATTCCGGCTCCGACCTCCTGGAGGCCCGGTGAACCACGCGAGGTGCATTGTGCGCGCCGGTTCACGTTCCGCTTCCGTTCTGTCCACGCCTGACCTGCGTCGGTGTTCTTCGGCCATCCGACCGACGCGATGGATCGGCGCCCGCCGACGCGGGCGACGGTCGTTCATTGCTGGCTCGTACCGCAGTCGAAGGGAGGCGTCCTGTGGCGAAAAGACTGACAGGAGTGCGAAGGGCTACAGTCATTCTGTCCTGGTTGGCCATCGGCATGTTCCTGACGGTGTATCCAGCCCGTCCTGCGTCGGGGCAGGTTCTCTACGGATCGATGGTCGGAACCGTGACCGACCAGAGCGGCGCCATGGTTCCCACGGCCGCCGTGACCGTGTCGAACACGTCCACCGGCCTGTCTCGCCAGACGACGACGAACGAGGTCGGCTACTATTCGATTCCCAACCTGCCCGAGGGGGGTTACGACCTTTCGGTCAGCATAAGCGGCTTCAAACCGTACGTTCAGAAAGGCATCAGCGTTTCCATCAACGCCGTGACACGCGTTGACGCGACGATTCAGGTCGGCGCCCTGTCCGAAGAAGTGCGCGTGGAGGCCATAACGGCGCTACTCCAGACGACGAAGTCCGACGTCAGCGTCAGCTTCGATACGCCTGCGATGGAGAATCTCCCTCTCTCCGGCTATCGCAACTACCAGTCGCTCTTCAATCTCGTGCCAGGCGCTGTACCCGCGCGGTTTCAGAACGCCGTCACCGATACGCCGGGACGTTCCCTGACGACCAATGTCAACGGCCAGGAGCGTGGCGCCAACAACACGCGGGTCGATGGGTCGGCCGACACTCTGGTGACGATGCCGCATCATGCGGTGTACGTCCCTCCCGTGGAAAGCATTCAGGAAGTCAACATCGCGACGAACAGCTTCGATGCCGAGCAGGGCATGGCGGGCGGCGCTGCCGTCACGGTGATCACGAAGGCGGGCACGAACAATTTCCGCGGGACCGCCTTCGCCATGAACGACAACAAGGCGCTGCGCACGCTGACATGGGATGAGAAGCGAGCCGGCATCAAGGAGAAGCCGATCAGCAATCGCAATATCGATGGCGGCAATTTCGGCGGCCCTATCAGGAAAAACAAGCTGTTCTTCTTTGCGAATTACGAAGGCACGTTCGAAAGCCTGGGCAACTCCGTGCTCTTTTCCGTTCCCACCGCTGATTTCCGCACGGGGGATTTCAACAGAAAGCTGGGCGCGCAGATTCTGGATCGGAGCGGCAGCCCGATCATGGTTCCGACCACAGAAGGGGGTCTGGTTCCACTTCAGCAAGGGATGATCTTCGATCCGTTTTCCGGCAATCCGAACGGCACCGGCCGTGCGGTTTTCTCCAGCGGCGGCCGCGTGAACGTGATCCCCGCATCGCGGTTGAACGTCCCGATGATGAAGATGCTGGCGCTGGTGCCGCTTCCGAACCAGCCTGGCGATAACGCGAATTACTTCAACACCGGCGTTCAGCGCCTAAACCGCAACAACTTCGACGCGAAAGTCAACTGGAACCGCAACGAGCGGCATCTGCTGTGGTTCAAGTACAGCGCGATGAAAGCGCTCGTTCACGGTGAGTTCGGACTTGGCCAGGCAGGAGGCAGTTGCTTGTGCGCTGGAGGTGGGCTCGGCACCGGCGACACGCTCGTGCAGATCGGGGGAATCGGACAGACCTACACCGTCTCGCGAACTTTCCTGATCGACGGCACGCTCGGCTGGACGCGATTCGGACAGGACGTGCGCCCGCCCGATCTCGGATCCAACTTCGGTTCGGACATTCTAGGAATTCCAGGAACCAACGGCCCGGACCCGCGCGAAGGTGGCATGCCGCCCTTGAACATTGCGGGGTTTTCAACCTTGGGCAATCCGGAAGGCTGGAATCCCCTGTTCCGCAACGACCAGTCGTACACATTCAATACCAACGCAAGCTGGATGAAGGGGCTGCACGACATCCGGTTCGGCTTCGATTTCGTTCACCACTTGATGAATCACTGGCAGCCGGAGCTGGGGGAAGGGCCGCGTGGCGCGTTCACTTTCGGTTCCGGTGTGACCGCGTTGAATCCGCAGGCCCTCGCCTCCTCCGTGGGATTTCAAGGAGGGACTCCATCATTCGAGAACGATTGGAATGCCCTCGCCGGATTTCTGATCGGCACGCCAAACGGATCCGGGAAGAGCAGTCAGTTCATCCAGATGGACAGCATGGAGGAGCAGTACGCACTCTACATGCGCGATCGTTGGCGCGCCGGGCCGACGCTGACGCTCGATCTCGGATTGAGATGGGAGCTCTACCCGAACCGGCGGCGCTCGCAAGGATTGGGGATCGAGTCGTATGACCCGAACACCAACGAAGCCTTGATTGGCGGTAAGGGTGGCATTCCCCGGGATAACGGCGTCGGCTACAGCAAGACGCTGTTTGCGCCTCGTCTCGGCTTCGCGTATCAGGTTACCGATTCAACGGTCGTTCGAAGCGGCTATGGCATCACGTACCATTCGCACCCGTGGGGCGCGCAGGCGCTGCGCGGCTGGTATCCCCTGACGCTCGTGGCCGAGTTCACCGGCGTCAACGGGTATCAACCAGTGACCACCGACCTGGGGTACATCGCGGCGGGAATTCCGAACCAGCCGCTCGGGCCGAATGTCGGCATCCCATCGATCTGCTGCCCCGACATCAATACGGGCAGGGTGCCCCTGCCCGCTGTCGCCGAGACCGGCTACCCGCGTGCGAACACGATGCTGCACCGCGGTTACATTCAGTCCTGGAACGTGATCTTCGAGCGCAAGCTGCCATTTCAAATCCTCGGGACTCTGGGATACGTCGGGTCCCAATCGGTGCGCGGCTTCGCGTTTCTGGATATCAACGCCGGACAGATCCCCGGCGCAGGTGACGCCGGACGCCCGCTCTTTGCGAAGTTCGGGCGCACGACGGCGACGAGAGAATGGGATGGCCGCACGCAAAGCACCTACCACGCATTGCAGACCTCGATCAATCGACACTTGACGGATGGCTTGCTACTCAAGGGCGCGTACACGTTCTCAAGGGCCATGGACATGGCGAACTACGGCGACTGGACGGAGTTCCTATGGAACGCTCCGAGCGTCTTCGATCGCAACCGCGCGCTCGCGTCGTTCGATACGCCGCACAACTTCCAGCTGGCCGCTGTGTGGGAGCTCCCGTTCGGCACCGGAAAACCGTGGGCGACAACCGGTCTCTCCAATGCCGTCCTTGGAGGGTGGCAACTGAATGGCGTCTTCAGCGCCTACTCGGGGCGGCCGTTTACGTTGACCGGGTCCGGCGCCTCTTTGAACATGCCGCACAACCAGCAGACCCCGGATCAGATTAAAGATACGGTCGAGATCTTCGGCAACGTCGGGGATGCCACGTACTTCGACACGACCGCGTTCAAGCGGGTCACGGAAGTCCGGTTCGGAAACGTGGGCCGGAACAGCATGCGCGGCCCCGGCCAACGGAATCTGGATTTGAGCCTCTTCCGCACCTTCAAACTGCCGGGGACGGTGGATCTGCAGTTCCGGGCGGAGGGCTTCAACATCACCGACACACCTCATTTCTCCAATCCGAACGGAAACGTCAACAGCTCCAACTTCGGGAAGATCCTATCGACGGATCCGAACTGGGCAATGGGGCGCTCACGGCAGTTTCGCTTCGGGTTCCGGTTGGCGTTCTAGGGTTCTCTGCACAGGGCGCAGGTTTCACGTCTGCGCCCTGTGCGCACTCCTGAAGAGTCTCAGACGGTCACATGAACGATCCAACTCAGCACTGTGTGCTGTGCTGAGCTGCCGCAAGTGAGCATCAGTTAGCCGCCTATTCTGTCGCGAGCGAAGTCAGCTGCGTAATAATTGCGGCCGACAAGTCTCGAGGAAGCGGACGTGCATGCGTGTCGGCAGGATGAAAGGACATCACATTATCGGCTCGGTGTCGCTTAGTCCTTAGTAACTGCCACACAACCGAGATCGGAGATTAAAGTTACGAATAATTCTCGCGGCCTCGAGACGGCATCGGAGGGGGCAATGAGTCAAATCCAAAACCGTTTGCGAGCTATTTCCTTGCTCTGCATGGCACTCGCGGTTTCGGGTGTTGCCTGGGCGCAGTCGTCATACACGGCCGCGGTACGGGGCGTCGTCACCGACGTCAGCGGTGGCGCAATCCCCGGAGCGACAGTCACTGTCACAGAATCGGATCGCAACGTGCCGCACAACGTTACGACCGATGATGCGGGTCGATACGTCGTTACCGCTCTACCGCCCGGTCAGTACACGCTCAGCGTCGAATTGACCGGGTTCAGGACGTACACTCACACCAACATTCCCTTGGCCGTCCAGCAGCAGGCCACGTTCGATGTTTCATTGGAGGTTGGCGAAGTCGCCGAGACGGTCGAAGTTCGGAGCCAGGCGCCGCTTCTGAACATCACCATCTCGACGCTTGGACAGGTGATCGAAAACCGGTACATGACGGCGCTGCCGAACATCGGCCGAAACCCTCTCAGTCTGTTGAATCTGACACCGGGAGTGAATGGCGCAGCAGGCACCATCAGCCCGAGCAACACAAACTTCGTTGCGAACGGCACACGAAATTCCACCTCGGACGTGCTGGTGGACGGCGCGATCGTCAACACCACGGAGCAGAACACCGGGGCTACAGACCTGAAATGGACCCCGTCGGTGGATGCGGTGCAGGAATTCAAGATGCAGACGAACTTCTTCGGGGCCGAGTACGCGCAATCGGGCGGAGCCATCATCAACGTCGTGACCAAGTCCGGCACGAATGCGTTCCATGGCGATGGCTACGACTTCTTGAGAGATTCCACTTTCAATGCGAACTCCTGGGCCGCGAATCGTAATGGTTCTCGGAAGCCGTATTACCATCGCGATCAAGTCGGCGGCGTGCTGGGCGGGCCTATCAGGAAAAACAAGACCTTCTTTTTTGCCACCTTCGAATATACGCGATCGAGTAGCCCGTCGAGCGCGACCGCGACGGTCCCGACACTCGAACAGCGACGAGGCGATTTCTCGCAGACGTTTTTCAGCGACGGCAAGCCAATCACGATCTATAACCCGTTCGATACCTACAAGGATGCCCAGGGCATCACAAAACGAAGACCGTTTCCCGGCAACGTGATTCCGCCGGAGCTGCTGGACAAAGTCGCACTGAAGGCGCTGCAGTATTATCCGAAGCCGAACCAGGACCCGAATCCGATCACGCATATCAACAATTGGTTCATGCAGGGGATCGGACAGAGCTTTGCCAAGCAGTACGATCTCAAAGTCGACCACAGCTTCAACAACCAGCTCCGTGTGACTGCGCGGTTCAGCGAGAACCGGAATCACAACGCCCCGCCGAACCTGTACGCGTTGGCGGACCCGGCCCTCTCCGCGGCGGACCCTTACAACGGACCGAGTTTCACGAAAACCAAATCCGCAACCAGCAATCTCACGTTCGTCCAGAATGCCACCACCCTCTGGACTTTCACGTACGGCCTCATCTACTCCAACTACGGCCGCGATCCCTTCAACGCGGCGTTCGACGAAACGACGCTGGGGCTCCCCAAGTACATGCAGGACACGGCGACGCTGCATGTTTTCCCGATGTTCAGCGCCGGCGGCTATTCGGACATGGGCACGCAAGGCTACTGGAAGATGGACCGGCAGGAGGGTGTGCACCAGTATTCGGGCTCGATGACCAAGATCCTGCGAGGCCACAACATCAAAGCGGGCGCCGAAGTCCGGCAGAACTTTTTGGACTACGCGCAGCCCGGATATCCTTCGGGCCACTTTGTTTTCGGCGCTCAGACGACCAGCGAGGATTTGAATACTGGCAACAGCTATCAAGGGAACGGTTTCGCGTCGGTGCTCCTCGGGTGGGGCAACGGTTCGAATTTCCATATCGATCCGAAAGCCTTTTCGCGCGCGGGATACCGCGGATTTTTTGTTCAGGACGACTGGAAGACGTCGCGCAAGCTGACGGTGAATCTGGGACTGCGCTACGAGTACGAAGTGCCGCGGACAGAACTGCAGAACCGGTACAGCTATTGGGATTTGAACGCGAAGTCGCCCATCTCCGTGTCCGGGTACGACCTGAAAGGCGTGGTGAAGTTCGTCGACGACAAGACCCCCTCGCCGTTCGATATCAATCACAACAACTTTGGTCCGCGCCTGGGTTTTGCATACGCACTCAATGACAAGACCGCGATTCGCGCTGGGGCCGGCAGGTTCTTCCTGCTCTCGCGCGCCACGGTCTCGGGCCACACGGGCGCCGGTTTCAACACCGACTCCGCTGTGCCGTGGTCGCTGGATAGCGGCGCGACGCGAAATGCGACGCTGTCGGACCCATATCCGCAGGGCATCCTGACACCTCCGGGGCGTTCGCTCGGTGATATGACGTACATCGGACTGGGCGTCGGCACCATTACGCGGCAGACTCGCAATCCCGAAATGTATTCGTGGAATCTCTCCATCCAACGCGACATCGGCTGGAGCTCCATCGTGGAGGTCAACTACACCGGCAGCCGCGGTGTGCACCTCTATTCGCCGTATACGTCGCTGAGCCCGCTGGATCCGGTCTACTGGCTGGGCCCGCACGCACAGTACACCCGGGCGCAGTTACAGGCCGCAGTGCCGAATCCGTTCTACGGCATCATCACCGATCCCAAGGCAGTCAATCTGAATGGCAAGACGATTCAGCAATACCGGCTGCTGCGTAACATGCCCCAATATGAGTTCGTCAGCGGATCTGATCCAAATGCCGCCGATTCGAATTATCACGGTCTGCAGTTGAAATACGAGAAGCGCTTCTCCCGGGAGCTGACCGTTCTCACGCACTATACGTGGTCGAGGATGATCGACGATGCGTCGGTCACGGATAGTAACCTGACCTGGCTCGGCGGGACCACCAGCTTTCAAAACCCACTCGATCTTGCCACGGAGCGATCGCTTTCACAGCACGATGTGGAGCACCGCTTTGTGGCCACTGGTGACTGGCAGATCCCGTTCGGACGTGACCGCCGTTTCGGCTCCGGCGTGAGCCGTCCGGTCGATGCGGTGATCGGCGGGTGGGAGATCAGCGCATTCTTCACGCTACAGTCCGGTTTCCCGCTGCAGGTCACTCAGTCGGGCGGAACGCTCTGGAACGGCACGCAGCGTCCGAACCTGATCGGCGACCCGGCGACGCCGGGGGATATTCACGACCGGTTGAACAACTATTTCGACCAAGCCGCGTTCTCGCGTCCGGCGCCGGACACGTTTGGTACTGCGCCGCGCACGCTCGACATTCGCGGGCCGAGGGTCAACATGCTCGACGTGGCGCTGATCAAGAGCTGGCAAGTGCAGCAGGGCCAGCGCGTCGAGTTCCGCATGGAAGCGCAGAATGCACGCAACCATCCAGTGTTCAGCGATCCATCAACCGCTTACGGTGCCAGCAACTTCGGCGTCATCAACGGAACGAAAGTAGGGCCGCGCAACGTGCAGTTTGGATTGAAGTACTACTTCTAATCGGACATCTCACCCCTCGGGAGGTAGCGCGGCTCCGGATCGATCGACAGCTCGTGCGTACAGATCCCAGACTCCGGTCTGTTGCGATGCGAACGCAAGCCAACGTCCATCGTGCGACCAAACGGGGTTGGCGTAATCCGATTCATCGCTCGTGACCGACTCGGGTACGCGCCTGACGATGTCCAGCAGGCGCAGAGCCGCACGATCCGTATCCGGCACACGAACCGCGATGATGAGATGGCGATCGTCACCGGCAAGCTCCAACGTGTCGTAGCTCCCGCGATCAGCGACAGTCGAGACGAGTATTCCGGCTCGGTCGACAATCCGGATTTCCGACAATTCACGCGGCGTTTTACGAAAGACCAGGGTTCTCCCATTCGCAGCGAACGGTGCATACCTCATCGTGGGCGCGATATACAGGCCAGTTGCGACCCTTGCGGCGGCTCCGGATACCTGCCGCCCGACGGGTTCGAAGGGCTGCGCTATCAGGGTTGTGCCCCGCACAAACAGAAGGTGCCCCGCGAAATAAATCGCATTGCTGTCGTCGCTCAGCACTTTTTTCGGTGTCGACCCATCCAATCCGCCGACGTACACGCCGCGTTGGTCGGGGATCACACTACGGGCCAGATACAAGAAATGACGACCGTCTGGCAGGAAATAAGGATGACGATGCGACGTTTCCTGACGCGAGGCGTCGAGCTGGGTGAGCGGTTGCGGCGTTCCTCCTGCGGCGGGCACTTGCCGGAGCGGACCTTCCTGCGCACCGAACACGATCGTGCCGGTGGGACTCCACGTTGCGCTCTGTGCTTGCTGCACCTCACGTGAGCCGGTCTCGCAGATTGTTTCCGAGGGTCCCCCGATACGGCGACCTTTTTCACGCGGCCGTCGGCGATGTAGCCGATATATCTGCCATCAGGCGACCAGAACGGCCACTGTGCGTTCGTGGTGTCGGGCAGCGGCCGCGCGTCGAACCCGTCGATGGGTCGCACCCCATAACTGCACACGATCGGTTTGCGCCACGAAGGCAATCGTCCGACCGTCGGGCGAAACGGCCGGCCACGGTTGCACAGGAATCACGCCGTACTTCGCGCCGGCGGCCGGGGCTACTTCAAAGCGAGCGTGTAGGGTGCGCAAATAGACTGGGTCACGCCGCCAGCTCGATATTCGTGAACGAGCCCGCCAAGCCGATCGCGGCGTTTCACCGCAATCGCGTGCATGCCGTACGACCGCTCGAGCGCCGGCCGCCGATTTGGCGGTGCGAGACCCAGGCGCCGGTGAGCCCGATGCCCATTGTAATGATCAAAGAACAGCTGTAGCGCGCGCTCCAAATGACCGGCATTCATGATCAGCAGCCAGTCGAGGCATTCGGAACGCGCGGTCCGA
>Ga0209058_1000816_pt1 | contig 26966 bp, 25 predicted proteins | sample GraSoiAngelo_147_FD_185904 | JGI IMG/M metagenome (GOLD analysis project Ga0209058, IMG submission 185904) | Grasslands soil microbial communities from the Angelo Coastal Reserve, California, USA - 14_1009_05_40cm (SPAdes) (version 2) | ecosystem: Environmental > Terrestrial > Soil > Grasslands ... | reverse complement strand
CCAGTCGCCGCGGGGGGAGAGGGAGCCGCCCGAGCCGACCTTGGGAGCGTCGGGGACGCAGTCGCGCTTGAACTGGTTGGCGAAGAAGCGCTCGAGGAAGACGAGGAGCCAGCGCCGGATCCCGGCCACCGGGTAGCGGCCGCCGAAGGCGTGCAGCGCCATGCGCGCGATGCGCCGCGGGCCGAAGCCGAAGCGCAGGAAGTAGTAGAGGAAGAAGTCGTGCAACTCGTAGGGGCCGATCAGCTCCTCCGAGCGCTGCGCGATCTCGCCGCCGGGGCCGAGGCGCAGGAGCTCGGGGCTGATCGGCGTGGCGAGGACGGCGCGCAGCACGCGCGCCACCTCGGGCTCGTCCCCGAAGATCACCTCCGCCGCCCAGCGGATCAGCTCGGAGACGAGCGTCTTCGGCACGCCAGCGTTTACGCCGTAGTGCGACATGTGGTCGCCGCCGTACGTCGCCCAGCCGAGCGCCAGCTCGGAGAGGTCGCCGGTGCCGAGGTCGATGGCGCCCTCGCGCGAGGTGAGCGCGAAGAGGAGGAACTTCCGCGTCCATGCCTGCACGTTCTCGAAGGTGTGGTCCTCCCGCGCGGGGTCGTGGCCGATCGCCTCGAACACCTGGTCGGCGATCTTCGTGATGTCGATCTCGCGCAGCGTCGCGCCCAGCGCGCGCACCAGCGCGCGGGCGTTGTCGTGGGTCCCGCGCGAGGTTCCGAAGCCGGGCATGGTCACGCCGAAGATGCGCGTGCGGGGCAACCCGAGGAGGTCCATGGCGTGCGCCGCGACCAGGAGCGCCTCGGTCGAGTCCTGGCCGCCCGAGATGCCGATCACCGCCCGCCGCCCGTCCTCCGGCAGCGCGAGCAGCCGCCGCGCGAGCGAGGTCGCCTTGATGAGGAAGATCTCGCGGCAGCGGGCGTCGCGCCGGGCGGGATCGGCGGGTACGAAGGGAAGCGGCGCGATCGTGCGGCGGAATTCGCGGTAGACGGCGGCGCCGCGGCGCTCCTCGGCCCCCGCAGCGGCGACCGTACGGAAGGGGCGCCCGTGCTGGCCCGCGTTCTCGCCCCACGAGGTCTGCCGCATGCGGTCCTCGCGCAGCGCGACCAGATCGACGTCGGTCACCACCGCGGCGCCGTGGAGCGCGAAGCGCTCGGTCTCCGCGACCAGCTCGCCGCGCTCGGCGACCAGCCCGTGGCCATCCCAGGCCAGGTCCGCGGTCGACTCGCCGAAGCCGGCGGCGCTGTACATCTGCACGGCGAGGTTCTTGGCCGCCGAGGAGCGGACCAGCTCCTGCCGGTACTCCCACTTGCCGACGGTCACGTTCGAGGCCGAGAGGTTTGCGAGCACGGTCGCGCCCGCGAGGGCGGCCAGCGTCCCCGGCGGCACCGGCGTCCACAGGTCCTCGCAGATGTCGGTGTGAAGGACGAAGCCGGGCAGACGCGGCGCGGCGACCAGCACGTCCGTGCCGAACGGCACGCGCTCGCCGAGGAGCGGGATCTCCGTCGAACGCGCATTGGCGGCGGGATGGAACCAGCGCCGCTCGTAGAACTCGCGGTAGTTGGGGGGGAAGGCCTTGGGGGCGACCGCGACGGCGCGCCCGCGGAAGAGGGTCACGGCGCAGTTGAAGAGGAGGTCGTCGACCACGAGTGGCATGCCGACGGACACGATCAGGTTCCACTCCGCCGCCGCCTCCGCCACCCGTGCGAGCGCCGCGAGCGCCGCGGCGAGCAGGGTCTCCTGGAAGAAGAGGTCGGCGCAGCTGTAGCCGGTGAGGCCGAGCTCGGGGCAGAGGGCGTAGTGCGCGCCGTCCCGGTGGACCTGCTCCAGGAGCCGGAGGTGCGCCTCGGTGTTGAAGGCCGGATCCGCGACGCGCACCTCGGGGACACAGACCGCGACGCGGGCGAAGCCGTGGGAGCGGACGTCGAGGAAGTCGTCGGCCATCACTCAGACAATATAGCGTGCCGCCCGGGGTCGGACCAATGACGAGGCCGACGCCAGGAGGTCGAGGTGAGGGTGGGGGTTCGGGCCGGCTTGACGCTCGCGCCCGCCGGCGGGTATCGCCCCCGTGGTGCGCTTCTCGATGAGCGAGATCACGACCCTCGGCTGGTCCTTCGAGCGGGACGTCGAGGCGTTCGCGGCCGCGGGCGCACCCGGGATCGGCGTGTCCGTCCGGAAGCTCGAGGCGGTCGGGGTGACACGCGCCGCGCGACTCATCCGCGAGGCCGGCCTTGCCGTCTCGTGCCTCACCTCGTCGGGCCTGTTCCCGCTCGGCGACCCGCCGGGCGAGCGCCGCGCGCTCGAGCGTGCCCGCGTGCACCTCGCGGCCGCGGCCGAGCTGGGCGCGAGCACCCTCTTCGTGCTGCCCGGACCGCCGGGCGCGCTCTCCTGGGAGGAGGCGGCGGGCCGTGCCCGTCCGCTCGTCGAGGCCCTCCTGCCGGAGGCGGAGGGGGCGCGTGTCCGCCTCGCGCTCGAGCCGGTGAGCCAGCTGCGCATGGACCTCGGCTTCCTCCACTCCTTCGACGAGGCGCTCGACTTCGCCGACGCCTTCGCCTCTGCCTGGCTCGGCGTCGTCCTCGAGCTGAACAATGCCTGGATCGAGCGCCGCCTCTACGAGAACATCCGCCGGCGCGCGGGACGCATCGCCATCGTGCAGGTGAGCGACTTCAAGGTGGGCACCATGTGTGCCAGCGAGCGTGTCGTCATCGGCGACGGCGACATCCCGCTCCGCCGCCTCTGCCGGGCGCTCGCGGATGCCGGCTACGACGGCTGGTACGACATCGAGCTCCTCGGCCCCGCCATCGAGGCGGAGGGCTACGAGGCAGTGCTGCCGCGCGCGATCGCGCGCTTCCGTGCGCTGTGGACCTGAGCGCCTTCCCGGACGGCTTGCCCTCGCGCGGCGGCGGGCGGTAGAGACCGCCATCTCGTTCACGGGAGGGCTCGCATGAGGCTCGAGGACAAGGTCGCGATCATCACCGGCGCGGGGCAGGGGATCGGTGAGGCCTACGCCCGGCGCTTCGCCAAGGAGGGTGCCCGCGTGGTGGTCGCGGACATCAACGCCGAGAAGGGCGCGGCCGTGGCGCGTGACCTCGGGCACGTCTTCGAGCGCGTCGACGTGTCGAGCGAGGACGACACCCAGCGCCTCTGCCGGGCGGTCGCCGACCGGTTCGGGCGCATCGACGTGCTCATCAACAACGCCGCCATCTTCTTCGGCATCGACAACCAGAACACCAGCTACGCGTATCTGCGCAGGATCTTCGACGTGAACTACTTCGGCGCCTGGCTCATGTGCCGCGCCGTCTTCCCGCACATGCGCGACGGCGGGGGCGGCTCGATCATCAACCAGTCCTCGGGCGCGGCTTACGTGCACCCCGAGTATCCGATCGAGAACGAGCTGCCCTCGTTCCACTACAGCGTCACCAAGGCGGCCATGAACGCGATGACGCACTACATGGCCGGCTCGGTCGGCCGGTACAACATCCGCGTGAACGCGATCGCCCCCGGCCCGACGATGACCGAGGCCACCCGGCAGGGCGTCCCCGCGCACTTCCTGGACATGATCATCAACTTCCAGATGGCGATCCATCGCGCACTCGATCCCGACGACCTGACCGGTACGGCGGTCTGGCTCGCCTCGGACGACGCGAAGATGGTGACCGGACAGGTGATCCCGGTGGACGGCGGGATGATCATGCTCGGGTGAGCCGGCTGGAGGGATGGTGCCGCTACACTCCCATCGGAACCCCGGACGACCGCGCGGTGCCGAAGTGGCCGATCGGCGGAGGCGTCAAGCCGTCAGCGGGTGGCACTCAGCGGGCGGGGCGGACGTCTCAGGTCCCCGGCGGCGACCTGCTTGCGCAGCGTCACCACGAGCGCATCGTCGGTGTCGTACTCGGCGGTCGGCCCTTCTTCGATCACGCGCTCCGGCAGGCGGAGGGCTCGGGAGCGGACCGGCCGGCCCTCCGTGTCGCGCGCGAGCACGACCACCTTGCGGCCCGCGAACCGGACCTCCACCGACCCGGGCTCGACGTCCCGGCGCGCGCGGATGCGGAGCTGGACCGCGTCCGGGGTCTCGCTGACCGAGACCGTGAGCGCGCCGGACGCCGGCCCCGAGGCGCGGTCGTCGATCTCCCCCTCCGCGGTTCCGTGCCCGAGCACCGCGAGCAGCAACACGAGAACGCCCGCCACGCGCCACATGCGGCCCCCCGAACGAGACGATGAGGTCGCCTCCCTAGATGGGCTCTGGCGCGCGCCGAGTCAAGCCATACTAGATGACTTCCTCTTCCCGCAGCCGCCCGATCTCCTCCCACGAGTAGCCGAGCACCTCGGTCAGGACCTCCTCGGTGTGCTGCCCGAACTCGGGGGCAGGGAGGCGGATCGACCCGGGGGTTTCGCTGAGGCGCACGGGGAGGCCGACCACCTGCGTCGGCCCGAAGGCCGGGTGCTTGAACGCCGTCACGTACCGGTTCGCCTGCATCTGCGGGTCATCCGGCAGGTCATCGACCGAATTGATGACAGAGTAGATGAAGTCGCCGCCCTCGGCGAGGCGACGGATCCACTCCGCGCGCGGGCGGCGCGCGAACACCTCGTCGAGGAGCGCGATGCACTCGCCCGCGTTCATCATGCGATCGAGCATGGTCGTGAAGCGCGCGTCGGCCGCCGCTTGGGGGATCTCGAGCACCGCGCAGAAACGGGTCCAGTAGCGGTCGGGCTGGAGCATGCTGAGGGCGAGCCACAGGCCATCGCTACACTTGTAGTGGTTCCAGAGCGGGTTGGTAGCGTAGCGCCGCGGCTGGCGGGGAAGCGCGCGGCCGAGCATCAGGCGCGCCGAGAGCCCCAGGCCCTGGAGCCAGGCCATCGAGCCCAGGTGCGAGGCGTCGACCTCCTGGCCGCGGCCGGAGCGCTCGCGCGCGAGGAGGGCTGTGACGATGCCGTAGGCGAGCATGATCGCGCCCATCTGGTCGGCGATGCCGCCCGCGATGGCGAGCGGCTCGTCGTCGGGCTCGCCCGCCGAGTACATGATGCCCGAGCGCGCGAGGCCGAGGTAGTCGAAGGACGGCGCGCCGCTCTCGGGGCCCTCGGGCCCGTAGCCGCTGGCGCTTGCGTAGACGAGGCGCGGGTTGCGGGCGCGGAGCGTGGCCGCGTCGAGTCCGAGGCGCGCCGCCACCCCCTTGCGGAAGTTCTGCACGAACACGTCGGCGCGCTCGGCCAGGCGCTGCACGAGCGCCACGCCCGCGGGCTTCTTCAGGTCGACCGTCAGGCTCCGCTTGTTGCGGTTGTTGGCCTCGAAGTAGAAGTTCGGCCGGTCCCGGAGATCGAGGCCCTGCGCCTTCAGCACGCCGCGCCCCGGGTCGCCCCCGACGCGCTCCTCGATTTTGATGACGTCGGCCCCCAGGTCGCCGAGCATGACCGAGGCGACGGGCCCCTGCTGCCAGATGGTCCAGTCGATGACCCGGGTCCCTTCGAGCGGCATGGGCATCGCGAATGACCTCCGGGCGGGCTCCTCGCACACCCCCGGGCCGGCTGGCAAGCCGGCTCAGCTGCCCCGCAGCACGCGGCGCCGAAAGAGGAGCAGGCCCACCGCCAGGTAGACGGCCCCGTGCGCGAGCAGCACCGCCGTCGCGCCGAGCACGGCGCCGGCCGGCTGCCGGCGGATCATCAGGTCGTTGTATGCCTCCATTGCCCAGGTGGTCGGCAAGGCAAGCGCTGCCCGCCGCATCCAGTCGGGCTCGAGGTCGATCGGCCACCAGCAGCCGCCGACCGCGGCCATGGTCATGATCGCGATCGAGCCGAGCGGCAGCACCGCCTCGCGGCCCGGCGCGGCCGCGGCGACCACCAGGCCGAAGGCGGTGCCCGCGAACACGATGCCCGCGGTGGGGAGGAAGAGCGCCCATGGCTCGGGGCCGAGCGAGACGCCGAAGGCGAGCCGCCCGACGACGAAGAGGAGCGCCATCTGCACCAACCCCACCGCCGCACGCGCCGCGAGCTTCGCGACCAGGACGGCCGTGAGCGGTATCGGCGTCGTGCGCACGCGCTCGAGCGTGCCCCACTCGTCCTCGTCGAGAAGGCCGAGCGATACCCCGAGCAGCACGCCGAGGAGGAGGAAGGTGACGCCGAACCCGGGCACGTTCTGATCGAAGGTGTTGAGCCGGCGCGGCGCGCCGGTGACGCTGGTCTCCTCGAGCGCGAGGGGCCCGGGCAGGCGGCCGGCAGGCGGCTCGGGGAGCGCCGGGAGGTCGAGCGAGGGCGCGGCCGGCAACGCCGGCGGCGCCAGGGGCGGGAGCGCCGGCGCGCCGTCGGGGGCCACCAGGCGCGCCGCGACCGCATCGGGGTCCGCGCTCGCCAGCTCCTCGAGCGCGGGCGGCACCCGCGGCGGCTCGGGTGGCGGCGGGACGCGGTCGGCGAAATGCCCGGCTCGCTCGCGCACGGCCGCGAGCCACTCGGCGAAGGCCTGCCGCTTGGCGGCCAGCTCGGCCAGGAACGCGCGCAGCGGTGCCAGCGCCGCGGCGAGGCGGGCGCGCGCCGCGGCCTGTCGCTCCGCGAGCGCCGCGCGCAGCTCGCGCTCCGCAGCGGCCCTCCGCCGCTCGGCGTCTGCCCGCATCGCCTCGAGGCGCGCGCCGAGATCGTCGAGCGCACGGTGGAGGTCGTCGGCGGCGTGCACGAAGCGCGCCCGCGCGTCCGCCGCCTGGGCGCGGGCCGCGTCGAGCTCGTGCCGGGCGCGCTCGACCGCAGCCGCCTCGAGCCCGTGGCGCAGTTCCTGCGCCAGGGCGCGCACGTAGGCGACGTCCACCGTCTTCACGGGGTCGGTCAGGAGGACGAGCGCCGCGGCGCGCCCCCCGCCGACCGCCTCCGACGCCCCCGCGGGGACGACGAGCGCCGCCGCCGCCCGCTTCGCCTGCACGAGCGCGCGCGCCGCCTCGGCCGTCGCGACCGGGCGCGCCCGGACCGACGGCTCGTCCGCGAGTCGCTCGCGCACCGCCCGCCCGACCCAGCCGCCGTCCTCGTCGGCGACCGGCAGGACGGGTGCCGTGCCGCCGCGCGGCTCGGCGCCATAGAGCGTTGCGAGCGAGAGGCCCGCGACCGAGATCACCACGATCGGGGCGACGGTCAGGAACACGAGCCCCACGCGGTCCCGCGCCAGCAACCGGAGGTCCTTCCCGAGCGCCGCGGCGAGGCCGGCGAGCATCAGGCGGAGGCGGCCGGCGCGTCCTCGTCGCGGAGCGCGCGGCCGGTGAGCGCGAAGAACGCGTCGGCGAGGCTCGGGCGGACGAGCGCCATCTCGAGGACGTCGCCGCCGGCGCGCAGCGCGGCGGCGAGGATCGCCGGCGCGGTCGCCGTGTCCGTCACCGCGATGGTGGTCTCGGGAGCGGAGGGGTCGGCGAGCGTCGCGCCCGCGACGCCCGCGAGCCACCCGGGCGGCAACGGGCGCCCGGTGCGCAGGCGCAGGATCGGCCTCAGGCCCGCGCCCGCCACCAGCGCCGCCGGCGTCCCGGCGGCGACCACGCGACCCCTGTCGAGCAGCACCACACGCGCGCACAGACGCTCCGCTTCCTCCATCTGGTGCGTGCTGTAGAGGACGGCCGCGCCGCCCTGTGCGAGCGTCTCGATCGCCTCGAAGATGCGCTCGCGCGACTGCGGATCGACGCCCACGACCGGCTCGTCGAGGAGCACGACCGCAGGCCGGTGGAGGATGCCGCAGGCGAGGTTCAGGCGCCGACGCATCCCGCCCGAGAGCCACGCGACCGGCTCGTGGGCGCGCGTGGCGAGGCCGACCAGGTCGAGCGCCGCGGCCGCGCTCCGCGCCGCCTCCGCTCTCCCGAGCCCGAAGGCGCGCGCGAAGAAGCGCAGGTTCTCGCGCGCCCCGAGCGTCGGGTAGACCGCGACCTGCTGCGGGACGAGGCCGAGCGCGCGGCGGGCGCGGGCGGCGCCGGCCGGGAGCGCGTGGCCCGCCACCGCGACCCGTCCCGCGTCGAAGCGGAGCAGGGTGGCGAGGACGCCGAGCGTCGTCGACTTGCCGGCGCCGTTGGGGCCGAGGAGCCCGACGATCTCGCCCGCGGCGACCTCGAAGGAGACGCCGCCGAGCGCGAGCTGCGCACCGTAACTCTTGCGGAGCGCCTCGACTAGGATCGGGGGAGCCACGCGGCGAGCGACATATTGACACGCCGGGAGGCTCCGTCCATAGGCCCGGCCATGCGCATCCTCCTCCTCGCCATGCCGGACACCGCGTCCTCGCTCGATCGCGTGATGAAGTTCCCGAACCTCGGGCTGTGCACGATCGCAGCCGAGGTGCCGGAGCACGAGGTGCGCATCCTGGACCTGGTGCTGCACCCCCGGGGCGTGCGGCGGCGTGTCCTCGAGGAGGTGGCCGCGTTCCAGCCGGACCTGGTCGGCTACTCGGCGATGTCGTTCCAGTACGAGACGGCGCGCATCCTGGCCGAGGCCGTGCGCGCGGCCGCGCCCGGCACGCTCCACGTGCTGGGCGGCTACCACGCCACCGTGCTCGCCGACCGGGTCGCGGCGCGGGACGGCCGGGTCTTCGACTTCATCGTGCGGGGCGAGGGCGAGCGCGCCTTCCGGCAGCTCGCCGACGTGCTGGTCGGCGGGGGCGACCTGGCCGCGATACCGGGGCTCTCGTGGCGCGGGGCCCGGGGCTGGCGCCACAACCCCGCCGGCGAGCTGCTGGCGCTCGACTCGCTGCCGCTCCCGCGCCGCACGGCGCGGGCGTGGGACGGTGCGTTCTATTTCGACCGGAGCTTCGACGTCGCCGAGACGACGCGCGGCTGCCCGCTGCCGTGCACCTTCTGTTCCATCCGCCGCATGTACGGGCGCACGTTCCGCAGGTTCCCCCTCGCGCGCGTGATCGCGGACCTGCGCGCGCTCGACCGCCGCGGCGTACGCGGCGTCTTCTTCGTCGACGACAACATCACGATCGACGTGCCGCGCTTCAAGGAGCTGTGCGAGGAGATCGTGGCGGCGGGCCTCTCGCACCTGCGCTACGTCGTGCAGGCCTCGGTGCACGGCATCGCCAAGGACCCGACGCTGGCGCCCGCCATGGCGCGCGCCGGCTTCGACACCGTCTTCATGGGCATCGAGAACGCCGAGGACGCGAACGTGGCCGCGCTCGAGATCCGGCCGAAGCTCGGCCGGGGCGAGAACGAGACGCCGCGCGCCGTCCGCCTCCTCCGGGAGAACGGCATCAAGGCGGTGGGCGGCTTCATCGTCGGCAACCCGGACGACGACCGCGCCGCCATCAGCCGCACCTTCCGCTACGCGCGCCGGCTCGGGCTCGACTTCCCGATCGTGCAGTGTCTCACGCCCTACCCGCGTACCGAGATGCGGGCGGAGCTGCTCGCCGCGGGGCTGGTGACGAACCCCGACGATCTCACGCGCTACAACGGCTACATGGTGAACGTGCGCACGCGCCACCTGACCAGCGCCGAGATCGCGCGCGCCATGCTGTGGGAGAGCGTGAAGCTCTACTACGACCCGCGCGCGGCGCGGCGGAGCCGCTTCTTCCGCGACTTCCCGGCGTTCCGCGGGAAGATGCTCCTGAACAACCTGGCGCTCTTCGCGGGCGCGCGAAACCGCCTCTTCCGCTCGACGCACACCCTCTGAGCGCTCCGCGAGCGTCCAGGAGGGCGGGCCCCGCGCCCGTCCTGCGCGCCGGCTCAGCGCGGGAACTGGGCCAGGAAGTGCGCCGCCGGACCCTCGGTCGAGAGGCGTCTCGCGGAGCGGCCCTCGGCCTGCAGGAAGAGGGCCGGGTAGCCCCGCGAGCCGTAATCCTTCTCGAGCCGGCGCTCGGCCGCGCCGTGCTCGGGGTTGATGCGCACCTTCAGGTAGTCTTTCAGGCGCGAGGTCACCTCGCCCGACTCGAGCAGCTGGTCGAGCGTGCGGCAGTGCGGGCACCAGTCGGTGCGGAAGTAGATCAGCACGGGGCCGCCGTCCGAGCGTTGCCGGCGGACCGTATACTGGTAGCCGGCGCTGTCCTCGTACCAGGACCAGGACGCGCAGGCCGGGCGCACCATGGCAGACGCGAGCGCGATCCCGATCGCCAGCGCGCGCACGGTCCCTCTCGCCTTCGGCGTCATCGGGTCACCTCTCCCCCCAGCACGGCCAGTCGGTACCGGCTCACGAGCGCTCCCTTAAAGGAGGAGACCGTCGCGGAGTCAAGGGCGCGGCCACGCTTGACCGCGCGGCGTCAGTCGATAGAAGCGGGCGCGATGCGAGTCCTGGTGACGGGAGGGACGGGCTTCATCGGCGCTGCCCTCTGCCATGCTCTCACCGGGGCGGGGCACGCGGTGACCGTGGTCACGCGCGATCCGGCGCACATCGCCGCCGCCGCGATCGGCTGGGAGCGGGTGAGCGCGGCCGTCCGGGAGACCGACGCGCTCGTCAACCTGGCCGGCGAGCCCCTCGGGAGCCGGCGTTGGAGCGTGCGGCAGAAGGAGCTCATCCGCCAGAGCCGCGTGCTCGCGACCCGTACGCTCGTGGATGCCATCGCGGGCGCCGAGCCGCGACCGAGGGTCCTGGTGAACGCCTCCGCAGTCGGCTACTACGGGCCGCGCGACGACGAGCCGCTCGACGAGAGCGCTGGCCCCGGAGCGGGCTTCCTGGCCGACGTGTGCCGGGCGTGGGAGCAGGAAGCGCTCAAGGCGGAGGACCTCGGGCTCCGCGTGGTGCGGCTCCGCCTGGGGGTCGTGCTGGCGGCGGACGGCGGCGCGCTCGCGCGCATGCTGCCGCCCTTCCGCGCCTTCGTCGGGGGCCCGATCGGGAGTGGCCGGCAGTGGATGTCCTGGATCCACCGCGACGACGTGACCGGCATCGTGGTCGATGCGCTCGCCAACGACGGCTACCACGGTCCGGTGAACGCGACCGCGCCGCAGCCGGTCACCAACCGCGACTTCGCGAAGCTGCTCGGCCGGACGCTGGCGCGCCCCGTCTGGCTGCCGACGCCGGCCTTCGCGCTACGCCTCGCACTCGGCGAGATGGCCGAGCTGCTCCTCAGCGGCCAGCGTGTGCTCCCGGGCATCGCCGAGCGCCTCGCCTATCAGTGGCGCTACCCGGAGCTGAGCGGCGCGCTGCGCGCGAGCGTCCGGCGGTAGGGCGAGGGGTCTCTCGTCAGCACGCGGCTCGCGCGATCGAGTGCGGGTCTATGCGCATGAGCCGAACAGCCGCTCATCGCTTGCGCACCAGCGTGAGGCCGTCCGCGACGGGCAGCATCACCCTGTCGACGCGCTCGTCGCGCGCGAGCAGGTCGTTGAGCGCCCGGAGGGCCACCGTCTCCTCGGAGGTGTCGCTCGGGTCGATCACGGCTCCGCCCCAGAGGACGTTGTCGAAGCCGATGACGCCCCCCGGACGCAGGCGCGGCAGGAGCTCCTCGTAGTAGGCGCGGTACCCGGTCTTGTCGGCGTCGATGAAGGCGAGGTCGATCTCGGGCGTGTGCGGGAGGGCGCGCACGGTCTCGAGGGCGGGCGCGAGGCGGAGCGTGATGCGCTCGGCGAGGCCGGCGCGCGCGAAGGAGCGGCGCGCGATCGCCGTCCACTCCTCGTTCAGGTCGCAGCAGAGGAGGGTGCCGTCCGGCGCGAGGCCGCGCGCGATCGAGATCGCGCTGTAGCCGGTGAAGGTCCCGATCTCGACCGCGCGCCGCGCGCCGAGCACGCGGGCGAGGAAGGTGAGGAACGCGCCCTGCTCGACAGCGATCTGCATGACGCTGATCGGGCCCAGCGCGGCGGTCTCGGCCGCGAGGTCGCGCAGCACCGGATCGGGCGGCGGGTTGTGGGCCACGAGGTACTCGTAGAGCTCGGGTGTGAGAGCCGTGAACTTCTCCTGCATGGCGCGGCCATAGCATCGGGCCGGAGCCGACGGAAGCGCACGCCGGTTGACTTGAGCGCGGCGGCTGGACGACACTCGTCGCTTCATGCCGCACGTGCGGATCGGCCAGCTCGAGCTCTTCCACGAGACCGACGGCGCGGGGGAGCCCGTGCTCCTCCTGATGGGGCTGGGCGGCGATCACCACGCCTGGGGCGCCGTGCGCCGCGAGCTCGCGCGCCGCCACCGCCTCGTGCTCCTCGACAACCGCGACGCGGGGGCGAGCGACGAGGCGCAGGCGTCCTACGGCACCGCCGACATGGCGGCCGACGCGCTCGGCGTGATGGACCACCTCGGCATCGAGCGCTTGCACGTGGTGGGCGCATCGATGGGTGGCGCGATCGCCCAGCACCTGGCGCTGCAGGCGCCCACCCGCGTCGCGACGCTGACGCTCATCAGCACCTGGGGGCGGACCGACGCCTTCCTCGCCGTCATCCTCGCCACCTGGCGGCTGGTGGTCGAGCGGCTCTCGCCCGAGGAGTTCCTGGCCGCGCTCGCGCCCTGGGCCTTCACCTACCGCTGCCTCGAGGCGCCGCCCCCCGAGGTCGCGGCGCTCCAGGCGGCGGCGCGCGAGGGCGGGTTCCTCAGGTCGGTGGCCGGTTACCAGCGGCAGGTGGACGCGTGCCTGGCGCACGACGCCCTCGGCCTGCTGTCCCTCCTGCGCACCCCGAGCCTCGTCCTCGTCGGCGAGGACGACATCCTGACGCCGCCGCGCTACGCGCGCGCACTCGCCGCGGCGCTGCCGCGCGGCGAGGTCGCGGTGCTGCCGGCGACCGGCCACGCCTGCTTCCTCGAGACCCCGAAGCCCCTCGCGGAGCGCGTGCTGCGCTTCCTCGCCCGCCACCCGCTCGCGGCATGAGCCGGCTCGCCGGGCGCGTCGCGATCGTCACCGGCGCCGCGAACGGCATCGGCCGCGCCATCGCCGAGCGCTTCGCGGCCGAGGGGGCGGCGGTGCTGCTCGCCGACGTCGCCGCCGAGGCGGGTGCGGCGGCCGCGGCCGCGATCCGCGCGCGCGGCGGGCAGGCGGAGTTCATCGCGACCGACGTCACCCGTGAGGCGGATGTCACGGCCATGATCGGCGGCGCGGTCGAGCGCCTGGGGAGGCTCGACATCCTCGTCAACAACGCCGGAGCGGGGCGCTTCGTGCCCTTCGAGCGCCTAGAGCCCGCCGAATGGGACCGGCTCCTGGCGGTCAACCTGCGCGCGGTCTACCTGGGCTGCCGCCACGCGCTGCCGGCGCTCCGCCGGGGCGGTGGCGGGGCGATCCTCAACCTGGCCTCGCAGTCCGCGCTCCAGGGCCAGGTGATGAACGAGGCGTACTGCGCCGCCAAGGCGGGCGTCGTCCTGCTGACGCGCTCGCTCGCCCGGGAGCTGGCGCCCGAGGGCATCCGCGTCAACTGTCTCTGCCCGGGCGGCACCGACACGGCGATGCTGCGCGGCTTCGTGGCGAGCGCGCCGGTGCCGGAAGCCGGCATGGCCGCCCTCGCCGCGCGCTCGCCGATGGGGCGCCTGGCGCGCCCCGAGGAGATCGCCGCCGCGGCGCTCTTCCTGGTCTCGGACGACGCCTCGTTCGTGACCGGCGTGGCCCTCCCGGTCGACGGGGGCGCGACCGCATGAGCCGGTGACGCTCCCAGCCCTCTTGGACGGCCTCGCCGCCCGCTTCGGCGCGCGTGAGGCGCTCGTCTCGCAGCGCCGGCGCATGACCTACGCGGGGCTGGCGGCCGAGTCGGCGGGCATCGGCCGCGGGCTCGCGGCGCGCGGGGTGGAGCGCGGGACGCGGGTCGGCCTCCTCGTGCCGAACTGGCCGGAGTGGATCGCGACCGCCTTCGGCGTGTGGCGCGCGGGGGGCCTCCTCGTGCCGCTCAGCACGCTCGGCCGCCCGCGCGAGCTGGCGTACTGCCTCGCGCACGCCGAGGTGCGCGTGCTGGTCGCGGTGCGGAGCTTTCTCCGCCACGACTACGTGGCGGGGCTCGAGGAGAGCACGCCCCGGCTGCCGGCGCTGCGCGAGGTGGTGTGGCTCACGCCGGCGGCGGAGGGCGGCGCCGTCGATCTCGGACCGCTCCGGTTGCCGGGCCCGCCGCCCGCGGCGTCCGTCGCGCCCGACGACCCGGCGACCGTCTTCTTCACCTCGGGGACGACGGCCGAGCCGAAGGGCGTGGTCCACGTGCACCGGGCGCTCTGCCGGGCGGCGGACGACATCGCCGCCGTGCTCGGCCTCGCCCCCGAGGACCGCACCTGGGGCTACCTGCCGTTCTTCTTCGCCGGCGGCCTGGTGGCGGTCGCGCTGGCGACGCTCGCGCGCGGCGGGGCGGTCGTCATGCAGGACGTGTTCGAGCCGGGTGAGACGCTCCGGCTCCTCGAGGCGGAGCGCTGCACGGTCTTCTTCGCCTGGCCGCACCAGGCCGAGGCGCTGATCGCGCACCCGCGCTTTGCGGCGACGCGCCTCGCGCTCACGAAGGGGGTCGGCGCGAACACCAAGTGGGCGCCGGCGCTCTACCCGCCCGACCACCGCGCCGTCGGCACCTACGGCATGACGGAGACCCTGCCGCTGTGCACCGCCTGGCCGTGGGACGCACCGCTCGCGCTGCGCGCCGGAAGCCACGGCCCGCCCGTGGGCGGGAAGGAGATCCGCATCGTCGCCCCCGAGACCGGTCAAGCGCTGCCGGCGGGGCGCGAAGGGGAGATCTGCGTGCGCGGGCCGACGCTCTTCGCGCACTACTACCGCCACGAGCCGAGTGAGTGTTTCGACCCCGAGGGCTTCTTCCACACCGGCGACCTCGGACGGCTCGACGAGCGCGGGGCGCTCCACTTCCTCGGGCGCCTGAAGGACGTGATCAAGACCGCGGGCGTCAACGTCGCCGCGGCCGAGGTCGAGGCGGCGCTGCTCGCGCATGCGGCGGTCGGCGCGGCGCACGTGGTCGGCGTTCCGCATCCGACGCGCGGCGAGAACGTCGCCGCCTTCGTGGTCGCGAAGTCGGCCGTCGCCGCCGACGAGCTCCTGGCCCACTGCCGCGCCCGGCTCTCGAGCTACAAGGTCCCGCGCCACCTCTGGCTCCGGCGCGAGGACGAGCTGCCCGAGAAGGCGAGCGGCAAGGTGGACAAGTCCGCGCTGCGCGCCGAGGCGGCGCGCCTGGTCAGAGCCGCCGGCGACCCTCCCGGATCTCCGCCAGCACGGCGGGCGTGAGCGACACGTAGGTGCGCGCGGCGTCGTCGCGCACGAAGAGCGGGTCGGCAACGCGCGCCGGGTCGTAGCCCTCGGCGGCCAGCGCGAGCTTCCGCTGCTTCAGGGTACCGGTCACGTCCATCTCGCACACCAGGCGGACGAGGGCGGGGCGGGCGTAGGCCGGCAGGTGCCGCTCGGCGTGCGCGTAGAGCGCCGCGCCGTCGAAGCGGGCGCCCTCGGCCAGGACGAGGGCGGCCATGCCGGCGCGGCCGTCCTCGCCCGGCACCGGCACGCCGTACACGTTCGCCTCCGTCACCCCGGGGGCGCCGGCGAGCAGGTCGGCGACCTCCTGCGCGGCGACGTTCTCGCCCTTCCAGCGGAAGGTGTCGCCGATGCGATCGACGAAGTAGTAGTAGCCATCGGCGTCCTGGCGCAGCAGGTCCCCGGTGCGGAACCAGGCGTCGCCGCGCGCGAAGGCGTCGCGCACGAGCTTCCGCTCGCTCGCCGCGCGGTCGGTGTAGCCGTCGTACTCCATGGCGCCGCCGACCTTGCCGAGGAGCTCGCCCGCCTCGCCCGGCGCGCATGCGATGCAGAAGCCGTCCGGACCGCGTACGAGCGCGCCGCGGGCGAGGTCGAAGCGCGCGAGCCGGACGGTGTCCTCGAGCAGCGGGTGCGGCTTGCCGACGGAGCCGACGCGTCCGTCGGCGTTGTGCAGGGCCACGTTGCCCTCCGTCGCGCCGTACATCTCGATGATCCGTGCGATGCCGAAGCGCTCCCGGAACGCTGTCCAGATGTCGGGGCGGAGGCCGGCGCCCGCGGCGACGCGCAGGCGGTGGTCGCGGTCGCGCGGTGTGGGTGGGAGGCGGAGGAGGTAGCGGCAGAGCTCGCCCACGTAGACGAAGGCGACCGCCTGGTGCCGGCGGACGTCGTCGAGGAATGCGCTCGCGCTGAAACGCCGGCGCGACGCGAAGGCGCCGCCCGAGCGGAAGGCGGGCGCGAAGCCCACGAAGAGGCTCTCGCCGTGGTAGAGCGGCAGCGGCGCGTAGATGGTCTCGCCCGCCTCGACGCCCAGGAGCCCGGCCAGGGTGATCCCGCCCATGGTGAAGCGGAGGTGGCGCACGATGGCCGGCTTCGGGTACCCGGTCGTCCCGGACGTGTATATATAGATGAAGACGTCGCCGCCCCGGAGGTCGGGAATCCCGGGCTCGGGCGCCTCGGGGCCTGCGCGCCACTCCTCGAGCGGGCGGACATCGCGGGGCAGCCCCGTGCCCGGCGGCGCATCGGCGAGGAACCGGACGACATGGCTGCCGGCTACCGCCGCGAGGGCAGGGAGGGCGGCTGCGTCGCAGACGCCCGTCCGGGCGCCCGACACACCGAGCACGTGCGTCAGCCCCGCGCCCGCGACGTGCGTGTTGATGAGCGCGCCGATGGCGCCGAGCTTCGCGACCGCCCCGAGCGCTGCCAGGAAGAGCGGGCTGTTCTGGGCGAGGATCGCGACCGGCGTGCCGGCGCCGACGCCTTCGCGGCCGAGCCGCGCCGCGATCCGGTTCACGGCCCGGTCGTAGGCCCCGTAGGTGACCGTCTCGTCCTCGAACTTGAGCGCGACCTGGTCGGGGATGCGCTCGGCCTGCGCCCGGATGAAGGGGCCGAAGGTGTCGCTCGAGCGCTTGAGCTCGGCGATGGCCGCCTGAAGGTCCATCGTGGCAGGGTGCCATATCAGCCGGGCGCCGGCACGCGGGTCAACCAGGCGCGGCCGTTGCCGCGCGTGGGGCCGCCGGGCTAGTGTGGACAGCACACCAGAAGCCGCCGCGATGGACAAGGTCGCCGAGAGCGCCGCCGCCGCGGTGGCCGACGTGCCGGATGGGGCGACGCTGCTCTTCGGCGGCTTCGGCGTCGTGCAGGGCTGGCCCAACAGCCTGCTCCTCGCGCTGCGCGACCACGGCGCGCGCGACCTGACCGTGATCTTCAACACGCCGGGCGTGGGGCCGCTCTCGGCGCAGCTCCTCGCGGAAGCAGGGCTGATCCGAAGAGTGATCGCCTCGTTCGCCGCCTACCCGACGCGGCCGACGCCGATCGAGGAGCAGATCAAGGCGGGCAGGATCGAGCTCGAGCTGGTGCCGCAGGGGACGCTCGCCGAGCGCGTGCGGGCCGGCGGCGCCGGGATTCCCGCCTTCTACACGCCGACCGGCGTGGGCACGCTGGTCGCCGAGGGCAAGGAGCGGCGGACTTTCGGCGGACGCGAGTACATCCTCGAGACCGCGCTCACCGCCGACTACGCCTTCGTGCGCGCCCACCGCGCCGACCGGCACGGGAACCTCCTCTACCGGCGCGGCGCACGCAACCTCCATCCCGTGTTCGCAACGGGCGGTCGCGTGACGCTTGCCGAGGTCGACGAGGTGGTCCCCGCGGGCGCGATGGACCCCGAGTACGTGGTGACTCCCGGTATCTACGTGGACCGTGTGGTGCGGACCGAGCACCCCCTCGACGTGGAGGAGATCCGCGCCCTCTCGCGCCGCTACGGCCGCGCGGTGCACGTGGCGCCGCGCCGGGACCTGGGGGGCCTGCCGCCGGACCTTATGGCGCGTCGCGCGGCGCTCCTCCTCCGCGACGGCGAGTACGTGAACCTCGGCCTCGGGCTGCCCACGCTCGTCTCGAACCACGTCAGCGCCGCGCGCGACATCGTGCTCCACTCCGAGAACGGCATGCTCGGCTTCGGGCCGCTGGTGGAGGACGGCGAGGAGGACGTCGACCTCTACAACGCGAGCGGGCAGCTCGTTAGCCTGCTGCCGGGCGCATCCTTCTTCGACAGCCTCTACGCGCACGGCATGGCGCGCGGCGGGCGCGTGACGACGGTCGTGCTCGGCGCCTTCCAGGTCTCCGAGAAGGGCGACCTCGCCAACTGGAACGTGCCGGCGAGCGGGAAGGGCGGGATCGGGGGCGCGATGGACTTGGCCGCCGGCCGGGCGCGTGTGCTGGTGGTCACCTACCACACCACGCGGGCCCTCGAGCCGAAGCTCGTCCGCCAGTGCACTTACCCGCTCACCGCGCCTGCATGCGTGCGAGACATCGTGACCGACCTGGCCTACCTGACGGTCGAGCCCGAGGGCTTCCTCCTCCGCGAGCTGGCCCCCGGGGTGCCGCTCGAGCGCGTCCGGGAGCTCACGGGAGCGCCCCTCCGGGTCGCATCCGACCTTCGGAGCATGGAATTTTCGTGATTTCTCACCACCTTTTGGGGTGCGAAATACACGAGGGCGACGATTGTCCCCCGGGCGCTCGTCGCGGCACTATTAGGGTTGGATGGCCACACGGAGGGCGGGTCGGACCCCAGCCCACGGCGGGCGCGGCGCGGCGAGCCCCTTGCCCCCCGCCGCGATTCCTGCGCGCCCCGCGGCCCCCACGACGCGCCGGCGCGCCGCGCTCAGCCACGCGGGCCACGCGGCAACCGACATGTCCGGCTTCGACGGCGAGATCTGCGTGCGCTACGAGGCCGTCTACCGGCGCGCCGAGCCGGCCTGTGGCGAGCGCCGGCTCCTGCTGGCGGTCTTGGAGGACGGCATCCGGACCTTCCTCAAGAACGCTCGCGCGACCCACGGGCGAGCATTCAACCTGCGGCGGGAGGCGCTCACCTGGCTCACCACCGACGACCGCAGCGACGTGTTCGCCTTCGAGAACATCTGTGAGGCGCTCGGCATCGATGCCGGCCGGCTGCGCCAACGGGTCTTCGGGGAGGCGTCCGACGCCGAGCTGTCGGCCGCGGACTGAGCGGCGGCCCCGCGCCCGCTGCCTGTGACGGGCGAGGGATCGGGACATGGGTGACGAGACGCAGGCGACGGGCGAGGTGGCGGGGGCGACCTGGCTGGTGGCGGCGGTCGGCTCGGTGCCACAGTTCACGGGCGCCGACTTCACCGACGACGACCGGCTCTACGCCAAGACCGCCGAGGACTTCGTGCGCAACGAGGTCCTGCCCCGCCTGGAGGAGATCGAGGCGAAGGAGGCGGGCGTCATGCCGGCACTGCTCAAGCGTGCGGGCGAGCTCGGCCTGCTCATGGTGGACATCCCGGAGAAGTACGGCGGGCTCGGGCTGCGCAAGACGACCTCGATGCTGGTCTCGGAGCACGGAGCGCTGTGCGCCTCGTTCAGCGTCTCGTGGGGCGCCCACACGGGCATCGGAACCCTGCCGCTGGTCTACTACGGGACCGAGGCGCAAAAGCAGAAGTACCTGCCGCGGCTCGCGACCGGCGAGTGGCTCGCCGCCTACGCCCTCACTGAGCCGGGCTCGGGCAGCGACGCGCTCGCGGCCCGCACGGTGGCCACCCCCGAGGACGGCGGCTACCGGCTGAGCGGCACCAAGCAGTTCATCACCAACGCCGGCTTCGCCGACCTCTTCACCGTCTTCGCCAAGGTGGGCGGCGAGCACTTCACCGCCTTCCTGGTCGAGCGCGCCACGCCCGGGCTTTCGACCGGCCCCGAGGAGAAGAAGCTCGGCATCCGCGGCTCGTCGACGCGCCAGGTGATCCTGGAGGACGCGCGCGCCGGCACCGACAAGGTGCTCGGCCAGGTGGGGCAGGGGCACAAGATCGCGTTCAACATCCTCAACATCGGCCGCTTCAAGCTGGGCGCGGGCTCGGTCGGGGCGGCCAAGGACTGCCTGGCGGTCGCCCTCCAGTACGCGAAGGAGCGCCAGCAGTTCCGCCGGCCCATCGCGAGCTTCGGCATGATCCAGCGCAAGCTCGCCGACATGGCGACGCGCATCTACGTCGCCGACAGCATGAGCTACCGGACGGCCGGCCTGATGGACGCGGCGGCCGAGCGCCTGGACCCGTCGGGGGCCGACTACGCCGAGCGCCTGGTGCGTGAATCGGTCGAGGAGTACACGATCGAGGCCTCGATCCTGAAGGTGTTCGGCACCGAGACGCTCGACTTCGTGGCCGACGAGTCGCTCCAGATCCTGGGCGGCTACGGCTTCACGGCCGAGTACCCGGTCGAGCGGCATTACCGCGACGCGCGCATCAACCGCATCTTCGAGGGCACGAACGAGATCAACCGCCTCATCATCCCGGCGACGCTGGTGAAGCGCATCGGCCAGGGCCGGCTGCCGTACGCGGACTTCTTTCAGCAGGTGGATCGCGAGATCGCGGACCGCGCGAGCTGGCCGCCCGCCGTGAAGGGCCCGCTCGAGCGCGAGCTGCGCGCGGCGGAGGTGGCGAAGCGGGTGATCGCCTACACTGCGCGCGTGCTCATCGAGCGGGACCTCGCCTCGCTCAAGGACAAGCAGCAGCACCTCGAGATCCTCGCCAACATGATCATCGACTGCTACGCCATGGACAGCGTGGTGAACCGCACCCGGCTGCTCGCCGGCCACGGCAGCCCCGAGGACGACGGGCTCCGCCTGGCCATGACCAACGTCTTCGTCTCCTCCGCCAACGAGCGCGTCATCGATGGCGCCCGCCGCCTCCTGGTGAACGAGCTCGAGGGCGAGGAGCTGCGCAGGCACCTCGCCCTCGAGGCGATCGTGCCGCACATGCCGATCCGCACGATCGCGGTGAAGACGCGGATCGCCGAGGCGCTCGTCGCGCGCGGGCTCGGGCCGGTGTTCCTGCGCTAGCCCCGCGCGGGCGAGCGCCGGCCGGCACGCACCGTGCTCTTGCGCAGCTTCTCCTCCAAGGCGGCGGCCACGAACTCCATGACCGAGATGCCGTGTTGCACGCAGAACAGCTTGATCTCGCGGTGCAGGCCCTTGGGGATGCGGGTCGCGAGCTGGATGAGCACGTCGTCTTCCTTAGCCATGACCCCGGGACCTCCTGGGTCGCGCGCTCGGGCGCGACGAAGAGCTATTTAACTTAGAAGGGGGCTTGCCGCAAACGCGCGGGCGGGGGTCGGCCTCCTGGCTAGGAGCGGGGCGCCGTACGGTGGCCGAGCGCCTGCAGGTTGCCCTCGACCCTCTCGAGCTGCCGCGCCAGGTCGCGGATGTGAAGCTGCGCGCGCACCCGGGCGAGGAGCTCGATCCGGTTGATCGGCTTGGTCAGGAACTCGCTCACGCCGCGGTGCATACCCTCGAGGCGCACGTCAATGTCGTCACGGGCCGTGAGCAGGATGATGGGGATGCGCTTGCCCGCCTGGTGCAGCGCCTCACACACGGCGAAGCCGTCCATGCCGGGCATCATCACGTCGAGGAGGATCACGTCGATCGGCTCGGCGAGGGCGATGCGCACGGCTTCCTCGCCGGAGGCGGCGCGCCGGGTGTGGTAGCCGCTGCGCTCGAGCAGGTGGCCCAGGATCGTGCGGCAGTCGGCGTCGTCGTCGACGACCAGGATGGTCGCCTCCGCGGTGGTAGTCGTCATTCGGAGACCTCCGGCTCGTCGTCGATCTCGGCGGCGCCCCGGCGGCGGCGGAGCTTGGCCACCAGGGTGGTGCGCTTGAGTCCGAGGAGGCGTGCCGCGGCCTGCTTGTTGCCCTTGGTGCGGCGTAGGGCCTCCTCGATCAGGCGGTTCTCGAACTCCTCGACCGCGCTGTTGAGATCGAGGCCGTCCTCGCCCAGGGCCGGCCGCGGAATCTTCTTCTCGGAGATGAAGGAGCGGATGCTGGGCGGCAGGTGCTCGACCGCGATGCGGCCGTCCTCGGAGAGGATCACCAGGCGCTCGAGCAGGTTCTCGAGCTCGCGCACGTTGCCTGGCCAGTCGTACTCCCAGAGGTGGGCCATCGCCTCCTCGGCGATCTCGGCGGGACGGCCGGGCCGCTTGCGGTTGTGCTTGTCGAGGAAATGGCGGACGAGGAGGGGGATGTCCGAGCGCCGCTCGCGCAGGGGGGGCATGACGATGGGGATCACCTGCAGCCGGTAGAAGAGGTCCTCGCGGAAGTTCCCGGTCTCGACCTCCACCGCCAGCTCCTTGTTGGAGGCAGCGATCACACGCACGTCGACCTTGAGCACGCGGTCGGCGCCGACCGGGCGGACCTCACGGTCCTGGAGCACGCGCAGCAGCTTCACCTGGAGGGTGGGGCTCATCTCGCCCACCTCGTCCAGGAAGATCGAGCCGCCGTTGGCGAGCTGGAACATGCCGGCGCGCTGCCCGATCGCGCCCGTGAACGCGCCGCGCTCGTGGCCGAACATCTCGGATTCGAGCAGCTCGGCAGGGATCGCGCCGCAGTTGACCGGGATGAAGGGGCGATCGGCGCGGGGGCTCGCGGCGTGGATCGCGCGCGCGACCAGCTCCTTGCCGGTGCCGCTCTCCCCCGAGATGAGGATGGTGGCGTCGGTCACCGCCACCTTCTTGACGAGCAGCCCGATCTTCTGGATGAGCGGGTGCTCGCCGATCAGGTAGGGATGACCCTCTGGGTTGCCGTTGACCGGGCTCACGACGTCCTTATCGGCAGTGTGCTAAAAAAGTAACAGGCGCTCTCCCGGGTCTCAATCAACGTGGCAGCCCTTGCCGGCACATGTTATGCGCTCCGCTGTGCCGGGACGTCGTCGCTTGCTATATCGGCCGAGCGAGCCAAATGGTTGAGGGCCTGCGCGGCGGGCGCCGTGCGGACGGCCGCCGGGCGGGGACGCTCCGACCGGTCAGGCTCACGCCCGGCTTCCTCCCGCCCGCCGAAGGGTCGGTGCTGATCGAGATGGGCTCGACGCGGGTCGTGTGCACGGCGACCGTGCAGGAGAGCGTGCCGCCCTTCCTGCGCGGCCAGGGGCGGGGGTGGGTCACCGCGGAGTACGCCATGTTGCCGCGCAGCGCGGGCGAGCGCATCGAGCGCGAGCGCCGCGGTCCGGGCGGGCGCACCCACGAGATCCAGCGTCTGGTCGGGCGGAGCCTGCGGGCAGTCATGGATCTGACCGCCCTCGGCGAGCGCTCGATCCTGATCGACTGCGACGTGATCGAGGCCGACGGCGGGACGCGGACCGCGTCGATCACCGGCGGCTACGTGGCCCTCGTGCTCGCGCTCGAGCGCCTGCGCGCCGCCGGTGAGCTGCGCCGGCTGCCACTCACCGGCAGCGTCGCCGCGGTGAGCGCCGGCATCGTCGATGGCCGCGTGCTCCTCGACCTCGCCTATGCCGAGGACAGCCGCGCGGAGGTCGACCTGAACGTGGTCATGACCGGTGCCGGCCGCTACGTCGAGGTCCAGGGCACGGCCGAGGGGAAGCCGTTCACCGAGAGCCAGCTCGCGCGGCTGCTCGGGGTCGCGCGCGCGGGCGTGCGCGAGCTGACCGCGCTCCAGGGTGCGACGCTGCGCGAGGCGGGCGTCGTCCTCGCGAACCGCGGATGATTCCGCCGCGGCTCGTGCTCGCCACGGCGAACCGCGGCAAGGGCGAGGAGCTGCGCGCGCTAGTGGCGGAATGGGGGTCGGTCGAGGCCCTCTCGCTCGCCGCTTTCCCGGGCGTCGTCGGCGCCGAGGAGACGGGCGGCTCCTACCTGGAGAACGCGCTCGCCAAGGCGAGGGCCGTGGCGTCCGCGACCGCCCTCCCGGCGCTCGCCGACGACTCGGGGCTCGAGGTGGAGGCCCTCGGCGGTGCGCCCGGGGTTTGCTCGGCGCGCTGGGCGCCGACCGACGCCGCGCGCGTGGCCCGTCTCCTGGCCGCGCTCGGTTCGGTGCCGCGGGCGGCGCGCCGCGCCTGCTTCCGCTGCGTGCTCGCCCTCGCCTGGCCGGGGGGCGACGCGGTGACCGCCCATGGCACGTGCCGCGGCTGGATCGCGACCGCCCCCAGCGGCGGCGGCGGCTTCGGCTACGATCCCGTGTTCGTCGCCGACGAGCTCGGCTGCTCCTTCGCCGCGGCCTCGCCTGCGGACAAGCAGCGCGTCAGCCACCGGGCACGCGCCGCGCGGGCGCTCGGCGCCCGACTCGCCGCGTCGTGAGCGCGCAACGTTGCGTGGAGCCGGGAGTCCGTGTTAGGGAGTCGGATCACCTTTGACGGGGCGTAGCGCAGCCTGGAAGCGCACCTGCCTTGGGCGCAGGTGGTCGGCCGTTCGAATCGGCTCGCCCCGACATGGAACACCGGCGCCAGTAGCTCAGGTGGATAGAGCAACGGCCTTCTAAGCCGTGGGTCAGAGGTTCGAATCCTCTCTGGCGCGCGTCGGTGACCGCACACGAAGATGGAAACCATGGTGAGTGTAGCTCAGTTGGCAGAGCACCGGGTTGTGGCCCCGGGGGTCGAGGGTTCAAGTCCCTTCACTCACCCCAGGCGCCGGTCGGAGGGCCGCGGCTAGCCGACGGTCCTTCGTCCCTTTGGGCCGCTAGCTCAGTTGGTAGAGCAGCTGACTCTTAATCAGCGGGTCCGCGGTTCGAATCCGCGGCGGCCCACTCAGGAATATCACGTGGTTGCGGGCTGCGGCGCCGCGCAGCCGCAGCCAGGCGTGCAAGGTATCGCGCGCCCCGTTGCCGACGAACACGGCGCGCTCGCGATTCCCCTTGCTGACCACGCGCCGCCGCCCCGAGTCGCGGTCATCGTCGGCCAGCTCGAGCGCGACGAGTCTCCGCGCCAGGAACCTCTACGTGCACCGCGCCATCACCGGGGTCGGGCGGAGAAGGGGGTCGGACCGACGGCCGCGGACTCGCGGCACGACCAGCCGTGTCAGAACGAGGAGAGACCGCTTCTGATGGCGTAGCGGACCAGCTCGGCCGTCGTACGGGTACCGAGCTTGCGCATCGCATTCGCCCGGTGGGTCTTCACCGTCGGGATGCTCACAAAGAGCGTCGCCGCGATTTCCTGGAGCCGTCTCCCTCGCTGATGAGCTGGACAACCTCCCGCTCACGGGCGCTCAGGAGGGTCCTCTGTTCGCCACCCTCGACGACACGGTTGGCGAGCAGGCGAGCGACGGCGGGCGAGAAGTAGCTGTGGCCGCGGGCCGCATACCAACGTCGCTCACGAGCACGTCCGCCTTCCAGCGGGCGAGGATGTCGCGGGCATGCTCAGCGGAGGCGGCCTCTCGAACGTCTGCGCCGCAGGACGCGAGCAAGTTCCCCACGGCCTCGTTCGAGTCGGGCTCGTCATCGACAAGCAGGATTCGCAGCCCATCGAGCCGTTGCAGAGGCCCGTTCCCGGCAACCCCAGCCGTCGGATGGCGGCGCTCCGCCTCGCCCGCCGTCCGCGCCATCATCAGCGGGAGCTTCACGGTGAACACGGCACCCTGGCCCGGGCCGGGACTCTCCGCGTGGACGCTTCCGCCGTGCGCCTCCACGAGGTGCCGGACGATGGCGAGCCCGAGGCCGAGGCCGCCGTGTGCGCGGCTCGGTCCCATCTCGGCCTGTCGGAACCGCTCGAACACGCAGGGCAGGAACGCCGGGTCGATGCCCTGCCCGGTATCACTCACCGCGATCTCGATGTGCGAGTTCACCGGCTCCAGCACGACCTGAACGCGACCGCCCTTCGGCGTGAACTTGATCGCGTTCGAGAGCAGATTCCAAAGGACCTGCTGCAGCCGCTCGGCGTCGCCCAGAACCGCGCCGACCCCGGTGTCGACCACCATCTCCAGCCGAACGCCCTTCGCGTCGGCGGCCGGCCGCACGATGTCCACCGCCTTCTCGATGACCGGCGCGACCATCACCGGCCGCACGTCCAGGCGCATCTTCCCCGCGACGATGCGCGATACGTCGAGGAGGTCCTCGATGAGCTGCGCCTGGCTGCGCGCACTCCGCTCGATCACTTCCATCCCATGGGCAACCCTGTCGGAACCGAGGATGCCTTGTTGCAGCATTCGCGCCCAGGTCAGGATCGCGGAGACTTCATCAGGCTGAAGACGGCGAGCCCGATGAAGTCGCTGGGGTCATCCACCCGCAACGAACCGAGCGGTGGGAGGAACAGGAGCGCGCACACCGCCGACACGGCGGTCGCGACCAGCCCGGCACCGAGCCCACCCAACCACGCCGCCAAGGCGACGGCTGGGTAGAACATCATGTAGGGGAGCTTGCTGCCCCAGATCGGGTCCAGCGCGTAGCGGGCGAAGGCGGCGACAAGCGCGGCGGACACGGCCACGAGGTAGGAAACGGTCCGAGGTAGTCGGCGCGCGCGGGCGTTCTGCGCCTCCGTGATTTCGCTCCGCAAACTCATCACCCCACCTCTCACGGGCTCCTTACGTGAGTGCAGGGCGTGAGCCGCCGCTCAGGGGAGCCGCGCGAACGGATCGGCCGACCAGCCGAGCACGGCCCTATACCCCCAAACAACCCGATCCACAAGAACAAGTAGAAAAGGAGGGCACTGCCCCCTGCTCGCCGACGGCATCCTTCGCCTCGGGCCCGCGGGTGAGATCCAGGGTGAACGACAACGTGCTGCCACGGCCCACCGTGCTCTCCAGTCGGAGCTCACCGCCCATCAGCTCTACCAGCCGGCGCGAGATCGTGAGTCCGAGACCCGTTCCGCCGTACTTCCGTGTCGTGCTGCCGTCGGCCTGCGTGAAGCTCTCGAACACGGCGGTCTGGCGCTCGGGCGCGATGCCGATGCCGGTGTCGCGCACCGCGAACAGAACGGCGACGTGTGACGGGGTCTCGCGGACTGCGCGGGCCTCGATCGCGACCTGGCCGCGCTCGGTGAACTTGATCGCGTTCTCCACGAGGTTCGTGAGCACCTGCCGGAGCCGACCCGCGTCACCGGCGAGCTCGCGGTGCAGGCCCGCATCGACACGGCAGGCGAGCGCGAGACCCTTCGCGGCGGCGGAGGGCTCGAGCAGGTGGGCGATCTCGCGGATCGTTGCGCCGACATCCAGCGGGCCGCTCTCGATCCCGAGCTTGCCTGCCTCGATCTTCGAGAGATCGAGGATGTCGTTGATGATGGCGAGGAGTGCCACCGCCGCGGAGCGTGCGCGCCCCAGATACTCCCGGGCTTCCGGCTCGAGGTTGGTGTCGAGCGCCATGTCGGTCATGCCGATGAAGACGTGCATGGGCGACCGGATCTCGTGGCTCGTGTTCGCGAGGAAGTCCGACTTCGCCCGAGTCGCCGCCAGCGCCGTATCGCGCGCCTCCGCGA
>Ga0209058_1000815_pt1 | contig 27005 bp, 26 predicted proteins | sample GraSoiAngelo_147_FD_185904 | JGI IMG/M metagenome (GOLD analysis project Ga0209058, IMG submission 185904) | Grasslands soil microbial communities from the Angelo Coastal Reserve, California, USA - 14_1009_05_40cm (SPAdes) (version 2) | ecosystem: Environmental > Terrestrial > Soil > Grasslands ... | reverse complement strand
CGATGTGGCCGAGGGTCGCGGCGAACTCGTCGCCCGTGTAGCCGAGGACGAACTGGAGGCTCAGCTCCTTCATGATGCCCAGCATCGGCGAGATCGCGTCCTGCTCCATGCACACGCCGACGACCACGATGCGCGTGCCGCGCGGTGCGGCGCCCATGATCCGGTCGAGCACGCCCGGCACGCCCACGCACTCGAACACGACGGCGGGACGTAGCGGCGGCCCGGGCATCCAGGCCGGGAGCTTCGGCGCGCGGCTGGCATCGCGCCAGACGGCGACCTCGCGCCAGCTCTGCCACGGCGTGGTCCCCGCCGGATCCACGACGACGTCGGCGCCGAGCGCCGCCGCCAGCTCGCGCCGGCGCGGTGAGAAGTCGGCAGCGACGATGGGCCGGGCGCCCTTCAGGCGCAGCGCCGCGATCACCGCGAGCCCGACCGGGCCGCAGCCGATCACCAGCGGCGCGTCGTCGGGACCGAGGCTCGCTTTCTCGACCGCGTGCACGCCCACCGCCATCGGCTCGGTGAGCGCGGCCTGCTCGGTGGCGAGCGCGTCCGGCACCGGTAGCGTCAGCGCCTCGGTGAGCCGCATGTACTCGGCGTAGCCGCCGGGCGTGTCGTTCGAGTAGCCGACGGTCCACACCCCGTCGGGGCGAACGAGCCCCGGCCGCGAGCAGACGCGCGTCCCCCGGGGAAGGTGGCGGCGGGTCTCGGGGCCGTGCTCGACGATCGCGGCGCAGAACTCGTGGCCCATCACGACGTCGCGGCTCAGGTCCATCACGAACCGACTGCCGGCGCGGCGCCCGGCCTCGACGAAGTTCTCGGCATGCTTGAGCGCGTGCAGGTCCGAGCCGCAGATCCCGCAGGCGAGTGTCTTCACGAGCACCTCGCCCGGGCCGGGTGTTGGCAGGGGTAGGTCCGCGACGACGAGGTGCTGCTTCCGCATGACGACGGCGCGCATCACGGCTCGCAAACCCTCCTGGGCGCATGTAGGCTAGCCCACTGTTGCGGTGACGGCAATGCACAGCCTCGCCTGACCTGACCGGGTAAGAGCAGCACAAGCCGACGCGGTCGTACGCGCGTCGCGCCCGATGCGCGGGAGGCTTTGCATGACCTATCCGGCGCGACCTACACGCTCTCGGCCTGTCGTACGCTCGTCGGGATCGGGAGGCGGAGACGAGGCCGCACCGGCTGGCCGGCGCGCCGTTGTCGGCCGTGGCCGGCGAGCTCGCACCGACCGGACGGCTCAAGCGGACCGGTTGAGGCGCGATCCGATCACGAGCGCCGTCAGCGGCGCCGCCACGAAGCCGCCGAAGAGCCACGCGCCCGCGAGCGCAGCCGCCGGCTTCGAGGCGCCGCCGCCGAGCCCGGCGGCGTTGGCGATGACGCCGGACAGCGCGGCGCCGAGCGAGACCGCGAAGAGCTGCGTGCTCGGGATCATCGACGCCGTGACCGCCCCCTCGTCCGGCCGTCCGGACGAGAGGATGGCGGCGCCGACGTGCGCCCAGGCCGTGCCGATCCCACCGCCGATCAGGATCAGCGACGCCGCGATCGCGCCCATCGGCCCCGAGCTGATCGTGAGGACGAGGCCGACGAATCCCACGGCGGTCAGGAGTGGGCCGAGGACCACCGCCCAGCGCACGCGGGCCGGGGGGACGAACGCGCTCAGCAGCGTGCCCGTCGTCCACGCGAGCGACTGGAGCGCGTAGAGATAGCCGGACTCGGCCGGCGTCACGCCGTGGAGCACCTGTACCAGCAGGGGCAGGTAGATGCCGCCGGGCGTCGTCGACATGCCGAGCAGGAAGATCATCCAGAAGCCCTTCCCGATCCGGTTCGCGGGCGAGAGCATGCCCGTCGGAAACAGCCGCGTCCGCGCCCGGTTGTCCAGCCGCAGCATGAGCGCGACGAGCGCGATCGCGGCGCCGAAGAGCGCGACGCGCGCGGGCGCGCCGCCGGTGTTGGCGATCGAGCCGACGCAGAGCACGCTCGCGCACACGAGCCCCAGGCGTCCGAACGGGACGCGTGCCGCGCCGGCGCCGCCTGGGCCGGTCTCGGGCAGGATGCGCCAGGTGAGCGCGCCGGCCAGCACGGCGATCGGGGCCACGACCCAGAACGCCGTGCGCCAGAGGCCGAGCCCGGCGAGCACGCCTCCGACGGCCGGCCCGCTGAGCGCGGGAATCGCCCAGGTGCAGGAGATCGTCGTGAGCATGCCCGGCCACAACGCTTCCGGGAACACCTCGCGCACCATGCTGTGCGCGCCGGCGATGAGCATCCCGCCGCCGAGTCCCTGAAGCCCGCGGCCGGCGACGAGCACCGGCATGCTCGGCGCGCTCGCGCAGACGGCCGCGCCCACGACGAACACGCCGGCGGCCAGGACGAACGTGCGGCGCATTCCGGCGTTACCGACGGCGACCGAGCTGCCGGCGCTTCCGAGGATCGAGGCGACCGCGTAGGCGGTCGAGGCCCACGCGTAGATCGCGAGCCCACCGATCTCGGCGATGGCCGACGGCAGGACCGTGGCCGTGATGAACGCGCTATACGCAGGCGCCAGGATGCACAGCACCACGACGATCGCGGACAGCGCGTACGGAGGCTCGAGCAGCTCGGTCCAGGAGCGCCCGCGTTTGGCGAGGTGTCCTTGGGGGGCCACGGGGCCCCCATGGTATCAGTGCGTGGAGCGGTCGTGCGTCGAGGACAGCGTCCGTTGTCCGGCCTGGAGCGCCGCGGTGATCTGCCCCTTCGTCCGATCCAGCACCTTCTCCGTCTGCTTCTCGACCGTCTGGAGCGTATCGACCGCTCCGGCACGGACCCCGTGCGTCTTGCTCTGGGCGAACTCGAGGATCTCATCGCGCCAGAACCAGACCGCGAGCCCTCCTGCTACTGCGCCCAGGATGAATTGAACCATCACGGGTCTCCTTTCGAGATGTTCGTCCTCAGTGGATCGAGCAAGAGAAGTGCCACGACGACGATCCAGCGCTCGAGGCTCTAGTCGTGTGCATTGAGGAGTCGGGTGCGGCGTGCAAGGCATCGGCGGCGAGTTTTTACCTGGTAGGACTTACCTGGCGGGCAGGAGCGCCTTGAAGAAGGCGTTCTCGCGCCTTCGTCGCAACCTGCGTCTCAGGCCCATGGAAAAATCGCGATCCGAGTAATCCTTCCCGGTAAGAGTTACGCGGCGCGGCAAGCGTGCGCCGGGCGTTCCAGCGAGCACGACGGAACAATCCTCGCTGTTACCTGGGTTCCGTGACCGCCTCTCACGACGTGGGCTCCGGCACGGCGCTTGCCACGAGGGAGTGTGGGGTTGGGGCCACGAGGACGCTGAGGTCGAGATTTTCACTGCGAGGAGAAATTCATGGGCAGGGGCGACAGCGAGCGCATGGGTGGTCCGCATCCGGATCCGGACGGCGTCGAGACGGGGCCATGGGACGAGCCGGCCCGTCGGAACGTCGATGGCGAGGTCATGGGGCGGGTGCTCGACGGGGTCGATGAGGAGCCGACGCAGGAGGAGTTCGAGCGCTGCTGACGATCCGATGAGCAGCGTGAAAACAAGCGCCCGGTGTGTCGCGACCTCGGGCGCATGACCATAGGAGCTGGAGATCGCGCCGGTATCTGCGGTCTCCAGCTCCGCGCTCTCACATCCAAGAGGAGGTCAGCGCCGCCGACCGCGGTGCCCGTCTAGAGGGCGAGCAGCGATTCGAGGTTCTGCCAGAGGATCTTGTTCTTCTCGTCCTGGGTGAGACTCGCGAGTCCCTGCACCCACGCGACCGGCGAGGGCTGCCAGGCGACGAATGGCCAATCGCTGCCGAGCACGACGCGCTCGGCGCCGACGTGATCGATCAGGTACCGCAGCCCCGGTTCGCTGTCGGTGACGCAGTCGTAGTAGAGACGCCGCTGGTACGCGCTGGGAGGCTTGTGGATCCGCTCGCGTGCCTCGGCGCGCACCTGCCAGCCCCGGTCGAGGCGTCCCATCCCGAAACAGGCCGGCCCGCCACCGTGGGCGATGCACACCTTGAGGCTGGGATAGGCGTCGAGGACGCCGCCGAACACGAGCGTGGCGACGATCAGCAGGTCCTCCACGATGACGCCGATGGAGTTCGGAATCCCGTAGCGATCGCGGCTCGTGGACAACAAATTATGCTGCGGCTGCGGATGGAAGAACAGCACGGCGCCCATGCTCTCGGCGGCCTTGAAGAGCGGCAGGAACCGCGGCTCGTCCCACGTGCTGTCGTTCACGACCGTGTCGAGCTCGGCGCCCTTGAGACCGAGCACGGTCACGGCGCGCTCGAGCTCGTCGACCGCGGCGCCGACGTCCTGGAGCGGGAGCGTCGCCAGCCCCGCGAAGCGCCGCGGCCACTGGCGCGTCATGCCGGCGATCTCGTCGTTGACCTCGCGCGCCAGCTGCCGCCCCCGCGATGCGTCCAGCTGATAGCCGAACAACGGCGTGTGGATCGACACGACCTGCACGTCGATGCCCTGCACGTCCATGTCCGTGAGCCGCTCCTCCGGCGTGAAGCGCACCTTGGGCGTCGGCACGCGGCTGCGGCGGCCGTGGCTGACCGTGGTGCCCAGCTCCTCGCCCCGCTCGTACGTCGTCCCGTACCAGTCGCGACCGGCGTCGACAGCTCGCCACAGACTCTGCGGCATCAGATGGGCGTGGATGTCGATGCTACGCATCGGGTGCGGTCCCTTTTTGCCTTGACACCTTCCTGACCTCGCTGTTAGACGTGGGCCACTTGCTGCCCGGCCGCTGTAGATCATATCCGCGCTTCGGCCCCCAGAGGAGGCCCTCATGACGACGCTCGCAAAGAAGCTCGGCGTCCTGTTCGCGCTGCTCACCATCGCCGCCGCGCCCCTGCTCGAGCCCGCGGCCGGGGCGGGCAAACTGAGCCTCTGGCGCCTCAAGACTTACATCCCGCCGGCCGACAAGATCCTCGACCTGAACGCCCAGGAGTGCGCGAAGAAGGCCGCCATCGAGCTCGCGATCCAGACGTACACCTTCGACGACATGTGGACGAAGTTCACCGCGGCCATCGAGTCGAAGACCCTGCCGGACATCGCGGAGCTCGACGCCGTCGGGCCGGCGCGGCTGGCTAATCTCGGACGGCTCTCCGACGTGTCGGACGTGGTGACGGCGGCCACCAAGGAGCTCGGGCCGATCCTGCCGAACGCCGACGGCGCGGTGAAGTTCGGCGGCAAGTACTACGCGGTGCCTCACTACGCGATCCCGCTCGTGCTGTTCTACCGGTCGGACATCCTCACCAAGGTCGGTGCCGAGCCGCCGGACACCTGGGAGGACATCCAGAAGGTCTCCGAGAAGGTGAAGAAGGCCGGCGTGCAGGACTTCCCCAACGGCTTTCCGTGGAACCGCACCGGCGACGGCTACGACCCGGCGATGAGTCTCTTGTGGAGCTACGGCGCCGCCTGGGTCGACAGGAGCGGGAAGTTCACGGGCATCCCGAAGGCGCAGGGGCTCGAGGCGCTCAAGGTCGTCACGCGCGCGTACGTCGCCGACAAGACCGCCGCCTTCGACTATCTCTCGTGGTCGGGCGCCACCAACAACGAAGCGTTCATGGCCGGCAAGATCACGTTCACGCCGAACGGGCCGAGCATCCTGTTCCAGGAGGAATCGACCCAGCACCCGCTCCTGAAGGACACCGCCATCAAGGTGATGCCGAAGGGACCGGCCGGCCGCAATCTGGCGCTGACCTTCGTGATGAACTGGGCGGTGCCGACCGACGGCAAGCAGCAGAAGGAGGCCAAGGCGCTGATCGGGTGCGTGATGGCCCGCGAGAACTTCGTGAAGTACATGACGGGCTCGTTCCGCCAGATGGTGCCGCTCTTCGCCAAGCCGCTCGATGACGCGTACTGGAACACGCCTTCCGGCAAGATCATCGTCGACACCGTGAAGCAGGGCCATCCGGTCGGCTGGCCGGGCCCGACCACGCCGGCGGCCGCGGAGGTCGTCTCGGGCAACGTGCTCACCGACATGATCACGCGGGTGATCGTCGACAAGGTGGCGCCGGAGGCGGCGATCGACGAGGCCAACAAGCGCATCAAGGAGATCTACGATCGGCTCCCGGTAAAGTGAATGCGCTGACCGATCGCCACCGGGAACGGCTGCTCGGCTACGCCCTGCTCGCCCCGGTGGCGATCTTCCTCGCCGGCCTCGTCGCGTACCCGTTCCTCTCCGCCATCTATCTGAGCCTCACCGAGAAGATCGTGGGCTACCCGGCGCACTTCGTGGGGCTCAAGAACTACTCGGCGCTCCTCGAGAGCGGCCGGTTCCGCATCGTGGCCTGGAACAGCGCCGCCTTCACGGTGGGCTCGATCGTGGTGAAGCTCGTCGTCGGCATGGCCATGGCGCTGGCGCTGCACCACGTGGTGCGCGGCAACCAGTTCATCCGTGGCATCTTGCTGCTGCCGTGGGTGATCCCCACCGTGGTCATCGCGCTGACCTGGAAGTGGCTGATGGACCTCTTCCGCGGGCTCATCAACGTGGCGCTGATCGACGTCGGCGTGGTGCGGAGCGGCGTGCACTGGCTCGGCGACCCCACGCTGGCGATGGTCTCGGTGATCATGGCCAACGTCTGGCGCGGCTTTCCGTTCTTCGGCGTCTCGTTCCTGGCGGCGATGCAGACGGTGCCCCAGGAGCTGTACGACGCCGCCGCGGTCGACGGCGCCGGCGGCTGGCACAAGTTCTGGCAGATCACGCTGCCCAGCATCAAGGGCGTCGTGGCGGTGGTGACGCTCCTGAGCACGATCGTCACGCTGAACGACTTCAACATCGTCTACATCATGACGCGCGGCGGCCCCGGCGCCGCCACTCACATCTTCGCGACCTACAGCTACGAGCTCGGGATCATGTCGCAGCGCTGGGGGCTGGCCATGGCGGCGTCGCTGGCCTCGCTGCCGCTGGTGGCGCTGCTCATCGTGGCGGTCGTGCGGTACCTGCACCGGGAGGAGGACTGACGATGCGCCCGGCGACGCTCGCGCGCTGGATCGTGCTCGCGGTGATCGTGTTGATCGTGTTCGTGCCGATGTACTGGATCCTGGTGACCTCGTTCAAGACCGGACGGCAGATCCTCCTCTCCCAGCACATTTACGTGCCGTGGCCGTTCACGATCGACAACTACATCTATCTGTTCCAGGAGAGCCGCTTCGCGCTGTGGATCCGCAACAGCGCGATCACCGCCACCGCCAGCACGCTGCTCTCGCTCGTGATCGGCACCGCCGGCGCCTATTCGCTGACGCGGCTGTCCTTCCCCGGGCGCCGGACCTTCGGCGGCGTCGTGCTCATCACCTACCTGGTGCCGCCGGGGCTGATGTTCATCCCGCTCTACCGGACCTTCATCCAGATGGGCTATACGGATTCGCTCGGCACGCTGATCCTGGCCTACCCGACCTTCCTGGTGCCGTTCGTGACGTGGCTGCTCATGGGATTCTTCCGCTCGATCCCGCGCGAGCTGGAGGAGGCGGCGCTGGTGGACGGCGCCACCCGCATACAGGCGATGGTCCGCGTGGTCCTGCCGCTGGCGGCGCCCGGGCTGCTGGCGGCCGGGCTCTTCTGCTTCACGCTCTCGTGGAACGAGTTCCTCTACGCGCTGATCTTCATCGCCGACGACAGCCTGAAGACGCTGCCGGTCGGCCTTTCGGAATTCGTGGTGTCCGACTTCGCGTTCTGGGGCCAGCTGATGGCGGCCGCCGCGCTGGCCTCGTTGCCGGTGATCGTGGTCTACATCTACCTGCACAAGTACATGGTGCAGGGGCTGACGGCCGGCGCGGTGAAAGGGTAGACGGGGAGCGCGGCGACGGCGCGGCCTTGGGCGCCTGACCCTGCGAGAGCCGCACCAGGAATTTCGCGAAGTCGCGCGCCAGATCCGTGCGGAGCGCCCGCCGGTGAAGAACGATCGGCTGGAAGCGTCTGCGATGGCGCGGCGGCGGAGGCGTACACTGGCCCGGTGCCCTGGCGGTCGGCGCTCCTCTCCCTCGGCGTGCTGCTCCTGGCGGGCGCGTGCGCCGGCCGGACGCCGGGAACGCCACTGAGCTTCTCCACGGTGGAGCTCGGAGTGTCCAGCGGCATCCGCGAACCGACCCGCGTCGTCGTTCGCACGTCTCGTGAGTGGCTCGTGGTCTGGGCCCGGCACGTCCAACCAGTCGGCGCCGTGGTGCCGCCGCCGGTGGATTTCTCGCGCGAGATGGTCGTGGGCGTCTTCTTGGGCGAGCGCGACACCGGCGGCTACCAGATCGAGATCATCGAGGTAGAGCGGACGGCCTCGGTTCTCCGCGTTCTCTACGTCACACGAGAGCCCGAGGCCGGCGCGATCCTCACCCAGGCGCTGACCCAACCCTTTCACCTGGTCCGGCTCGCCCGTGACGATGCGTTCGTGAGTTTCGTCCGCGAGAGCGGCGCCCGATGAGGTAGAACAGAGCGCATGAAGATCACCAGGGTCGAGACGATCGTCCTCAACCTGCCGATGCTGATCGACGGCGCGACGCCCATGCTGGGCGGGCGCGCGCGGACCAGCATCGACATGCTGCTCGTTCGCGTCGACACCGACGAGGGCGTCACTGGATGGGGCGAGGCGTTCGGTCATCGCATCTTCCCGGCGACGCGGGCCACCATCGACACGTTGCTCGGGCCGCTGTGCGTCGGCCGAGACCCGAGCCAGATCGCGCAGCTCAGCGACGAGATCCAGCGACAGCTCCACGGGATCGGCCGCAGCGGGCCCGCCATCTACGCGCTGTCCGGTATCGACATCGCGCTCTGGGACATCGCGGGGAAAGTGGCCGGCGCCCCGCTCTATCGTCTGCTGGGCGGCGGCAACCGCGCGGATCTCCCGGCCTACGCGAGCCTGCTCCGCTACGGCACCGCCGCCGCCGTCACGCACTACACGGACCAGGCGCTGGCGCGCGGCTATCGGCTCGTCAAGATCCACGAGATCACGGTGCCGGAGATCAAGGCGGCGCGCGACGTGATGGGCGCCGGCATGCCGCTGATGGTCGACACGAACTGTCCGTGGACGGCGGCGCAGGCGGTCGAGATGGCGCGGCGGCTGGCGCCGCTGGGCCTGCACTGGCTCGAGGAGCCGGTGTGGCCGCCCGAGAATCTCGAGGGGCTCGCGGAAGTGAAGACCCAGGGCGGCATCGCCACCGCGGCGGGCGAGAACTACGGGACGGTCTGGGAGTTCCGCCGCGCCTTCGAGGCCGGCGCGCTCACGTACGCGCAGCCGAGCGTGACCAAGATCGGCGGCGTGACCGAGATGCGGCGGGTCATGACCCTGGCCGACGTGTTCGGCGTCCAGGTCGTGCCGCACTCGGCGTATTTCGGACCCGGGCTGCTCGCCTCGATCCACTGCATCGCGGCGCAGACGACCGAATCACCGGTCGAGCGCTTCTATTGCGATTTCGCCGACAATCCGCTGGGCGACGCGATCCATCCCAAGAACGGGCGCATCGCGGTGCCCCAGGGCCCCGGACTCGGGGTCGATCCCGACCCGCGGCTGCTCGAGAAGCTTCGCCGGAGCTGAGCGATGGCCGGTATGTCCGGGAGGGCGCCGGGCCTTCGACGGGGGAAACGACCGATGAAGATCGCGCGGGTAGAGGCGCTGCACTGTGACGCCGGATGGCGGCCGTGGACGTTCGTGCGCATCGAGACCGACGACGGGCTGGTGGGCTGGGGCGAGTGCAGCGACAACCGGAGCCCGCACGGCCTCGCCGGCTGCGTGCGCGATCTCGCCGATCTCCTAGTCGGCCAGGACCCGCGGCCGGTCGAGCGGATCTACTGGGACATGCTGCGCCGCGTGCGCCAGAACAGCGGCGGTGTCTCGCACAAGGCCATGGCGGGCATCGAGCTGGCATTGTGGGACATCAAGGCCAAGGCGCTCGGCGTGCCGGTCTACGAGCTCTTCGGCGGGCCGCTGCGCGACCGGGTGCGGCTCTACTGGTCGCACTGCGGGACGACCCGCGCGCGCATGGGCACGCTGCTGGGCACGCCGCCGCTGCGCACCTACGACGACGTCACCGCGCTCGGCCGCGAGGTCGTCGCGCGCGGCTTCACGGCGCTGAAGACCAACATGGTCATTCCCGGCGAGCCGGCGACCGTCTACTTTCCGGGGTTCGCCAGCGGCATCAACACGACCGACGGCGCCCCGTCCGTCGAGATCCTCGACGCGATCGATCGGCTCATCGGCACCTTCCGCGACGCGGTGGGGCCGAAGGTCGGCCTGTGTCTCGACCTGAACTACAACTTCCGCACCGAAGGCGTGCTGCGGATCGCCAAGCTCCTGGAGCGCTACGACATGCAGTGGCTCGAGTACGACAACTGGGATCCGGACGCGCTGCTCCAGATCAAGCAGTCGACCACGACGCGCCTGGCTTCATGCGAGAGCCTGGTGACGCTGCGCCAGTACCGCCCGTTCCTCGAGCGCCACGCGGTGGACGTGGCGATCATCGACGTGCCGTGGAACGGCTTCTCGCAGTCTGTGCAGATCGGCCGGCTTGCCGAGGCGTGCGAGATCAACATCGCCCCGCACAACTACTACAGCCACCTGGCCGACCTCCACTCGCTCCACCTCTGCGCCGTGCTGCCCAACGTGCGCATCATGGAGATCGACATCGACGACGTGCCGTGGAAGGGCTCGCTCGTCACCAAGCCGCCGGTGATCCGCGACGGCACCATCTGGCTCAGCGACGCGCCGGGCTGGGGGGCCGACATCAACGAGCACGTGCTGCGCGAGCATCCCTGGCCGCGCCCCGGCGGCGGCGGCGCTCCGCTCTTCTACGGCATGGATCCGTCGCAGATGTCAGCGCGCCCGCGGTGAGCGGGAGGCGGCGGGCCGGCCGCCTCGCCGTCATCGCTGGGCTCGCACTCTTCGGCGCCGCCGCGTGCGGCTATCCCGGGGCGGACGTGCCGTACGTCCAGACGCCCCACGAAGTCGTGGCGGAGATGCTGCGCCTGGCCGGCGTGGGGCGCGACGACGTCGTGTATGACCTCGGCTCCGGCGACGGGCGGCTGGTGATCGCGGCGGCGCGCGACTTCGGTGCGCGGGGGGCCGGCATCGAGATCGATCCGAAGCTCGTCGCGCTCAGCACCGAGTCCGCCCGTCGGGCCGGCGTGGCCGACCGGGTGACGTTTCGCGAAGGCGACCTGTTCCAGATGGATCTCTCGCCGGCCACCGTGGTCACGCTCTACCTCTCGCCCGAGCTGAACCTCCGCTTGCGCCCGAAGTTCCTGCGGGAGCTGCGCCCGGGCGCGCGGATCGTCTCGCACGATTACGGGATGGGCGACTGGGCGCCGGCGCGTACGCTCCGCATGGAGGTGCGGGGCCGCGTCAGTTACATCCATTTCTGGGTGGTGTCGGCCAGACCCTGAGCCGCCGGCCGGCTCAGCCGTAGACGCGCTCGATGCGCGTCCCGACGCGGCAGACGATCTCCCACGGGATCGAGCCGATGGCGGCCGCCATCTCGCGCGCGTCGATCTTGTCGTTGCCCTGACGGCCGATGATGACGACCTCGTCCCCCGGCGACGCGTCCATCCCGGTCACGTCCGCGATCAGCATGTCCATGCACACCGATCCCACGATCGGCGCACGCTGGCCGCGGATCAGCACGGCGCCTCGGCCGGCCAATCTGAGATCCAGGCCGTCGGCGTAGCCGGCCGGCACGATCGCGATCGTCGTGGGCTTCGAGGCGGTGAACCGGCCGCCGTAGCCGGTGATCTCGCCGGCGCGCATGCCCTTCACCGCCACCACGCGGCTCGTCAGCGTCATGACCGGGTTCAGCGCGATCGCGGACTCGAGCGGCGGCGGCACGATACCGTAGAGGAGCAGGCCCGGGCGCACGCGGTCGAACCAGACGCGCGGGTCACGCACCACCGCCGCGCTGTTGGCGGCGTGTCGATAGCGCGGGCGCCCGCCGAGCGCGGCCACGTCGGCCAGCGCCAGCTCGAACCGGCGGCGCTGCTCGTCGAAGAGCGCCGAGCCCGGGTCGTCGGCCGTCGCGAAGTGCGTGAACACTGCGTCGAGCTCGAGGTTGGGGCTTCCCAGCACCTCGGGCAGCGTCCGGCGGAGGTTGTCGAACCGGAAGCCCAGTCGGTTCATGCCGGTGTCGATCTTCAGGTGATAGCGGACGCGCTGCTTGTAGCGCGCGGCCGCCGCCTGCACGGCGCGCGCGGCGCCGGGCGTGGAGATCGTCGGGGTCAGCCGGCCGTCGAAGAGGCCGTCGAGGTCGCTGACGCTGAGCGCGCCGAAGACCAGAATTTCCGCGCGCACCCCGGCGGCGCGGAGCACGGCGCCTTCCTCGATGTCGGCGCACGCCAGCAGGTCGGCGCCGCCGTCCTCGAGCGCGCGCCCGACCTGCGCGGCGCCGTGGCCGTACGCGTTGGCCTTCACGACGCCGATGACGCCGGGCGGCCGCGACGGCTGTTGGCGGGCGAGATGGTCGGCGATCGCGCGGTAGTTCGCCTTGAGGACGCCGAGATCGACGCGTGCGACGGTCGGCCGGACCCTCATCGCCTCATACCGTCGAGCCGGGCGGGTGGCAGTGCGCGCTGCAGGCCGTCGCGGGGCTGGGGCCCCGCCGGCCGAGGCGCGCCTGATGAAGTTGCGACGATCTCACCCGTTCAGTATGACGTGAGCCCGCCGTCGAGGAGAAGTGTTTGGCCGGTGATGTAGGCCGCCCGCGGCCCGGCCAGATAGCACACGGCGTCCGCGACCTCTTCTTCCTTGCCGAAGCGTTTCAGCGGGATCCGGTCGATCATGAACTGACGGCGCTGGGGGTTCGCCGCGAAGACCGCGGCGCGGGAGCGCGTCTCGACCGTGCCGGGCGCGACCGCGTTCACGCGGATGTTGTGGGGAGCCCACTCGATCGCCAGCATGCGCGTCAGGTGGCTCACGCCGGCCTTCGAGATGCCGTACACCGATTGACCGGCCAGTGCCGCGACGCCGTGGGTCGAGGCGATGCTGACGATCGCCCCCGGGCGGCTGGTGCCGATCAGATGACGGCCCATCTGCTGGCTCATGAAGAACACGCCCTTGAGATTCACGTCGATCACCGCATCCCACTCCAGCTCGGTGATGTCGACGACCGAGCGGGTGAGGGGAACGCCGGCGTTGTTGACGAGTACGTCGAGGTGCCCGAAGGCCGCAACCACCTCGCGCATCGCACGCTCGACGTTCGGGATCGAGCGGACGTCGAGGGCCACCGGCACCGCGCGGGCGCCGGCCTTGCCGAGGGCCGCGAGGGTCTCGGCCAGATCGTCTGGTCGCAGCTCCGACACCGCCACGTCGTAACCGTCGCGGGCGAGCGCCAGCGCGCTGGCCGCGCCGATCCCGTAGGCGGCGCCGGTGACGAAGGCCGTGCGTCGCCCGGTCAGACCGTACCCTCCGACTCCAGCGCGTCGATCTCGGTCTGGCCATACCCGAGCTCGTTCAAGATCTCGCGGCGATGCTGGCCGAGCAGCGGCGCCGCCGAGATCTTTGTGGGCGACGCCGAGAGCTTCACCGGGTTGCCGGCGGTGATGTAGCGGCCGCGGACGGGATGCTGGACCTCGACGATCATCTCGCGCGCGTGGAGGTGCGGATCGCTCAGAACCTCGCCGGTGTCGAGGCATGCGCCGCACGGCACGCCGGCGCCGGCCAGGATCTTCATGACCTCGTGCTTCGAGCGTTCCATGGTCCACGCCTCGACCATGGCGTTGACCTCGTCGCGGTTGCGCCAGCGCGCATCGCCGGCCTCGTAACGCGCGTCGCCGATGAGGTCCTCGCGGCCCATGGCGCGGAGGAAGGGATGCCACATCTGCTGCTGCGTGAAGATGAACACGTAATCGTTGGGTCCGCCGGGATGGCAGCGGTACGTCTTGCCGGGTACCGCGGTGCCGAGCTGATTGCCCGCGCGCTCGGGCGGCTTGCCCAGGCGCTGATGATCACGCAGGCTCACGCGGCACAGGTTCACCACCGCGTCCTGCATCGACACCTCGACCTGCTGACCCTCGCCGGTCGCGTGGCGTTGCATGAGCGCGGCCAGGATCCCGATCACGCAGTGCATGCCCGTCCCCGAATCGCCGATGGACGGCCAGACGTAGGTCGGCGGGCTGTCGGGGTAGCCGGTCACGCTCATCGCCCCGCCCATCGCCTGGGCGATGGGCTCGTAGCTCTTGTAGTCGCTGTACGGGCCGTGGGAGCCGAAGCCCTTGATGCTCGCGTACACCAGGCGCGGGTTGAGCTGCTTGAGCGCGGGATAGCCGAAGCCGAGACGATCGATCACGCCCGGACCGAAGTTCTCGAGCAGCACGTCGGCCGTCGTGAGCAGCCGGCGAAACACGTCCTTGCCGCGCGGGTTCTTGAGATTGATCGTGAGGCTGCGTTTGTTGCCGTTGAACGAGAGGTAGAACAGGCTGTCGGCGTCGGGGCGATCCTTGTGCGTGGTCCGGGCCGGGTCGCCCTTGCCCGGTTCCTCGACCTTGATCACGTCCGCTCCCAGCCATGCGAGCATCTGGCCGCACGACGGGCCGGCCTGATTGTTCGTGACGTCGACGACGCGAATGCCGGACAGGGCGCTCATAGGTCTGGTCTCGCTCCTAGTGCCCGCCCGTCCCCGGCCTGACCCAGCCGCCGTGGACCGGATGGTGCGAGCAGATGAATTCCAGGAACGCCGGCCGGCCCTTCGCGTTCTCGTCGAAGGCGCGCTTGAAGGCCGGGATGATCTCGGACGGGCTCGTCACGTCTTCGCCGTGGAAGCCCACCGCCCGCGCCATCGACGCCATGCACGCCGACCCGTGATCGGACACCTTCCACGTGTAGGGATCGTGCCCGGGGCCCCAGAAGCCCTGGCCGTAGCCGGAGTAGCCGCCGTTGTTGATGTGGACGGTCGTCACGCCGATCTTGTAGCGCGCCACCGCCTCGAAGTTGCCCATCATGTAGCAGACGCCCGCGTCGCCGGTGACGTGCACGCACTGTCTGTTGGGGAACGCGAGCTTCGCCGCGATCGCGCCGGCCAGGCTGAAGCCGAGCGTCGAGACGTTGCCCCAGCCCAGGTAGCCGCGTGGGATCTGCGCCTCGTACACCGTGCTCGTCTGGTCGCGCGTGTTACCGGAGTCGGCGGTGACGAACGAGCTCTTGGGGTCGAGCACCTTCATCAGGTCGCCGAACACCCGGTACGGGTTCATCGGCGTCTCGGTCGAGTCCATCAGCGGCCGGAACTTCGCCAGGAACGCCGCCTTGGCGCCCTTGATCTCCTCGATCAGCTCCGGGCGCTTGCGAGCGCCGCGCGCCGAGACCTCGGCGATGAGCGCCTCCAGCGTCAGCTTCGCGTCGCCGATCACCGCGTGACGGGTCTCGTAGCTCCGGTTGATGTCGAGGGTGTCGACCGTGCACTGGATGATCGTCTTCTTCTCGGCGTCCGGGATCGCGTGGCTGAACCGATTCGGGAACAGGCTCGAGCCGATCGAGAAGAGGACGTCGGCCTTTCTTAGAAAATGCTCGGCGTGCGAGCCGCGGACGCCGACCGAGAGCGGATGGTTCTCCGGGAACGTGCCCTTCGCCTTCAGCGTCGTCAACACCGGTACCTGCGCCAGCTCGGCGAACTTCAGGAGCTCGGCGGTCGCATCCGCGTAATAGACGCCTTCGCCGACGTACAGCAGCGGGTCCTTCGCGGCCAGCAGCGTGCGGACCGCGGTCTTCACGTCGTCGGGGTCGGGGCCGGACCGCCAGCCCTTGACCGGCGTGTACGGGTGCTCGGCGTCGTCGTACTCCCCGAGGTCGCGCGGCACCACGAGCAGGACCGGGCCCGGACGTCCCGAGCGCAGGTGGGTGAAGGCGCGCCGGAGGTAGTCCGGCACCAGGTCGGCGCGATCGATCTTGCCGACCCACTTGGTCACCGACTTGAACGCCTCGGCCATGTCGTAGTGGGTGTGGCGGCTCGCTCCGACGCCGACGCCCTCGGCGATGACGAGCAGGGGCGACGAGTCCTCCCACGCCTGGCCGACGGCGCCGTAGGCCATCTGGATGCCGGCGGCGTTCAGGTTGGCCATGACCGTGCACACGCCGATCTGCTTGCCGGCGGTCACGCGCGAGAACGCATCGGCCACGGCGACCGCGAAGCGCTCCTCGCCCATCATGAGAATGGGCACACCCTCTTCGCCGAGCGCGTTGTTCACGTGGTTGGTCGGATAGCAGCTCACCCACGGGATGCCTTCGGTCTTGAGGATCCGCGCGAAGCCGTTGGCCGCTTTGACTTTCATGCTCGCTCTCCTGTTCTGTTCACTCGCGCGCGTAGCGGCGCACGAAGGCCGGCGCGCCGGACCAAAGGTGCGGCGCCAGGCGCAGGTTGAACGCCGACGCGATCGCGCCGATGCGCACGCCCTCGCTGATCCCGCCGGCGATTGCCAGATCGGGCTGGACCCAGGTCGCCCGGACGCCGGTGATCTTCACGCCGCGATCACTGGTTGCGGTACGCGGCCAGCACCGCGGCGGACATCTGCTTCGTGGAGGCGGCGCCGCCCTGGTCGGGCGTGAGCGTCTTGCCGTCGCGGTACACGCGCGCCAGCGCCGTCTCGAGCCGCTTCGCCTCGCCGGCGAGCCCGACGTGATCGAGCAGCAGGACGGCGGAAAGGATCGTCGCGGTCGGGTTGGCGATGCCCTTGCCGGCGATGTCCGGCGCCGAGCCGTGCACGGATTCGAAATACGCCCAGCCCTCGTCTCCGAAGTTCGCCGATGGCGCGACGCCGAGGCCGCCCGCGACCTCGCCGGCGATGTCGGACAGGATGTCGGCGTACTGGTTCATGCTCACGACGACGTCCATCGTCTTGGGGAAACGGATGAGCCGCCGCGCCGCGTCGTCCACGTGAAAGTGCTCGAACGTGAGGTCGGCTTGTTCGGCCACGACTCGCTCGACGACCAGATGAAAAAGACCGTCGGACTCACGGAGCACGTTGGACTTGGTGACGCACGTGACCTTGCCGGGATGGCCCTCGGCCTTGCGGCGGCGCGCCACCTGGCAGGCGAGCCGGGCGATGCGCTCGGCACCCCTGCGCGTGACCACCTTGACGGCGTACGCGCCCTCGCCGTAGCGATCGAGCCCACGCCCGAACCGGTCGCGCAGGTTTGGCAGCGCGCGCTTGGCGTCGGCGAGGTCGCCCTCGCGGCCGGGGTAGAGGCCTTCCGAGTTCTCGCGGATGACGACGAAATCGATCCCCTCGGGATCGGTCAGCGGCGAGCGCATCCCGGTGTAGAACTTCGACGGCCGCACGCCGCCCCACGCTTCCATCTCCCAGCGGAGCCACGCGACCACCGCGGTCGTCGCGGGCCCGGCGGCGCCGAAGAGCACCGCGTCGGCTTCGCGGCACGCGCGCTTGGTCTCGTCCGGCACCGGCGCGTCGGGGGCGGAGCCGGTCGTCTGTGGCGGCGTGAGGATCTTGAGCGGCATGCCGGCGGCGGCGAGGATCTCGCAGGTCGCGTCGACCACCTCGACGCCGATGCCCTGCCCGGGAAGCGCGACGACGGTTTTCATACGGCTGGCTTCCTCCGGGCCGATCATACTCCGCGATCGGGCCGTCGGGTATCGAGCAGCGCCCCCGCTCCGCTGGGGCCATTCGGTAGCGACCGGCGCTGTGTCGACGTTTCGGCGTTCCAGACGGCCACCGGCCCGCGACTTTTCCGCAAGGCGAGACGTCGGACATAGAATGTCGCGTATGGTCGGCGCTGGTCCCCGCTCGCTCTGCCACGCACTGGGCGCGATCGCGCTCGGCGCGGGCTTGCTCGGGGGCTGCGCAAGCGGGACCGCGCTCTCCATCGCGACGACGTCACCCACCGGCGGCGCGGACCAAATTCCGGCCACGCTCTCGAAGCCAGCAGGGCCGGGACCGTTCCCGGCGGTCGTGATCATGCACGACTGCAGCGGGCTTGGTCCTCGCTCGAGTGGAGCGCCGGATCGGTGGGCCAACGAGCTCGTGGGGCGCGGATACGTCGTGCTGATTCCCGACAGCTTCAGCACGCGCGGCTTTCCCGATGGGGTGTGCTTCGACACATCACCCCGGCGGGTCGACGTCAGCCCGATGCGCCGAAACCGCGACGCGTACGCGGCGCTCGCCCACCTCCGGACGCTGCCCTTCGTCGACGCTCGGCGCGTCGGTCTCATGGGCGGCTCGCACGGCGGATCGACGACGCTGGGAACGATGGCCGCGCCGGAGAACGATCAGTCGCCCCAGGCTCGCGAGCGGCTCGTGGGCTTCGGCGCCGCCGTGGCGCTCTATCCCGGTTGCGCGGCGCTCACCGGTCGCGGGTATCGGCCGGTCGCGCCCGTGCTGATCCTCATCGGCGAGAAGGACGACTGGACTCCGGCCGAGCCCTGCCGCGTGTTGGCCGAAGCCGCCCAGCGGGTCGGGCATCCCGTGACGATCAAGGTCTATCCCGGCGTCTACCACTCGTTCGACAGCCACAACCCCGTGCGCTACGTCGCGGCGCGAGTCAACCCGAACACGCCGAGCGGGCGCGGCGCCACGACCGGCGGAGATCCCGCGGCCTGGGCGGACAGCATCCGCGAGGTCGTCGCGTTCTTCGGCCGCTACCTCAAGTAGGCCGGCGCGCCTTCTCGGTCGTCCGGCGGGCGGAGAGCTTCGTCGCGCCGCTGTTGGTGTGGAGATGCTTCAGGTTGCCCAGCTCCTGGAGCGCGTCCTTCATCGCGGCCGGAATCGCCTCGGAGCTCAGTGAGCCGTCCTCGTTGATGCGCGCGTACACGCGCGTCGCGCGCCCCTCGCTGACCGGCGCGCCCGTCACCGCGTTCTTCGCGACGCAGTTCCAGTGCAGGGTGTGGACGCCGATCTCGGCGAGCGTGATCGTGGTCAGGATCCGGTCGCCGTACGCGGCAGGACCGATAAATCTGAAGTGGATCTCGCCCATCACGAAGGTCGTGCGATCGTTCTTGATCATCTGCTCGATCGGGTAGCCGATGATCCGGAACAGCTCGTGCTCGGTGTCGTTGAACCACGCCACGATCCGGGGGTAGTAGACCAGCCCGAAGGGGTCGGATTCGCCCCAGTTGACGGTGATTTCCTTCCAGTACATGGCCATGACGCGGTTCCTCCCGTCGCCTTCCGGATCGCCCCGGTATACGGGATGGGCTCCCGTCCGTCAAGCCAACCCCTGGCGCGATGGAGCCGGATGGCCTATCCTCCGACAAGCGCAGTGCACGCCACCGACACGGAGGACCGCATGCCGACGGACCACCTGGACGCCCACGCGGACTACCGGCCGAGCCATCACGAACAGGAAGCCCAGAAGAACGGAGCCGCCTGATGCGCTTCGGGATCTTCGGCAGCGCGCAGGCGCGGCGCGGCGTCCCCGACGTCGACAGCGGGGCGGGGTTCAAGGACTTCGTGGAGTACAACGTGCAGGCCGAGGCGCTCGGCTACCAGAGCTCGTTCGTGGTCGAGCATCACTTCACCGGCTTCGGCCAGATCTCGGCGACGCTGAATCTCTTGACGTGGGTCGGCGCGCGCACTTCGACGCTGCGCCTGGGCACCGCGGTGATGGTGCTCCCGTGGCACAACCCGGTGCTGCTGGCCGAGCAGGTCGCGACTATGGACCTGCTGTCCAACGGGCGCGTCGACCTCGGCATCGGCCCGGGCTACCGTCACAACGAGTTCGCCGGATTTTGCGTCCCGATGGAAGAAGCCGAGGAGCGCTTCGACGAGTCGGTCCAGTTGTTGATCCGGGCCTGGACGTCCGACGTGCCGTGGTCCCACCGGGGCAAGTACTGGCAGTTCGAGAACGTCGTGGTCGAGCCGCCGACGGCGCAGAAGCCGCATCCCCCCCTCTGGATGGGCGCCGGACGTCCGGAGTCGATCAAGAAGGTGGCGGCCCGCGGCTATAACTTGTTGCTGGACCAGTTCGCGCCGTTCGACCAGACCATCGACCGCTTCAAGCTCTTCAGGTCCGAGGTGCAGGCGCTCGGCCGTCGGTTCGACCCGTCGCGCGTCGCGGTGGCGCGATCGGTGAACGTGGTCATGACCGCGGCCGAGCGCGAGAAGGCAATCGAGGCGCGACTGGCGGCGCGGCGACGCACGGAACGGTTGGCGCAGCGGCCCGACGGTCAGAACAAGGCGAGCATCATGTCGTACGCCTCGACGCTCGAGGCGGCCGAGGCCGGCACGCTCTACGGCTCGCCGGACGAGATCGCCGCCAAGCTCCAGACGCTGCGCGCCGCCGGCGTCGAGTACGTGCTCCTCAACAGCGTGGGCGGGCTCGAGACCCTGCGGCGCTTCGCGCGCGAGGTGTTGCCGGCGTTCGCCGGCGCGTCCGTCACGGCCTGAGCAGCCGCCTTCCCATCACCGCTGGAACCGAGCGTGAGCGACGCCCGCACGACGAATGCCTACTGGGGACGCGACGGTCTCGAGCGCCGGATCCTCGACGCGCTGTCCGCCGCCGGCAAGGACATCGGCGCGGTGACGATCGACGACCTGGCGCCGGCCGACCAGTTCCACAGCGGCGGCAAAGGGGCGACCCAGCGGCTCGCGCGGCTGGCGCGGCTCGAGCCGGGCGCTCGCGTCCTCGACGTCGGTGGCGGGCTCGGCGGTCCCGCCCGCACGCTGGCCGTCGAGTTCGGGTGTCGCGTGACCGTATGCGACCTCACCGAGTCCTACGTGCGGGCGGGCGAGGCGCTCACCGCGCGGTTGGGACTGGCCGATCGTGTCACCCACCGAGTCGGCGACGCCCTGGCGCTCGAGCCGGCCGCCTGGGACGTGGTGTGGACGCAGAACAGCGGGATGAACATCGCCGACAAGGAGCGCCTCTACGCCGGCTTCGCGCGCGCGTTGCGCCCCGGCGGCACTCTCGCGATCCAGGAGCCGATGGCCGGGCCCGTCCAGCCCCCCGTGTTCCCACTGATGTGGGCGCGCGACGCCTCCGCGAGCTTCCTGCGCACGCCGGACGAGATGCGAGCCGTGGTCGAGGCGGCGGGGTTTCGCGTGGAGAGCTGGGACGACGTCTCCGCGGAGGTCGCGGGGCCGCGCGTGTCCGCGCCCGCCCACAGTATCCAGCGCATCGTGATGGGTGACGGGCTCGAGGCGATCGCGCGATCCGGCGAGCGCAACCGCGAGGAGAAGCGGATCGTGATGGTCCAGGCGGTTCTGAAGCGACGCTAGGAGACGAATGCCATGACCTACAAGAAACCGACCGAATCGGAGATCAAGGCGAAGCTGACGCCGGCGCAATACGAAGTCACCCAGTGCAGCGCCACCGAGCCGGCGTTCCGCAACGAGTTCTGGAACCACCACGAGCCCGGGATCTATGTCGACGTCGTGACGGGGGAGCCGCTGTTCGCCTCGACCGACAAGTTCGACTCGGGCACGGGCTGGCCGAGCTTCGTGCAGCCCCTGGAGAAGGCGAACGTCACGGAGCACACCGACACCTCGCACGGGATGCGGCGCGTCGAGGTGCGCTCCGCGGAGGGCGACTCGCACCTGGGCCACCTGTTCGACGACGGCCCGGCCCCGACCGGTCTTCGCTACTGCATCAACTCGGCCGCGCTCCGCTTCGTCCCGCTGGCGAAGCTCGACGACGCCGGCTACGGCAAGTACAAGGCGCTGTTCAAATCGTCATGAGATCGGCGGGAACCGCAGCCTGAACCGGCTGCCGCGTCCGACCTCGCTCTCGAGCTCGACGTCGCCGCCGTTGAGCACGGTGAGCTGCTTGACGATCGGCAGCCCGAGGCCGAAGCCCTTGGCTTTGGTGGTGTAGAGGGGCTCGAAGATCCGCTCGAAATCCTGGCGCGGAATGCCGCCGCCCGTGTCCGACACCGTCAGCTCGAGGCTGCCGTCGGCACGCCGGCAGGTCTCGACGGTGAGCTGACCGCCGCCGTCGGCCAGCGCCTGCTCCGCGTTGCGCACGAGGTTGCCGAGGATCAGCTTGAGCTGGTGCGGGTCGGCGTGGAGCTCGGACGACTCGGACGTCAACCGCAGCACGCGCTCGACGCCGTCGGGCGCGCCGTTCTGCTCGAGATAGTCGGCGACGATCCGGTTGAGGCTCGTCGCCACCGGCCGGCTGTCCGGCACGCGCGCGAAATCGAGCAGCTCGGTGATGATGCGATTCGCCGTGGTCACTTCGCGCTCGAGGATCGCCAGATGCCGGGTCGTCCCCTCGTCCTCGGCCCCGCGCATCCGAAGGTAGTAGACCGAGTTCTTGATGACGCCCAGCGGGTTGCGGAGCTCGTGCGCCACGCTGCCGGCGAGCTGGCCCAGCGTCGCGAGCCGCTCCTTGCGCACGAGCTCCTCGCGCGCCGCCTCCAGCGCGGCCGTCCGCACCCGCACCTGATCCTCGAGCTCCTTGGCGTGGTGGTTCACCCGCTCCTGGAGCCGCGCCTGCGCGATCGCGATCGCGAGCTGCGTCGCCGCCTCCCGGGCGATCCCGACTTGCTCCGGCGGGAATTGGCCGGTCGGTCCGCCGAAGCTGACCGAGCCGATCAGCTCCTCGTGGGCGATCATGGGGACGACCATGTACACGCGGACGTCCGAGGCCAGCAACGCCTGCGAATCGATGGTCGCGGGCAGCGAGCGGACATCGATGATCTGCGGCTCGCCCCGCTTCAGGGCCTCCAGGTTTCCGGCCAGCGCGAGCGGGTAGCGCACGCCGGGCCCGAGGTGGACGCGGCGGCGTCCGACCGCCGCGAGCCATTCGACCTCGCCCTTCTCCAGATCGAACAGGTTCACGATCGCCCGCGGCACGTCCAGCAGATCGCGCAGCCGACGCAGCACCGCCTCGGCGATCGTCACCGGCGCGGCCCCGGAAATGATCAGATGGTCGATCTCGTGCAGGATGTCCAGCCGCTCGGCGTACTTGGCCCGCTCCGCCTGGGCCCGCGTGTGCTCGCGGCTGGCTCCGACCAGCGCCGTCGAGAGCGCGGCGATCTCGGTCACGCCCGATTCCACGGGCTGAACGCTCTCGCCGCGGCCGATCCGCTGGGCGGCGTGCGCGAGCGCCTCGACGGGCCGGCTGATCCGCCGGCCCGCCCACACGGCGACGGTGAGACCGAGGAGCAGGAGCGCCGCACCGGCGCCGAGGATCGCGCGGACCGGTTGTCCGAAGACGCCGCCCGCCACGGGCACTCTGATCGACGCCGTCCAGCCGAACGCGCGCGAGCGGCTGAACGCAGTCAGCACCGGCGTGCCTTCCACGGTCGGCCCGCGGAGCGTCCCCTCGGCCACGCCCCGCGCGGCCGCGACGAGGCCCGGCGCGCCGGCCTCGCCGATGCGTGACGGACTGCCGGCTCCCGCGACGACGCGGTAGCTCCGGTCGAAGATGGTGGCCGTCCAGTCCGAGAGGACCCGTTGTTCGGTGACGAGCTTCCCGAGCGCCTCCGGGTTCAGCCCGGCCGAGAGGACCCACCGAACCTCACCGCCGCGCATGACCGGAACGCCAACGCTCACGGCGTGCCGCCGGGTCAGAGGAGACTCGAACAGGTCCGACACGTTGGGCGTTCGGCCTTCGATCAATCGCCGGAACGGCTCGGACATGACTGGCGGCGGCCCGGGTAGGGCGGACCCGAAGGGCTCCATGGTGATCATGAGGCGCCGGCCGCTCGGGTCGAAGAGGCTGATCGCCCGCCACTCGTCGCGAGCCTCGATCGCTCGTACGCACTGCCGGTGAAATGCGGCCAGATCGGCGGCGTCAAGATGCTCGGACGAGCCCAGCACCACGAGCGCGGTGATCGTCGCTTCGAAATGCTGGTCGAGAGCAAGGACGAGCGCGCGCGAGGCGTCGAGGAGCGTCTGCTCCGCGGCGGCGTTCCGCGCGCGATCGTACTGATAGACGGCGACGGCGGAGAACACGAGGAGCGGGGCGAGCGTGCCGATGACGAGCAGGGCGAGCGATCGCCTAAACCCCATAGATCCTGATAACCACCACTATAGACCGCCGGGGCTGGTCTGCCCTAGAAACGGGCACGCTTGCCTCGAACCCCGTCCCGCCTCGATCGCGTGCTACGACGTCTTCAGCACCTCGGCGCCCTGGCCCGCCTCGAGCTCGCACGCGTTGACCGTCATACAGAGCATGCTGTAGTAGCCGATCGCGCCCGTGAGCTGGATCAGGGCGTCGTGGCCGAAGCGCGCCACGAGCGCCTTGAACGTCGCGTCGTCGACGCGATGCTTGCGCAGCAGCTGGCGCGTGAAGTCGACGATCTGCGCGTCCTCGGGGGGCAGGCCGCGGCTATGATTCTCGCGGATGGCCGTGATGGTCGACTCCGGCACGTTGAGCCGTCGTGCGCCGCCGGTCTGCGCGCCCCAGACGTAGAGCGCCTCGTATTCGCGCGCGACCGTCATCGCGGCGAGCACGCGCACGCGCATGTCCAGCGAGCCCTCGAAGCGGACGTAGGCGCCGAGGTGCGCCAGGCGGCCGGCCAGCTCCGGCGAGTGCAGGAACATCGTGAACGGGCCCTGCAGCGCGCCCCGGCTCGCGACGATCGAGTCGACGATTGCCTGGTCCTTGGCGGCGACCTGGTCCTTGCGGGTGATCGGGGTCAGCCGTGCCATGAGCTCCTCCTTTGAATCGACGTGTACACCGCGTACGGTGTCAGCACCGGGCTCTTGATCTCGAGCCGTCCCTCGAACGCGTCGGCCACCGCGTTGGCGATCGCGGCCGCCGGCGGCCCGGTCGCGCCCTCGCCGACGCCACGGACGCCCAGCGGGTTGTGATCGGTCGAGAACTGCAGATGCTCCATGACGAGCGGCGGCATGTCGTCGGCGCGCGGCACCGGATAGTCCATCAGCGTGCTGGTCAGCAGCTGGCCGTCGTCGCCGTAGATGACTTGCTCGCCGAGCGGAACCCCGAGCCCCTGGGCGAAGCCGCCCAGGATCTGACCGTCGACGATCACCGGATGCAGCTGCCGGCCGCAGTCGTGGACGATCACGTAGCGCACGACGGTGACACGTCCCGTCTCCACGTCGATCTCCACGACCGCGGCGTGCACACCGCTCGACCACGTCACCGTGGGCGGCGCGTAGAAGTTCGTGGCCCAGAGCCCCGGGCCTCCGAGCGCGACGAGGCTCTTGTCGCGCAGCGCGACGCGCGCGAGCTGGGCGAGCGGGATCGTGCGTGACGGCGCACCGACCACGAACGCCTGGCCGGCCTCGATACGCACGTCGTCCGGCGCGCACTCGAGCAAGCCCGCGGCGACGCGGCACGCCTTGACCTTCACGGCCGCCGCGGCCTCGGCCACCGCGTTCCCGGTGTTCACGGCGACGCGGCTGGCGCCGGTCCCGTAGCCGTACGGCACCAGCGTGGTGTCGCCGCCGCGCACGCGGATGTCGTCGAACGCGGCGCCGAGGTACTCGGCACAAACCTGGGCGAACACGGTCTCGTGCCCCTGGCCCGAGCCCGAGACGCCGATGAGGACCTCGACGTGGCCGCGATCGTCGACCTTCACGGTGGCCCACTCGCCGGGACGGACGCTGCCGCCCGCCTCGAGATAGCCCGCGATGCCGAGCCCGACGCGCCGCCCCTGCGCGCGCAGCTCCACCTGGCGCTTCCGCCAGCCGGCGTAGTCGAGCAGATCGAGCGCGCGCCGCAGCTCGAGCGGATAGTCGCCGCCGTCGTAGCGCACCGGGACGCCGTCGCGATACACCAGGCCCGGGCGGTACGGCATCTCCTCGGCCGGGATCAGGTTCCGCGCCCGGACCTCGGCCGGGTCGAGCCCGAGCGCGGCGGCGAGACGATCGAGCAGCCGCTCGATGACCAGAATTGCCTCGGGCCGGCCGGCGCCGCGATACGGCGCGCTCGGCGCCTTGTTGGTGACCACGGAGAACCCCGCGGCGCGAAACGCCGGGACCTTGTACTGCGACGGCAGGTGGTTGATCGTGTTCGTCGGCTCGTGGACGGAGAAGGAGTGATAGGCGCCCACGTCCTTCACGAGTTGCACGTCGAGGCCGAGGATGCGCCCGTCGCGCGTGGCCGCGAGCCGCGCGTGGTGCGACTGCTCGCGCGCCTGGTGCGTGCTCGAGACGAATTCCGTGCGCGTCTGGATCCACTTCACGGGGTGCCCCAGACGCCGGGCCAGGACCGGGACGAGCACGTCCTCGGGATAGACACCTTCTTTCGGACCGAACCCGCCTCCGGTGTCCGGCGCGATCACGCGTACGCTCTCCACCGGCAGGCCGAGTCGAGCGGCGACGGCGGCGCGAAGGTTGTACGGCCCCTGGTGAGGCGCCCAGACCGTCATGCTTTGAGTGGCGCCGTCGAACTGGGCGCACAGGCCGCGCGTCTCGATCGCCATCGACGACACGCGTCCGTGAGCGGGATGGTCCTCGACGACCACGGCCGCCTCGGCGAACGCCCGATCGACGTCGCCGATAACCTTGCTGACCTGGCCGACGACGTTGCTCGCTCCCTCGTGCACCAGCGGCGAGTCCGCGGTCATCGCGGCCTCGGCGTCGACGACGGCAGGGAGCGCGTCATAGGCGATCCGGACCACCTCGGCCGCGTCCGCAGCGCGGTACGGGTCTGCCGCGACGACCGCGACGACCGGCTCGCCCACGTAACGGACCTCACCCGTGGCCAGCGGCCACTGCGGACGTGGCGTGTCCAGCGACACGTAGGGGTTCGTCCGGTCGGCGCGCGCCGCCGGTAGCGGTTCGGCCAGCTCGGGCAAGTCGCCGGCGGCGAAAGCGCTCACGCCCGGGAGCGCCCGCGCCGCGGCCGTGTCGATCGCGACGATCCGTGCCCTCGCGTGGGTCGAGCGCACCAGTACCAGGTGGAGCAGGCCGGGCAGGACGACGTCGTCGATGAAACGCCCACGCCCGGTGATGAGGCGCTCGTCCTCCTTGCGTCGCGGCGACTGGCCGATCACGAGCCGGATCATACACGGCGCCACGATCCGGCGCCGGGCGACCCGGCCGAAGGTCGCACGCGCGGGGGACACGCTCGAGAATCCAGCGGGCCGAGCAATTCATGCGGAAATTGCGGCGCCGGCGACCGCGAGGGGCGGCCGTCGGCGCTTGCGAAGCGGCGCGAAGCTAGTCGTCGTCCGTGCGG
>Ga0209058_1000811_pt1 | contig 27090 bp, 17 predicted proteins | sample GraSoiAngelo_147_FD_185904 | JGI IMG/M metagenome (GOLD analysis project Ga0209058, IMG submission 185904) | Grasslands soil microbial communities from the Angelo Coastal Reserve, California, USA - 14_1009_05_40cm (SPAdes) (version 2) | ecosystem: Environmental > Terrestrial > Soil > Grasslands ... | reverse complement strand
CGGGCACGGATCTCCACGCGCCGCAGTTCGGCCTCGGTTATGTTGCTGGAGAGCGATTGCGCTTTCTCCAATGCGGCTCGCGCTGCGGGCACGTCTTGCAATTGCACGTAAACATCGCATAGTCCCACAAAGGCCGCAGATAAGGACGGATCCAGCCGTAAAGCCTGGTGAAAAGAGCGCGCCGCTTCGATCCAGACATACGAAGCAAGGTAGTTTATCCCCTGATCATAAAAGGCCTGAGCTTCCGCGGAGGACGTCGTCACCTTCTCATGAAGATTGCCAAGGTCGTGCCGAAGCGGGAGCGGCCGCTCGAGAATCTCCTGCGGCACCCATCCGACGACTTCATGTTGTTCGTGTCCCTCGTGCTGTGCCAGGACTGGTGCCAACCATAGCGCACCTAAACACGCTAGCAAGATTGCCCGTCGTGCCACATGCAAACATCCATCACTATTCCAGGCGCCATCGTTTGCTGAGTCCCTTTTCTTGCCGGATCGCGGGGGTACACCCTTCTCCTGTAAATTCATTCTCAAATTTCGGTCACCTCGACGGAGCGAACGTAGTGTCCGGAATCGAGTCTCTTTGTTTCCACCAGCGGATCGGCCACCCTCAGCCGGATCATATAGCTTCCCAAAGTTTTAGGCGTCCATGCATGTTCCCAAAAACTCCAGGGATCATTTGTTGTTTGCGAAAAATGAGACACTCGGACGTGGTCCTCTTCCGGATTAAAGCGTATTTCCAGCGCCTTCACCAGGTGCGACCCTCCCCACAGAATCCCAACAACGCGATACTTGATTCTGCCATCCACAAACCACTTTTCGACGCGAATTGGCATAGCCGCCTGGTCTATTATCGCCGGCCGATAATCTCTCGCCAGCTTCGGTATGCCTTGCTGATGTGTTCGGGCGGCAAATTCTTGCATCTGCGACGTCGCCAAGAAATTTTCATTGACAAATGTGATTGCGTTTACCCACTTGATGGAAGTGCAGCCATACCAGCCAGGCATAATCAGCCGGACGGGCGCGCCGTGGTCTTTGCTAAGTGGCTGCCCGTTCATCTCAGTGGCCAGAAAGGCCTTGGAAGCCTTGAGTTGCTCAACTGTGAAGACCCAATCCGCGCCGGGAATCGACGTTGCCGATTTCATCGGGTACTCGTCGAAGCCCGAAACCATCACGCGACCCGTTCTCGGCTTGATTTGAGTCGCGAGTAGATCAGAAATAGGTACGCCGATCCAATCTGCCACGCTGAGCAGTCCGAAGCGCGTTGCGCGCGTGTTGCCGGAGCATTCCATCAGGTGCATGCCCATGGGTTTCGCGCTTTTCCCTAAGTCTTCTACCGTTAGATTCACCGGTTCTTGAACGAGCCCGCCCACCTTGATCGTCCAGGGCTTCCCGCCATCGAGTAGCTCCGAAGCGCATGTGCGGGTATAGAATTTTTCGATCGGGGTGACCAATTGCTCTGGACTCAATCTAGAAAGGTCCGAAAACTGACGCGCGTCCAGGCCCGCCCCGATCATCGTATCAAGTGGCGCTTGGCTTTCTCCAGTGAATTCAAGAATTTCAAGCTGTTTGCCGCCCCGAAACGGATTGTCTGGCTCATTTTGCGGTTTCGCGAAGGCGCTGAGTTTGTCGAGACCTAGAAGGAGCGCACCACTCCCGAGCAGGGAAGCACCAAGAAACTCACGCCGGTCCGGCTTTACAAGCCCTCCAATCACTTTCTCCTCCATATCATAATGCATGGGCGCCAAGAAAAAGGGGGTCAGGCCAACGACCTGACCCCCGGACAATGAGGCTTCGCCTCCTTCTAGAAGTCGAATCGTAAGCCCATCTGAATGTATCGGGGCGAGTTGTATTGGTTACTGGGAACACCAAAGGCGCCAGGCCCGGATATGTCCATGCCCGGCTGGTTAGAGAAATACGAATCACCACCGCTCCCGAACATCACGTGGTTGAAGGCGTTGACAAACTGCACATCAAACCGCGTGGATACGCGTTCAGTAATGCGCGTGAGCTTCGATACCGCCAAGTCCAGGTTCCAACGCATCGGGCCGCGAACGCGGCCAAACCCCAGAGTCTTGTCGGCAAACGTCGGGTATCGGAAAGCGGCAACCACCGCATCCGGGTTTTGGAACATATTCGGCACTCCTCCGGTGCTCCCGGAACCATAGCCGGAAGAGGACAGCGTGGGATTGTTCACGCGGGTTTGATTGAATGTGCCAGGTCCTATCGGAATCATCCCGTTCGAGTTTCCGTTTGACGGCGTGCTGCCGAATTCCGAAAAGCACGCAGACGAGTCATAGACCATGTCTGGCAAGCCGCTGGCAGCAACGTAGACGCCGGAGACAGACCAACCACCAAACACCCTGTCTGCAAACGCACCGTTGGCCATGCTCTTGCCCTTGCCGAAAGGCAGTTCGTAGTTGACCAGCAGATTGAAGGTGTGGCGCCGATCGAACAACGACGGACCATAGCTGCGATGATGGTCATAGGCATCGGGAATGGCGCCGGTGCATTCCTGCGTTATGCCGAAGTTGTCCAGCGAGTGGGAGTAGGTGTAGTTGGCATCGAATGTCAGACCGCGATACGCGCGCGATCGCACAGTGATGAAGCCGGCATTGTAGTTCGCGTAAGTGAAGCTTCCGCTCCAATCCAACGAACCCACCTGAGTATTAGCCAGGGTCATCGGCCCGGTCGCGAAGTTCGGCTCCAAGAGGAACCACAGTGCACCGGCCCCGTGAGCCGGCCAGAAGGGGTTGCCATTTTGAGCGTCAAACTCGGCAGCAGCAGCCGTGCAGGAAGCGAACGGCGCCTGCGTACTCCCCCATACGCTCGCACTGCCACTGCACAAGGGGCTACCCAATCCGCCCAGCATGGCTTCTAACGCTGGCTGAGTGGTAACCGCCCTGGTCGAAACACCAGCCTGGAGTTGCGCCGCCACGGCGTCGAACGCCTTCGCAAAGCTCTGGTTGGTGCCCTTGGGCGTAAACATGTACGGGATTGAATTTAGGTCAATGTTGCCGTAAAGATCTCGAGACCAACGGCCCACATATCCTAATTCCAAGATCATCTTGCCGGGCAACTCGCGTTGGATGCTGAAGTCGATGGAGTCCGAGCCGCCAGTAGTGTAGTGCGGATCAAGACGGAAGTCGCGGCTCTCGAAGACGCTGTTGGCGTTTGCTGGCTGAATGCCGCTGGGTGATCCCTGCCCCGGGATGATTACCCCACCGCTGACCGCCGGGAGGGGCGGAACATTAATATGGTTGCCGTCTATCCCGATCCGGAAGGCAGTAGTCGGATTGGAGAACCCGCTGCACGCACCAGTCGTATTCGGCGCCGTGCAAACGGAAAGATCGCCGAACCCTATACCTAGGGCCGGAGTCAGAACAAGCCCGACGCCGTTCTTCCGCTCGAACGCTCGCGACCAGCCACCGCGAAGCACCGTCTTCTTATTCCCAAGGAGCATGTCCAGTGGGCCGCCGGAACCGGGATTCCAGGCAAAGGCCAGCCGGGGACCGAAGTTCGTATAATCCGGGTCAAATGGATATTTTCGTCCGAGGCTCTTAATAGGCACATAACCCACAGTCGGATTGAAAACGTCTCCGTTCAGAGCGGCCTTTTCCTTGGTGTCTATATAAGATTTGGCATCAATCGGTTTGCCAGTACTAACGTCGATCATCATGGCCGTCTTGCCTGTCGGATCAGTTGGCGGCATCTGTACACCCCACGTCAAACCATAGCTTAATGTCAGTGATGGAGACACGCGCCAGGTGTCGCCAAAATAGAGTTCATAGGCATTTACATTTTCTTTCTGTGTGATCGTGCTCCCCACGGGCTGCGGACTCAAGTCCCCAGCGCGTGTTAACACCTGCGTGGCGCTGTCCACTAACCCGAGTGCGGAAATGTAAGCCCGTCTATATGTGCTCGCGTCCGAACTCTTAACAGAAGAGGGGACAGGGACTCCGCCGATGTCGAGGAATTGACCTCCCCGAGCCACAAAGTAGAGAGGCGTAGTTATGCCGCCCACCACCTTGTCATCCCGGACGTGCAGGAAGTGCTGGAGCTGTACGCGTCCTCCGAAGTTCCACGCGTGCTTGCCCTTAATCCAAGACAGGTTGTCGATAAACGTGTAGTCCTGTCCGTTCCAGACACGTTGACGCGCTTGTTGAGTATTGACGTTAATGGGTACCATGGCGTTGATCCGGCTTTCTGACCAAATCTGTAGCCTTGTGTCACTACATGGGGACACCGCCCCGCAAGCCGTACCGTTGTTGAGTCCAGGCACCGGGACACTTGCCCCGGGAGCAATCCAAGACCACCAATGACGCAACCAATCGAAATGGAAATCGTTCACCAGATTAGATGTAAGCCGCCCTGTCAAGCCCGCAACCAAGAATCGCGGCTGCAGCGGTCGGCTGGCCAGCGCGCAGGGTTGTCCAAACTTACAACCGGATGCGATGCCTCCAACGTCCTCCTGTATGTTGGCGGGAGTAATAGCGGAGGTGCTGTAGCGATAGGAACCCATGAAATCCCACTTGTCATTGATCTTATGGTCTAGCCGGAGCACGGCAAAGTGCTCGTTGGCAAGGTTCGGCACGCTGCTCGTGAAAAACGGTGCCCTTAGTGCTGCGTCACCTGCCGAGAAATCAGTAGCTGCAGGCAGATTAGCCCATTCGGCGGCTATGGCAGGGTTAAGCCCTATCAATCGTGGGTCAAGAGTGCCGTTGTCAGCAGGGAGCACGGTGCCGATTTGAGGATCGTTATCATTGCAAGGGCTGGAGCACGCGACTGGATCAAGCGTTGGCGTTGGATTCAGATTGAAGGCTCGGACCACACCACCAGCATCCCGGAACTTCAGGATACCAACCCTAAGTGCATCAGACGGCACCAACCGTTGAAATACCGACGAGGTGAAGAAGTGACGCTCTTCCTCATGGAGGAAGAAGAATGTCCGGTTCTTCCAGATCGGCCCGCCGATCCGCCCACCATAGCGGTTATCCCGCCATTCGGGATTTTCCGTGAATGGCTTCCCCGTAAAAGCGTCGGGGCGGTGGCCTCGGAACCAGTCGTTGGCGTTCAACTCGTCATTTTGATGGTACCAGTAACCTGCCCCGTGCCAATCGTTGCTGCCCCGTCGGGTGACCATCTGAACCTCGGCGCCAAGTGAACGGGTGAAGTCCACACCGGCGTTGTTCGTTTGTACCCGAAACTCTTCCAAACTTTCTACAGGAGTGGGCACTACTGCTCGGGGAGTAGCCTGGAAGCCGGTGTTGTAGCCGCCGCCGCCCTCCATGTTGCTGGTGGCGTCGCCACCATCGAGCATGAAAGTGTTCTGGTCCATGCGTGCCCCAGCGATTGTTCCGCCACTCGAGTTGCCGTCGCCCGAACCGGCAACCGCCCCGTTAAAGCCTGGAATCGCCATGGGCTGGAGTAGCACCAGGGCCGTGGCATCCCGGCTCAATGTCGGCATGTTCGCAAGGAGATTGGCATCGAGCACGTCGCCTACGCTCGCGTTCAAAGTCTGCAACTCGACACCAGTACCGGCGCTGACCTCGACAACCTCGGTCATCCCACCAACTTCCAAAATCACATTAACCAAGGCCGATTTTCCGATTTCAACTCTTACGCCGGTCACCACTGACTGTCTGAAGCCTTTAGCTGAAACCGTGATGCCGTAGTTCCCCGGACGCACGGAAGGAAAGGTATAACCGCCGTCGCTTCCGGTGGTGGCCGTTGTCTTCGCCTTGGTGTCCACATCTTCCAAATCGACCTTGGCGTTCGGAACACTGGCGCCTGACTTGTCAGAGACAGTACCTATCACTGTTGAGGTTGACGCCGTTTGCGCCCGCAGCGAACCACTCGGCAACAATAAAGCGACCACCAACGCGGCTCCTATGGAACACACAGTCTTCACGCGAAGCATACACACACCTCCATCAGTTTTCTGTAGTGTACGGATAGGCAGGAACAAAAAACTCTTTATGAGGCCCACAGAACCCCCAAATTTTGAGAGTAAGCTAACTAAGTCCAACCAATTAAGCAAGAGTTTTCTTGAATTTAGTCTGGGCATAAAGAGTTTACTTCTAGTTTTCTGACCGGCAGATACCTTTGTCTAAACTCTGTCTAAACGGCATTTCCAGTTTTTAGAGAAGCGGAAAGGTCCAGTGAGCGGCCTGTTCGCATTCGAGTCGCACGATGCGCCGGCGTCGATCTTGAAGCTCAAGGTCAGCACCAGCCGAAAGCTCAGCTCCGAACTCCGCGCCCGGCAGTTTTGGGCGCAGAGAGGTTCGCGCCTCTCGCAGCAGGAGCACTCCCGCAGCGAAGCCGCAGTCAAGGGCGACCGCAGGGAGTCGCCTTCAGCGGGCTGACCCTTGAAGGCGGCGGGAGCGAAGGGAACTCCCTGGCGTTCAGCAGAGCCTTTCGATCAGCTTGTGCGAGGGTAGTTTCAACGTATCGGCGAGGGCTGTGACGGCAAGCAGTGCGGGATTCGCGTCCTAACGCGCGCGGTGGGATTTTTCTTGTTGTTTGGCTTCTCCGAGTTCATGGCCGAAGACATTCTTTAGCCAATCGGGAATGCTATGCGTTGTTTTCACTAGTTCACCTGCAATGAAACGTGCCACCAGCCGATGTCCCTTCCCATTCGGTGTGTTGTCGTAGACAAGAAGATCGTCGGCATGCCTGCGCGCCTCAGGCAGGCTCTTCATCGCTTCTTCGTACGACTCCGGAACCGTGCTCAGTGGGACCGATTGCCCGCCATGACTCATCCGGACCAAGATGCGACCGGCATTCAGGTTGGGGTCTTCCGTGGAGATGAAGACCACTTTCGTGGTGAAACCTGCCTCTCTCGCGCTCTCCAACAATTCTGTGTCCACGACGAGATCCTCGACTGCAAATGAGCGGTGTTCGCCCAGTATCGCTTCGCGCTGGTACGGAATAGGGGGAACGAGGATGGGGAAAGCTTCCTTAAGGTGGGCGTCATAGAAGGTAGTCTTCCCAGCGCCCATGGGGCCTGCGATCACTATCAATGCTGGTTTCGTTTCGCTCAGAGCAAAATGTCCTTATCGTGTCGTTTTGTGCGCGAGCGTCTTCTGTGATTCGCGCTGGAGCTTTCCTGTGACCAGAGTCACGGGGGCTACTTGTCCTGATGGGTCGACCTCCACAGTTCTTTTCAGATCAGGGTCGTACTCATAATGTGTGCCATCTGGAAAGGCGTTTTTTGGACCTTCGTGCAAGCCAGCAAGACTGCCAATAGCTTCCATCAGTTGCAGCCGCTCAGAAGTGCTCATTTTGTCGAAGGTCGCCTTGGCTGATCGGCACTAACGATAAACAGATTCGTCGGGCAATCTACGCGCGCGAACTCCCGGCAGTCCGACTCGGCAAATCCTACGGCATCGCTATTGCCGATCTGACGAAATGGTTCGAACGCAAGAAGAAGTTGCTCTGAGACAAGAATGTACTTTACTTGAGGGACGTGAGCTAATGCGAACTCGCGGTGAAGGCGGACTCGAAAAAATCGGCGACATCTGGTATTTCTCCTGCATCAACCTCAACGGGAAACAGTTCGGCGATCCTCAGGGTCGAAACTCAAACAGGTAGCGGTCGAGATGCTCCGCAAGGCGAAGGAAGAGCTCGCGAAGGGCATCGCGCCGGTGGACACGAGGAAACTTTTCTACGAGGACTTGCGAGCCATCCTCGTAGCCGACTACACGGCGAACGGCAAGGCGGAGATGGACGGGGAAGACCTCGTGATTTCTGGTAAGAAAGGCGTGCTCAAGTCGCTCGACGATTTCTTCGGTGGCATGGCAGTGCAAGCAATTACGACGGACACGCTACGGCGCTTTACAGCGAAGCGAAAGGAACAGGATGGGGTTGCAGGTCCAGCCTGCAACCGAAACCTTGCCAGACTCCGCCGTATGTTCACCCTCGCCCAACGTGAGGGCAAGGTCACGTACATCCCCTACTTCCCGATGAGCAAAGAGTCCGATCCCCGTGAGGGGTTCGTCGAGCGACCCGAGTTCGATACGCTCCGCGCCGAGATGCCGGTCAACCTCCACGCCGCTCTCACCTTCTGCTACGAGACCGGATGCCGCACGGGAGCCATGAAGCAAATCGTGTGGCCTTGGGTCAAGCTCGACAAAAACGAAATACACCTGCCCCCCGGGGTCATTAAGAATCGCAAGCCGCTAATCCTGCCCCTATCTAAGGAACTCACGGTGATGCTTAAGAAACTGTTTCGGAAGGACGGTCCTGTGTTCGACACGACGAACTTCCGTAGAGAATGGATAAAAGCTTGTGTTAAACTTGGTTTGGGAAAAAAGACCGGCGAGGAGTGGCACCAGTATGAGCGTCTAATCCCTCACGACTTCCGCCGTTCAGCCGCCCGCAATTTGATTCAAGCGGGAGTAGACCAGAGCACGGCAATGAGAATCACCGGACATCGCACCGTGGCAGTCTTCCAACGGTACAACATCGTGAGCACGGAGCAACTGCATGAGGCGATGGCGAAGGTCTCCGAAAACGCAACGAAAACTCAAATTGCGGTCGGCAGCTCTCTAAACAACCCGTAACTGCTTGATAAGCCGAGGTAGCTCAGTGGTAGAGCAGCCGATTCGTAATCGGCAGGTCGTGGGTTCAACTCCCACTCTCGGCTCCACTTATCCCCTTTACAGACCAGCATAAATCCCTTGCCCATCCTTCTGTTCCTAGCCTAAAGTATCACCGTAACCGTTACAGAACACTGTCGGCCAGCACTGCCCTGATATCCAGCCCAATGGTTCAACGTAATACCGCTGGTCATGGTTCTTGGCTACGATTCGCCTTGGGCTCTGTAGACTTTTGCTTCTTTTGAACCAAAATCGATGACGATAAGCCGCCGAGTCACGCTTTTCGACATAGCCAATGCCCTGGGCATATCTACCGGTACGGTGCACCGCGCTTTGCATGGCAATCCCGACGTAAATCCCATGACCAGAACCCGTGTCCTGCAGATGTCGAAGAACATGGGTTATCGCCCTAACATGGTTGCGCGCCTACTCTCGCAAAAAAAGCACTTTCGCGTTTCTGTGAACACGCTGAAAGGCACGACTTCCTTCTGGGATGAGGTCCGCAGCGGCATTGGTGAAGAGGCTCAGGCCCTCGGCATGCATGCTGAAGATGTCGAATTCCGCACGTTCCCGCGCTTGGGAGAAGGGGAAGAAGAGGCCTTTGAAGCGGCGATGGCTGCGGAGTCGGATGGCATCATCCTGTTCCCAAGCCGTCCAAGCAGCCTGCGTGACTGGATGCGGCGCGCCACGCGGCCAAGAATTCCTGTCGTTTGCGTGTCCACGGACGCACCGGAAACAAGCAGGCTTGCCGCCGTTTCCGTGGACACCATGGCAAGCGGCTCCTTGGCAGCCGACCTGATGGGGAGATTTCTGAATCGGAAGGGCAAAGTCGCGGTGACACTGAGCGCACTGGCCGTGACCGAGCACGCGGAAAAACTGGCTGCCTTCGAGAAGACGCTCAAATCCTTGCATTCCGACATTTCGCTCGTTGATCCCATTGAGGATCACGACGTCGAATCGGAAGCTTATGACAAGTGCAGGAAGCTGTTTGCCTCCCATCCCGATTTAGCGGGGATTTACGTGACCACGGAAGCCTCGATGCCGGTGGTCGAGGCAGCTAGGGACGCTCAATTACTGGACCGTCTTACCATCATTGCCACTGATTTGTTCCCCGCCATCATCGACCAAATTCGCGACGGCAATGTAGCCGCAACGATCTATCAGCGGCCGCGCACCCAGGGCAGACTCGCGTTTCGCGTTCTGCAGGAGTTCTTGTTCCATGGCAGAGGCCCTGCCTTTCGTGTCACTCTCGCACCGCACTTGATCATGCGGGGTAATCTGGATTTCTTTCTGGAGAAGCGGGCTTCCAGTGGGACCGGCGCGAGGGCTGCAGCCGCCGCAAACGATATGCCTTCTGACTTTGCCTATTGGAACTACGACTGAACATTGTCGCCGAGGTCTTTACCATACTGGGTTGCAATTCGTACCGATTGCCTACAATCAGCGGTCCCAGGCTGTGGCCGCGGCTGCGTCATGGCTCCGCGATGCGATGGACCTGATTGGCGGGCAGATCTTTCAGCGCTTGGCGCACGCCGCTGGGCCAGTGCACTTCGATTTGTTTCACAGCCTTGAACGGACCCCGGCCGAAATGCGGGCGCGGATCCCGTGAAGCTCCGTAGCCTACGCTTGTCGAGACAATATCGTACTGGTGGCGCCGTCCTCGGTGGTCACTTTGAGCTGCGCTCCGATGGCCATCCGATTATCTTTAGAGCCTGTCAATTGAAAGTCATCCAGTTATTGGCATTTCCTGGATTCCGGGAAAGGGCGGCCGCGCACAGGCCGCACTTTTTTTGAACGGGCCAGACACGACTCCCACTCTCGGCTCCAGAGTTCTCGTGGAATTATCCAAACCGGGAGCGAAGTTTCACGCGACATCATGCTGGACGGATTTGCCGGAAGGATTGCAAGCAGCGGCGCGCGGTATCAAGTTCCGTAAAGCGGCTGCCTTCCTGCTCAATCAGATAATATTCCACTCCGCCGCCGCTCTCGGCTGCCTCGAAAATATTTTTCCACTCTGCAGCGCCTTCCCCAAACAAAACCTTGTAACCCTTCTCTGGGTCCGGCGACCAGTCCTTCAGATGAAGAGAGTGAATTCGCCCAGGATTCGCGCGTATCCATGCAACTGGATCGGAGCCGGCCTCCAGGCAAGTGCCCACATCCAGTTGCAGCATGACGGAAGGTTTCGTATTTTTCGCCAAGATTTCCATCGGGCGCTGGCCGTCAACCGCAGTGAACTCCAACCGGTGATTGTGATATCCGGCTTTCAGTCCGGAAGTCTCCAGTTGATCGGCGGCGGCATTCAGCGCATCGGCCACGGTCTTCCAGCCATCCAGGCCGGGCTGGGGTTTCGCCGAAGCCATGACCACGTATTTGCTGCCCAAAATCAAGTTGAAGTCGCGCGCTTTGCCGATTTTCTCCGGACTCAGATTCGAACTATCGTTGTGCGTTGAGAAGCATCGAATCCCGAGATCGTCCAGAAGCTTTCGCATCTGCTTGGCTTGCGCTTCCGACCACTCGAAATAGGGCGCATAGAATTCAACGCCCTGATATCCCATTTCCGCGACGGCGCGAACCGTGCCCTCGGAATCTTTTTTGAATTCCTCGCGCACAGAATAGAGTTCCAGTCCGGCGGGAATCGATTTCGCCGCGCGAGCCGAAAGCGCCCATGGCAGCATCGCCGAAAAAGCAATAAACGACCGCCGCGAAAGTGTGCGTGGGGTCATGACTGAATCCTCATGCCAGACGGAATCGTAACAAAAACTCAATCGGCATGCGACATTGCCTTCACCGCCTCGCGCCCAGGCACGAGACTCCGCACGATCACGTATAGCACGGGAATGAAAACGAGGTTCAGCGTCGTCGCGGCAATCATTCCGCCAAAGACGGTTGCACCGACGGAAATGCGTCCCGCTCGTCCGGTCCCCTGCGCCAGCACCAGCGGCACAACACCAAGAATGAACGCCAGCGAAGTCCCTAGTCCGCGGTTGCATGTCCCGGGACGGCTACGTCCGCAGGCCGCGAATGTCGCGCCCGGAAGAAGGCAAAGCGATCCAGGACCTTTTCCTGGAACTCTTCGAGGTAGAGATAGATCGCCGGAGTAATGAAAAGGGTGATGAACTGCGACACAATCAGCCCACCGACCACAACGAGCCCCAGCGGCCGGCGTGAAGCGCCATCTGTCCCGTAGCCAAGGGCGATCGGCAGCGCTCCCATGAGCGCGGCCATGGTGGTCATCATGATGGGACGGAAGCGCTCCATGCTGGCGTCGTGAATTGCTTGATCGTCTGGTACACCGTGCTCGACCCGCTGTTGCGCGAAGTCCACGACCATGATTCCGTTTTTCTTCACGATGCCCATGAGCATGAACATGCCGATGAACCCGTATAAAGAAGCCTCGGCGCCAAACAGCCACAGGGTCAGGAGGCCACCGACGAGCGCAACCGGCAACGAGGAGAGCACGGTGATCGGATGCAAGTAGCTCTCGTACAAAATGGCCAAAATCACGTACATGACAAAGACCGCGAGAAACATGAGGATGGTAAGGCTCGATACCGTGTCGCGGAACGTAAGCGCTTCACCCCGGAACTCGCCGCGAATTCCCGCCGGCAAGACTTGCTTCGCAGCCTTCTCCACGAAATCAGTTGCCTGCCCGATGGAATAGCCTGGCTTCAAGTTGAAGAACAGGGTGGCGCTCGTGAATTGGTTGATGTGATTGACGGATTGCGGGCCCAACATCGGGTGCCAAGTCGCTAGGGCGTTGAGCGGAACCATGCGCGAGCCGTCGTCGCTCTTGATGTACAGCAGATGAAGATCCTGAGGCTCGGAACGCTGCTCGTCGGCAACTTCCAGGATCACCTGGTATTGGTCGGTGGGCTTCTTGATGAGATAGACGTAGTTCTGCGCGTACGCTTGGTGCAGAAGGTTGAGAACCCTCGTCTCGGAGACGCCGTAGGTCTTGGATTGCTCGCGGAGGATGTCGACCTGCAGATTCGGGGTATGGTTGAACAGGTCGGAGTTGACAAAGAGGAACCCCGGGAACTCGAACATTTTGCGCATCAGGGTTCCTGAGCTGGCATAGACCTCGTTCGGATCGATCCCGGAAATGGAATAAGCAAACTGGCCCTGCAACTGCGCCGTGGCTCCGGTGCTGATCTGCAGGACGGGCTGGGGCTTGAGAAATGTCAGCAGACCGGGGATCTTAGAGTTCAACTGCCCCATCAACTGCCCGGTTACGACCTGAATGGGAGGACGCTTATCGGGAGCCTTCAGGAACGCGAGCACCAGGCCTTGGTTGGCGGGGAAAAATGAATTGTTGCCGCTCATGGTGAAGGTCATGTCCACGGCGGGGTTGGCATGGAGGACGTCCTCGACCTCTATTTGGTGGGTATGCATTTCGTAGTGCGACGTACCCTCCTGAGCGATGAACACGCCGAGGGCGAAGGAACTGTCGCCGATGGGGAGGAAGGCCTTCGGGACGATATAGAAAAGATAGCCGGTTCCCAGCAGACAAACCACCCAAATCGCCAGGGAAATCCAGCGATACCGAAGGAAAAACCACAACGAGCGCCCATAGACGGCTAGTACGCTTTTTTCTGCGCCGCCGATGACGCGCTCGATCCAGTTCCTCTCCGCCCGCTCTCCGCGCTCCCGAAGCAGGCCGGAACACATCAAGGGCGTGAGCGTCAGCGAAACGATGCCGCTGGCAAAAATCGAAACGATGATGGTGATGGAGAACTCGCGAAAAATGCGCCCCACCAGGCCGCTCATAAAGACCAGCGGGAGGAATACGGCGGCTAGGGAAATGGTCATGGCGAGAATCGTGAAGCTGATTTCCCTGGCGGATTGCAGGGCGGCTTCGAGGGCACCGAGGCCGCTCTCCATGAGGCGAACGGTATTCTCCAGGAAGACGATGGCGTCATCGACCAAGAATCCGATGGCCAGCGTCAGGGCCATTAAGGACAGGTTGTCCAGGCTGTAGCCTAGGATGTTCATGACCACGAAGGTGAGCAGGAGGGAGAGGGGCAGCGCCACAACCGGTATCAAGGTGTCGCGCACGCGGCCTAGAAAAATAAAGATCACCAGGACAACCAAGGCGAACGCGATGAACAGCGTCGCCTGAACATCCTTGACGCTGTTCACGATGCTTTGCGAACGGTCATAAATGGGAACGATTCCAACAGAACTTGGGAGCTGGGCCTGCACCGTGGGAAGGAGGTCGCGGATGGATTTGGCAACTTCGACGGCGTTTGATCCCGCGCGCCGGAAAACCGCAACGACCACCGTAGCGGCCGGAACCTCGTGTCCGCGATACCAAAAACGCATGCTGATGCGTTCGTCTTGCAATCCGTTTTTTACAGTTGCGACGTCTTTCAGATAGACCGGAGCGCCGTTGCCTTGCCTGACGATTAAATCTTCATACTGATGCGCTTCGCTGAGCTGCCCTTCGGGCTGAAGCAAGAAGGTGTGATGCGCGCCGTCAAATTGGCCCGCTCCCGTGGAGCTGGTGCCGTTCTTCAGCGCCGCCGTCAAATCATCAATGGTTAGACTGCGCGCGGCCATCGCGGAAGGGTCGGCCTTGATGCGCACTGCGGACTGAGCGCCGTACACGGCCACTTGGCTCACGCCAGGGAGAATGCTGATGCGCTCGCCGACTTGCGTATTGGCATAGTCGAAGAGCTGGCCCTGCGTGGCGCTGTCACTGGTGATCCCGACGTACATGATGGGCTGGTCGTTCGGATTGGTTTTGGTGAAGGTGGGCGGGCTCGGTAAATCCACGGGAAGTTGCGCCGTCGCGCGCGTAATGGCCGCCTGAACGTCGGTTGCCGCAGCATCTACACTCTTGGAGAGATCGAACTGCAGGACGAAACTCGAGTGCCCTTGTCCACTGTTAGAGGTCACCAACTCAAGGCCGGGAATCTGCATGAACTGACGCTCGAGCGGGGTGGCCACGTTGTTCGCCATGGTCTCTGGCGTTGCGCCGGGATAACCTACGTTAACTTGAATGACGGGATAGTCGACAGCGGGCAAGTCATTGACCGGCAAGACAAAATAAGCGAGTACGCCAAAAACGATGGCCGAGATCGTCAGCACCGCGGTCATCACCGGGCGGCGAATAAATGGTTCAGACAGATTCATGGATCTTCGTTCCCATTACTTTGCCCTCGCCGGCGCATCCGCCGGCGTGCCCCCTGCAGGTCCCGCGCCGGCGGTATCCACGCGCACCTTGCTGTTCGGAGCTACGGTCATCTGGCCGGCCATGATGACGTTCTCACCCGCGGCGACACCTTGGGTAATCACCACGTTATCGCCTTGCCGCTGGCCTAAGGTCACGAGTCGAAGGTCCGCGGTGTTGTCGGGTTTCACCACGTAGACGAAGGAACCCTTTTGGCTGATCTGTGTGGCTTGGTTGGGGATCAGCACCGCCCCCTTCTGCGTTGCCAGGACTAGCCTGACGTTGAGAAATTGCCCCGGCCAGAAATGGTGATCGGGGTTGGAGATGGTGGCGCGCAAAAAGACCGTGCCGGTGCCGTTCTGGACGGTGTTATCGAGAAATGTGAGCTTACCGCCGCGGACGTGCTCTTCCGGATCGGAGGGCAGCCTCACCAAGGTCTTTAGCGTTCCGCGGGTCATCTCTTTTTGCACATTGGGGAGGTCGCGCTCAGTTATCGTGAAGTCCGCATAAATGGGGTCCAGGCGCTGGATTAGCAACAACCCTGTTGTGTTCGCCTGCACCACGTTTCCGACGTCAACGAGTCGTGCGCCGGCACGCCCTTGGATGGGCGATTGAATATAACAATACTCCAGGTTGAGCTGGGCGGTTTCGAGGGCCGCTTCCGCCGATTCCACCTGCGCCTGATCGACGGCGACGGTGCTCTTTTTGGCGTCATAATCCTGCTTTGCGATGACCTTCGAGTTGAATAGCTCCGAGCTGCGCGCGAACTCTACTTTCGCGAGTTCGAGCGCCGCTTTTGCTTGGGCCAAAGTGCCCTTTGCCGAATCGAGCTGGGCTTGATACGGACGCGGATCAATCACAAAGAGCAACTGCCCTTTGGCCAGATCAGCGCCATCCTGGAATTGCCTTTGCGTAATGCGGCCGCCGACTTGCGGGGTTACGGTAACCGACTCGAAAGCGAAGCTCTTGCCGATCTCGTCGAGGTACACGGGCACATCTTGGGCTTGCGCCTTGACTACACTCACTAGGGGCGGAGGCGGGAGTTGAGGACCTGCAGCTTGGGGATTCGCTCGGTTACAACCCAAAGCTGCGATTTGCAAGCCAAACAACGGTAGGACATACAGAAATCCGACCTTCAACTTCATTTTTAGCCTCCCCTCGTTTGTCTATACGCTACCAGCCAAGGGTATATTGCGGGCCGAGCCCAACAGCCCATAGTCGACGTCACGCCCTGCACGCACCTCTGAAGTTTGTGAGGCCCGGTTCTGCTCATAAAGTTAGGCACACCCAAGACTAGATTAGACGCCAACGAGGGAAATGCGTTATTTTTCGCGAGTTGCATTGCGAGCCTGCGGCAATCTGCGCCTCAGAAGCCACCGTGTCAATTGTACCCCGCCGGCAGCTGGCTCGCCGGGCCCATTCTTCCGCAGTCGACACTCAATAAAAATCGCGGGAATCGATTCTCTTGCTGGAAAGTCCGAGTTGCAGCACGTCCATCTGCTCCGGCCGGTCAAAAACCTTCCCCGGAAAAAGCCTTTTCGTCAGCAAGCGCACGCCGCCAAACGCCGCGCCCAGCACCACGGCGGCCACCATGAACAAGATTGTCGCGAGGATAATCACGACAAGTCTGTTGATCAGCGGTGGGTCGGTGACCGTCTGGTGCGGCTCGTTCCAGGTCACTTCCGTTTCGTAATTCACCGCCCGGCGCAGCGAATCGCCATACTTCGCCGAGGATGGCTTCAATACCACGGAAAGCAGCGACGCTTTGCGTTCGATGCTGGTTCCTGCTTGCTTCGCCGCGGGCGAAATCGCCTGCTCCAAATGCCGCAAATGTTGCTCCGCGAGTTGCGGCGTGGGATAGACGAGCAGTAGCAGCACTGCTTCCTCTTTTCCTTCGCGGTATTGCGCCAGCATCGCTTCCGCGTTCATGTCGAATCCAGCTTCGCTCGCCAGGTTCGCGAACTCATCCCGCTTTAGCGCGGCAATGGCATTCTGGAATGCCGCCAGCCCTCGCGCATATCTTTGCGTCCCGTCGCTGAATCCCCGCGGCAGGTACGTTCGAATCGGCGGCAGCGGCGTCTGGTCGGCATGCGCGCTCACCGCGTTCACCAGTGTTACCAAATCCGCTGTGGAAATAGCCGGCGCCGGCCGTACCTCCAGAATGGAACTCCCCACCAGGACAAACAGCCGGTCGCCATCCACGGCCGAAGTCCTGTTCAGTGTCGATGGATGCATTTCCGGTCGGATCAGCGCGGTATACATTTCGTACGCGCTGCTGGGATCATGATACTTCTGCAGATTTACTTGGATTTTGGCGCCGCCGGAGGAGTACTCGCAGAATTCTCCGGGCGCGCGCCCGGTTTCCTTCCACAGGTCTAAATAATCTGGCGCAGCTTCCGTTTCCACCCACATCGGACTTGGCTGGCCGGACCAACCGGCGAAATGCGTGGGCAGCTTCTGTTGCCGCTGAGCGGACAAATACGGCGAGGCGGCAAGCGCCAGAGACAACGCAGCAATAAAACGAAATTTTTGCATCCCGGCTTCTATTAGACACCAACAGACTAGTTTTGGTTGCGAGATTGTTCAACAGCTGCCGCGGCTGGACGCACGGCCCCTGGTTTAGCGGGCAGATTCATGGTCACGCTGTTCATACTTTCCAGGTAGCTGGCCATGCCCTGGTAAAGCCCTTCCGCCACTTTTTGCCGCTGTTCGGGCTTCTTTAGCAATTGTTCGTCCGCCGGATTGCTCAGGAAAGATATCTCCGTCAGGATCGACGGCATGGCCGCGCCAATCAGCACTACGAAAGGAGCTTTGCGCACCCCGCGGTTCTTCACCGGGTTGTTGGTCTTTTGAATCCGCCTCGAAAGGGAATCCTGGATATCCTCGGCAAGTTCCCTGGACTCGTCAATCTTTTCCGTCCTCGTGATTTTCAGCACCAGGTCCTGGAGGTCGTGCACGCCTCCTTGTGCCGTGGCGTTCTCGCGCGCCGCCACTTCCATCGCTTCCGCCGAGCCTTTCAGGTTCAAGTAATACGTCTCTATGCCGCGCGCCCCATGGTCCCGGCTCGAATTCGCATGAATGGAAATAAACAGGTCCGCTTTGGCCTGGTTCGCCATGTTTGTCCGCTCTTCCAGCGGAACAAACGTGTCATCCGAACGCGTGTACACCACGTCCGCGCCCGGCAGCCGCTGCTCGATAATTTTCCCCAGCCGCAGCGCCACGTCCAGGCACAGGTCTTTTTCCATCAAGCCCGTTGGGCCAATCGTTCCCGTATCGTGGCCGCCGTGGCCAGCATCGATCACAATTCTTCCAATCTTCAAGCCCAGCGTGCGGGTCAGCGTGGACTGGCCGTCGCGCGTTGGCTGTGGCGTGCTTGCTGGCCGGACCAAGTCCGGCTTCGCGCCTGCAGCCGCTGTTTTCAATGGTGTCGACTTGGAGTTTTTCGCGGCCAGAGGCGCATTGCGCGCCACCGCGGAAGAACTATCCCCCGCGCTTGAGCCGTTACTTCCGCCAACTGAACCTCCGTTAGTCGCGCCAGCGTTAACCGCGCCGCCGTTGATCGTCGTATTTATGGCGCTCTTCGCATTCGCCACTATCTTTTGCAAAGGAGAAGTAGTTTCCGCCGGCGGTTCCTTTCCCGAACCATTCTGAGCGGTTTGCATTCCGCCGCCGGCCGCCGCGCTCTTGTTCGCGTCTTCCGCGCCAGCTTCCTGCGCGGGCTTCCCTATTGCAGTTCGTACCGGCACAGCTGCCGAAGAGTCCCCAAATAAATCAATCAAAAGCTGCGGCGGATTGCCGGACAGCGAAGCGGCATAATTCTTAACTCTGTCTACGTCCAGCACCACGCGCACCACGCCGTTGTGATTTTGCGCCACGCGCACCGCCAGCAGCAGGCCGCCGTCCACGTGGATATTCGCGCGCGCCGCTTCCGGCGTCAGCCGGGCCGAATGCAAATCAAAAAAGATGCGCTCAGGACTCGCGATGCGCCCGGAAGTGTATTGCACGCTGTCATCGAGATCGATAGTCACCCGCGTGGCATCGCCGTTGACAGCCGCGCGAATCCGCTGCACCTGCGGGATCCCGCGTGATCCTTTGCTGCTTGCGGACTTGCCGCCGGAGTGTGCTGGCGCCTCCGCGCGCGGTTCCTCAATACTTGACCATGCCGTCTTTGCATTCGAAGCCGCACTGTTCGCGTCGGGCGGTACGTCGCCGTTCCGCAGCAGAGCCAATTCCGCCAGCGCTTCTTGCGCTTCGCGTTTTCTCGGGGAACGCGGATAGCGTTTCAGGAAATCTTCATAAGTTTTCTTCGCCAGCCCCGAATCCCCCAAATGCTCGCGCTGCAACTTCGCCGTTCGCAGAATCGCATCCTGGCAATACTTGCTCGTCGGATATTCGCGAATCAGGAATTGGTAAGTGTCCACGGCCGACTGATAGTAAGCGCGTCCAAAACGGTCGCCCATTTCGGTGTAAAGTTCCGCAACGGCCAGCAGGGAATCGGGAACTTCCGGAGCCCGCGGCGTAATCATGGCTACGCGGCGATAAACCAAAACCGCTTGTTTGTAATCCGCAAGCGTGCGTTTTTCGGGGGGTTTGCTGTTCAGCGCCGCGCGCTGCTCTTCGGCTCGCGCAAATTGCGCTGTCGCCGACTGGCGCTTCAGCGACGCGGTGGCGGCGGCTTCCGCATTCGTTTTCGCCTGTGCCGCAGAAACAAAAAACAGCGCGGCGCTTAACGCGGCAAAAATCGGCGAAAGACGGGCGAACCTGATCCGCGAATTGTTTTCCGCCAAAAACATCAGCCCGCATCCCCCAAACCTTGTAGCCGAGAAACCGCCACGCACTTCAGAAAAAAATCAAACCTCAGAAAAAACAAACGCCGAAAAAATCAAACTTCCGAGACCCAAATTCCGGCTCCGGAAAAATAGCCAGCTGCCAACCACGAGCAGCTCTTTCTATTCGTTGGTGAATACGATGCGGCCTTCTGGCGTGACGTCTTTGTGGATCGCGTGGGAACCGACGTAAGCGCCAGCAAGACGTCCCGAGCCCGGCCGGAAGTAGGCGTTCTGTACTTTCTGCACATAGTTCCGCGTCTCTCGGTACGCGGGGACGCCGTGAACCTTGTCCACAGCACCCTCACCCGCATTGTACGCCGCCAGGGCCAGGTCAAGGTTGCCATTGTATCGTTCTAGCAACCACTTCAAATGTTTAACCCCGGCGTCGATATTTTGTTGCGGGTCGAACACGTCATAGGCTCCATATCGTTGTGCCGTCGTGGGAATCAACTGCATCAATCCGCCGGCGCCCTTGTGCGACCACGCCTTGGGATTCCAGTTCGACTCCGTTTCGATCACCGCGCGGACCAGTGCAGGATCCACGCGATGGCGGTCCGCCGCTTCTCGTACGATTTTTTCGACGCCGTCGCGGCCCATGTCCAGGGCCAGACGGCTGCGTCCCGTAAAAGAAGTTTCGGAGGGCAAGTAGATGCTGGTGCGCGGCTTCGCGGCAGAGAGCTTCGGCGATGGCGGTTCGGCGTTCACGAAAAATTGCCGGCCGTCATCATTCAGGACCTTGGCGATCTGCGCGTTCGCACCTTTCGCGAAAAACGATGCGAAGAAAATCGCGCAAAAAGCCAGCGTGGTCCTAATTAGCCCTGCCGTGATTGCCGTGCGTCTCGTCATTCCATTAGCCCGGTCGACTGTTACCCCGGTTTTGCCGGGGTTCTGCCTTGGGGAAGGCTACAACAATCTTGGAACCCACTACACAGCAGACAGTTTTCAACATTGACGTTCTACCGTCAATGTTCCTTCCGTACTAGGCCCCCGCACGAACGGTCTACCCGAAGGGAGGTCGCCCGGCGGTGGCTCATCTTGGTACTCCGCACACACGGGAACGGACACTGTCTCCCGTAGGACACGGTTCTGGCGCAACCCCATTATAACAAAGGCTCTAGCAGGGAGGGGATGCTCAATAGGGCACTTTTTAGGCCAGCTGTGTCTTTTGCGCCAGCCTCCGCAAGGTCAGGCCTCCCGCCCCCTGAACCGCCTAGCTGCTTGGCCAGTGCCTGTATCAGCTTGCCAGCATGGACTTTAGCGGTCAGATCTTTGGTGACTCCGGCGATCAGGGCCACTTTTCCATTTTCCGGCATGCCTAGGGCGACCACTCCGGAACCCAGCTTCTGGCGCAGGCTGTCCACCAGCTGCCTAAGTCCTTCGCGGTCAACGTTTTGCACTTCGGCGGCAATAAGCTTAATCCCTTTAACAACTTGCACGCGCCCCGCTAGCTCGTCGATCTGGCTGAGCGCGCCTTTGCGCTTCTGCGTTTCCAGCTCCTTTTCGAGCTGCTTGGCGGTCTGGGAGAGCTTCTCCACCTGGGCCAGGATGCCGTCTTCGCCTACGTTGAGCTGGCCGGCTAGCTGACGCAGAGTGTCCGCCTGCTTTTGAAAATGCTCCAGCGCGCCGATGCCGGTCACGGCTTCGATGCGGCGAACGCCGGCGGCCACGGATTCTTCGCTGACAATTTTGAGCACGCCAATGTCGCCGACGCGCTGCACGTGCGTCCCGCCGCAAAGCTCCTTGGAGTAGAAGCCGCGGGCGGCACGGGGATCGGGGATGGTCACCACGCGAACGTTGTGCTCCGGATACTTGTCGCCGAAAAACGCGAGCGCGCCGGAAGCCAGCGCCTCTTCGAGCGACGTGACATTCGTCTCGATCTCGGTGTTCAGGCGAATCTCGTCGTTCACTTGCTGCTCGATGTCCCGCAGCTCTTCCGCGTCCACGTGCGCGAAGTGCGAGAAGTCAAAGCGCAGCCGGTCTGGCGCGTTCAGCGAGCCGGACTGCTTCACGTGCGTGCCGAGAATATTGCGCAGCGCCGCATTCACAAGATGCGTTCCGGTGTGATTGCGAATGATGCGCGCGCGCCGCTCCGCGTCCGCGACCACCGCAACGCGATCGCCCACGCGCAGCGTTTCCTTCGCTACAACTTTGTGCGCCACGAGTCCGGCGACGGGATAAAACGCGCCCTTCACTTCGGCGAGCAATTGCGATTCCGAATTGTCGTAAAACGCGCCGGTGTCCGCCACCTGCCCGCCAGACTCCGCATAAATCGCCGTGCGGTCGAGAACAACTTCTCCGCTCTCGCCGGCTTTCAGTTCATTCACCGGACCGTTCTTTGTGTCAGCGCGGTGAGCGCTGCCAGTCAAAATGATTGCTTCTATCTCACAATCTCTCGCCGTCGTCCCATGATAGAAGTCCAGTTCCGTGGTGAAGCGGTCCGCAATCTTCGCATACGCCAGATTTGCCGCTTCCTTCGCCCCACCCTTCCACGACGCTCGCGCTCGCTTGCGTTGCTCTTCCATCGCTGCTTCAAAACCTGCTTCGTCGAATGACAATCCCGCGTCTCGAACTACGTCACGAATAAGGTCCTTCGGCAGCCCGTAAGTATCCTGAAGCCTAAATGCTTTCGCGCCAGAATAAGTCATCAACAAACGGGCTTTTGCATATTCGGCGTCGTAGTGCGGTATCGGCGACGCACGCAGCTTCTGAATTTCCAATTGCTCAAATCGAGTTCTGTATTGGTCGAGCGGAATCAAGTCATCTTGTAGTTTCTTCAGACCCAACGCTAATGTGCGTCCAAATCGGACCTCTTCGCCCAATACGATGTCTACCACGCCTGAAGCGCCAGGTTCGATCAACTCCGGATAGGCCGCACCCATGATGTTGCGAACAGCATTCACCATTTCGGAGAGAAACGGCTGTGTCGCGCCCAGCAGGCGTCCATGGTAAATCGCACGGCGCATGATCTTGCGCAGAACATAGCCGCGCCCTTCGTTAGACGGTAAAACGCCGTCGGTAATCAGAAACGTCGTCGCACGAGCGTGATCGGCGATGACCCGAAGCGAAGCAGCGCCACCTTTGCCGACTTCGGAGCTAATTTCTTTTTCATAATCCACGCCGCAGAGTTCCGCAGCCCGCTTCATCAGTGGAAGAAATAGATCGGTATCGTAATTGGAGATGACGCCTTCGAGGACGGCCGCAACACGTTCAAGGCCCACGCCGGTATCCACAGACCGTTTGGGTAGCTCAGAAAGACCGCTTGGTTCTCGGTTATATTGCATGAAGACAAGATTCCAGATTTCAACGTAGCGGCCGCAGTCGCAGGGGAATTTGCAATCCGTATGGCCCTCGTCGGATGCGGCGGGGCCCATGTCGTAGTGAACTTCGCTACACGGACCGCAGGGGCCGGTATCGCCCATCTGCCAGAAATTGTCCCGGAATCCAAGCTCGCCAATTCGGTTAGACGGAACTCCTTGATCTAACCAATGCTTCTTGGAAGCGTCATCATCGGGAACAGCCCACGAAAAATTGGTATCTGGCGGATTTGACGCCTTAAATACGGTTACGTAAAGTTTTTCCTTTGGGATGGCGAACCATTCGGGCGAAGTGAGCAGCTCCCACGCGTACTTAATCGCGTCCTCTTTGAAATAGTCGCCGAATGAAAAATTGCCGAGCATCTCGAAGAAGGTGTGATGGCGCTTGGTGAAGCCGACATTTTCCAGGTCGTTGTGCTTGCCGCCCGCGCGCACGCATTTCTGGGCGGAGGTGGCTTTGTTGTAGTCGCGTTTTTCGAGGCCGAGGAAAACGTCCTTGAACTGGTTCATCCCCGCGTTGGTGAAGAGCAATGTGGGATCGCCATGAGGAACGAGCGACGAGCTGCGCACGCGACGGTGGCCCTTGGACTCAAAGAAGCGCAGGAAGGTTTCGCGGATTTCGTTGCCGGTCATTTTCATGTGCGTGCCCTTACTGGGCGCCGTCAACTTTCCTTTTGTGTCGTTCTCCGTCACGTATTCCCCATGATTCTTTAGGCGAACAGGTTCTTGGATTATGGCAGACGCCTATCTGCGCAGCAATCGTAGGGGCACGATATATCGTGCCCCTACCAATCGCTCGATTCGTCGGGCGGCTTTCCTTTTTGTTCTGAACTGAAGATCACCCTCCCCCCACCCCCGGCATGAAATTGCATGGATATCAAAGGAAAGGACTTACAAAAAAAGCATTTCGTAATCGATTGATTCTAAAGGGCGCGATTTTGGTTGTTTTGGATTAGCAAAGGCCGAAACGGCCGCCCAGAAAAGAAAAAGCGGGAGGGCGCTCCCGCTTTTATACGCAGTAATCTACAAAACAGAGTATACCACAAAGTAAGAAGAAGTCAAATGAAAAATGGATAGTGGGACAGGTTGAATTCTGACCCCTATTGTCACGATCAAGAAAATTCAAACTGGCCCCTTCCGAAAAATGAAGCCGGATTCATGGGCCAGCAGAGAAAGTTACTCCATCTCGACTTCGGGTAATTCTTCCCTTGTTAGCGCTTTCAATTCGCGGCGCACGACGTCGGCGGAGAATCCGGCGCGCAGCAAGCTCCCGTACAGGGAGGCCATCTTCTTTTCGTCGATCTTTTTTCCTGTATCGGGGCCGCGATACGAGCGCAGCTTGCGCTCGATGCGCTGGCGGACCATGGCGGCTTCGTCGGAAGTCTGGGCCACTTCTTCGAGGGCGGAGGAGATGTGACGGTCGGGAATGCCGCGGGCGCGGAGGTCGCGCGCGACACGGTATTTTCCTTGCTTGCGGGATTCGGTGCGCTGGCGGGCAAATTGTTTGGCGTACCGCGCGTCGTCCATCAAGCCGTTTTCTTTCAGGCGCGCCATCACTACTTGCACCAGCAGCTTGTTGTCGCTGCGGCGCTCCAGCTTCTGCTTCATTTCGTGGATGGAGTGCGCCCGCCGCATTAAGGCGCGCACCGCTACGTCGTACATTTCCGCTTCGGTTTCCAGTTGGCGGGGCCTACTGAACATAGAGGAAGGATAGAAGAGAAAGTGGCGAGTGGCTAGTGGCGAGTGGCGAGAACAGAAGAAAAAGATCTAACACCGAGGGCGCAGAGAGGAATAAGGCGAGCAATTTAGCGGGAGTTCAAATCCAGGTCACCGCGTTCTCGTGGGCCTTCCTCGATGAAACCCTTATTTTGCCAGCGATAGTGAACACGGATGTATCCTTCGGAGCAGCAATCGCCTGCGAGTCTCTCTGGGTCGGCAAAGTCCAATACTAACATTCCGCTTTGAATCGAGGTTCGCACGAGACCGCCGTAACCACGCGAACCGCTCTGGAGGATACCCATGAGCCTGGGGCCTCCACGAGCGAACTTGTAGACGTAGAGATAGTCCCAGTTCATTGTGCCCCCGGTGCTGTAGTTCAAATGAACTGCGGCCTCTTCCTCTCCGTGGCCATCCAAGTCGCCGTATGTGACGGAATCCACACTGATTAGCGGAGAGTGCTCGTGTTCCAGCCGCGATTGACCGGGTGCGTAAAAATGATGAAAGCCGCTTGTAACATGCGTGTGGGATTTCGGCTTCGAATCAATCCAATGCCATGGCGTAGCAGTGAACGACGGAGGCGCAGCTGTGTCGTCATCCCACTCGAAGGAGAAATTCTTGAAATCGATGCTCCGAATGTCAGCCCTATCTTTTGTGGGAGCGCCTGTGGTCGAATTGGCAAAGGCCAAGAATATTACTAAGCCTAGCGAGGCTGTCTTCACGTTGCATCCATCTTATCTCAGGAAAAAGCGGCAGCAAGGCTGCCGCACTCCAAATTATTTGCGGGCGAAGCGCTCGAAGTCGGCCATTTGGCGCTCCATTTCCTCGCGGGCGGAGTCGGAGGCGGAGCGAATACCCTGGATGCGGAGCTTGAATTCGTCGGCGTTGGAGGCGCGCGCGAGAGCTTCGTCAAGGGTGATGAGCTGCTTGGAATAAAGATCGAAGAGCGATTGATCGAACGTCTGCATGCCGTATTGGCTGGTGCCGGCGGCGATGGCGTCGTGAATCAGGCGCGTCTTGTCCGCGTTGATGATGCAATCGCGAATGTAGCCGGTGGCGATCATGATTTCGCAAGCGGGCACGCGGCCTTTGTCGTCCGCGCGGCGAACCAGGCGCTGGGAAATGACAGCTTTCAGCGTGGCGGCAAGCTGCAAGCGAATCTGCTTCTGCTCCGGTGGCGGGAAGACCGCGATAATACGCTGAATGGTTTCCGTGGCGTCGAGAGTGTGCAGCGTGGAAAGAACCAGATGGCCCGTTTCCGCGGCGAGCAGCGCGGTAGAAATGGTTTCCAGGTCGCGCATTTCGCCGACCAGAATCACGTCGGGGTCCTGACGAAGGGCGGCGCGCAACGCGGTGGAAAAGTTCGCGGTGTCCACTTCGACTTCACGCTGGTTGATGAAACTTTTCTTGTCGCGGTGTAAGAATTCGATGGGGTCTTCGATGGTGATCAAGTGGTCAGCGCGCGTGGCATTGATCCGGTCGATGATAGCCGCCAGCGTTGTGGACTTACCGGAACCGGTGGTTCCCGTGACCAGAATCAGGCCGCGCTGTTCTTCTCAAATTTTGTTGACGACCGAGGGAAGGTTCAGCTCTTCGTTGGTGCGGATTTTCGTGGGGATGACGCGAAGCACCATGCCGACGTTGCCGCGCTGCTGGAAAACGTTGACGCGGAAACGGCCTAAGCCCGCCACGCCATAAGCCATGTCCAATTCCGCCGTTTCCTTGAACTTTTGCTTCTGGCGGTTGGTCATCATGCTGAAGGCCATGGAAAGCATCTCTTCGGGCGTGACGCGAGCCACATCGGTGAGCGGGGTGAGCAGGCCGTCTATGCGCAAATAGGGGTGATTGCCGACTTTCAGGTGCAAGTCGGACGCTTTGCTTTCGACAGCGCGGCGCAGAAGATCGTCAATGCTGATGGCCATATCGTGTGAACCCCGCAAGAATGCAGCTAAGATACGAAACTAGCATCCGAGGGAAGGGCGAGCAAGGAAAGCGCAGAGGCCGGTTGCGCGCTAGTTAACTGGCCTTGGGACTGGTTTTTCAGTGCAAATGGAAGATTAAGGCTTCTTCAGATAGAGCGAATCGTAGAGGAGGCCGGCGACAAAGCCTCCGGCCAGCGGGCCGACCCAGTAGACGCCGTGATTGGCCCAATGGGTGGACGCCAAAGCAGGTCCAAAGGCGCGCGCGGGGTTCAAGGCTGCACCTGTGAGCGGACCAGCGACGAGGATGCCGAGGGTGATCGACAAACCGATGCCAAAGCCAGCGATGGAGCGAAATGCGCCTTTTTCATCGACGGCGGTGGCGAAAACGGTGAGCACGAGGAAGAAAGTGGTTACGGCTTCGAGAGCCATGCCTGCCCAGCGCGGAAAATCCCGGGCCAGCTCCGGCGTACCCAGGGTGACGGCGCGCCAGGTTTCTTCGGGGACGACCGACTTCAGCAAAAATGCCGCAGCCGTTGCCCCG
>Ga0209058_1000810_pt1 | contig 27100 bp, 31 predicted proteins | sample GraSoiAngelo_147_FD_185904 | JGI IMG/M metagenome (GOLD analysis project Ga0209058, IMG submission 185904) | Grasslands soil microbial communities from the Angelo Coastal Reserve, California, USA - 14_1009_05_40cm (SPAdes) (version 2) | ecosystem: Environmental > Terrestrial > Soil > Grasslands ... | reverse complement strand
TTGCCGGAGAACCTCCAGAACATTACGCGGAAACTCCGGAAGCTCGTCCAGAAACAGTACGCCGTTGTGTGCCATGCTGACCTCGCCGGGCCGGGGGATCGGCCCGCCGCCGACAAGACCAGCATCGGAAATGGTGTGATGCGGCGCGCGAAACGGTCGGGTGGTGATCAGGCCGGTCTCGGAAGGGAGCAGGCCCGTTACGGAATGGATTCGTGTGGTTTCCAAACTCTCCGCAAAGGTCATGGGCGGCAAAATCGTGGGGATACGTTTGGCGAGCATGGTCTTTCCGGCTCCGGGACTGCCTACAAGCAACATGTTGTGTCCGCCGGCCATGGCGACTTCGATTGCGCGTTTGGCATGGAATTGGCCACGGACGTCACGGAAATCCTCACTACGGCGTTGCGATTCCTGATGGTCGGAATGCAGATCGTTGCGGACGGCATCGATCAAACGGGTTCCATTGACAAGTTCGACGACTTCGGTGAGGGTTCGAACCGGATACACGGCCACGCCGTCGACGACGGCCGCTTCGCGTGCGTTACCCAGCGGGACCAGCAAATGAGGAATCTTGCGGTCCCTGGCCAGCATGGCGATGGACAGGACGCCTTTGACCGGACGCAGTTTGCCGTCGAGTGACAGTTCGCCCACCATCAGATAGTCCGAGACATCTTGTTTCGCCAGCAATCCGTGTCCACCCAGGATTCCAACGGCCATGGGGAGGTCGAAGGCCGAACCTTCTTTCTTCACGTCCGCCGGTCCCAGATTGATGACAATCCGCTGATAGGGCGCGCCGAATCCGTTGTTGCGGATTGCTGGAAGGACACGATTCCGGGACTCCCGGACGGCGGTATCCGGAAGGCCGACGATGATGAACTGTCCATTGCCTCCCGTGGAGATATTGACTTCGACATCGACCAGGTAAGCTTCGATTCCGTAAACCGCAGCACTACGAGTTTTGAAAAGCATGTGATTGTGTGGGATAGTGGGCAGGGCAAAATCAGTTTAAGAACAGGACAGGTGGAGTGCAAGCTGAACCTGTGACTGTGGGCGACGCTAAAAAGAGCGTGGGGGGACCGGCCGGTAGTAATAAGGCCGCCGCGAAGCGCAAGCCCGCGCGAAGCGTGAGCGCGATAGCGCGAAACCTCAAACAATAGGGCGCAGCATAAATAGAAGCGGCGTACCGAAGCGATCCGGACGGTAGGCCCGACGCTAAAAAAAAATGAAACAGTTGGCGATTGCTTGTGCCCTCCTTCGGTTTTATTGCCGGTTGATTCCGCGCGATTGGTATCGCAAACCGCCGTTTATCCCTGTTCCGCCGGCGGCGTATGTCCGGTGGCGGCTAAGAACCGCCTACGGCAAACAGCGCCCGCCATGGACAATGGTGATTCGGGATCTTTGGCAATTCGGCAATTGGCTCCGGACTTTTGATAAGAGTTAGGAATGTTGATTCCCGTCAAACATTCAGTCGCTGTGATGATCTTCAACGGCGACGAAGTGCTTTCCGTGCGCCGTCCCGATGATGACGACGAGTTGCCAGGTGTATGGGGCCTGCCTGCAGGCACCCTTCGCGCTTCGGAAACGATTAAGGATTTGATCGGCCGAATAGGCCGTGACAAGCTCGGCGTGGAGTTGACTCCGCGGCGTAAAGTGGCTTCTGGCAAACAACTGCGGCGGCTGTATCTCTTGGAGATGGAGCTTTGGGAAGCGTCTATGACTGGAAGTCCGTTTTCATTGAGGCTTCGCCCTACTCTTGAGGCTGCGCGCTATCGCGCTTGCGCTTCGCGCGGGCTCGCGCTTCGCGGCCATCCGGATTGGCGATGGGCGACCCTCGACTCCCTGCGGCCTGGTGCGGAGAGGCCGGGTCGCTCTGCTGCTCCCTGGCGATACAAACCAAAAGCCGCATCGGCTAATCATTGGTTTTCGCCAGCCAGGGACAGTAGCAGACAAGCGATTGCCGACGCGGCTTCTTTATAAAAAATTTTCCTTCTCAAACATAAGACTGTCGAGAGGGGTCGAAAAATACATGTTTTTTGAAAATTTTCGTTAAATTTCCCAGCGGAGCAGGAGGCTACCCCAGGTAAAACCCGCACCGAAACTGGCCATTAAGATCAGGTCGTTGCGGATAATCTGTTCAGATTCAGCAGCTTCCGAGAGGCAAATGGGAATCGTACCGGCTGTTGTGTTGGCATACCGGTCAATATTGACTGCCACCTGAGCATCTTCCAAGTTCATCTTTTCGACAGCCGCCTTAATGATTCGCAGGTTCGCCTGATGGGGGATATAAAGCTTCAGGTCCTTGGCCGTGAGCCCGTTTTTCGTCAAAAGCTCTTGAGAAATGTCGGCCATACCCCGGACGGCGAATTTGAAGACGTTCCTGCCGTCCTGATGGACGTAATGCATTTTGTTTTCAACGGTTTCCGCCGTTGAAGGATGAAGACTTCCGCCGCCGGGCATGTACAGGAATTGCCCACCGCTGCCGTCACTGCGCAGGATGAAATCGATGATTCCGTAGTCGCCATCCTCACCAGGTTCAACGAGCACCGCCCCGGCGCCGTCCCCGAACAAAACACAGGTCGCCCGATCGCGGAAATCGATAATCGATGTCATGACGTCGGCGCCGATCACTAGGACTTTGTCATGAGCTCCGGTCGAGATGAATTGCGCGGCGGTGGCAAGCGCGTATACGAAGCCGGAGCAGGCTCCGGAAAGATCGAAGCCCCATGCTTTTTTCGCGCCGATTTTGGTTTGGACCAGGCAAGCGCTGGACGGGAAAAACATATCGGGAGTGACGGTCGCAACAATGATCAAATCCAACTCGGCTGGGTCCAGCCCGCGTTTTTCGCACAATCGTTTGGCGGCGGCAGCGCCCATATCGCTGGTCGCCTGGCCTTTCTCAACCATGCGGCGCTCGCGGATACCCGTCCTGTCGACGATCCATTCATCCGAGGTATCGATGATGTTTTCTAAATCCTTATTGGTGATCCGGCGTTCAGGCAGGTAGTGGCTGACCGCAGTGATCTTCGCACGACGCAGGCTCAACAATCTTCCCTTTCGTTCGAATCGCCGAACTTAGCACATCCGTGACGCATGTTACAATTGAGTCTTGAGTTCTCATAACTCATAAACTCAAAACCGAAGGACCGATACGTGGCATACGATCCCAAAAAAGCAAATCCAACCCTGATCATTCCCGAAGCCCCGGCCAAGATCACGCGGAAGAAAAAGAAGCCGAAGGAATTGGCGGTAGTCATTCCGGATAATTGCACGGGGTGCGAAGCGTGCGTCAGCTTCTGCCCGGTCGATTGTATCGAGCTCACTCCCCGCGATACGTCAAATGGTATTAACGTTGTCATCCCGAATGTGCAGATTCGGTTTGACGAGTGCATCGGATGCAAGATTTGCGTGCACGTTTGCGAGCGGATGGCCTGGGATGCCATTGAGATGTGGCCGACCGAGCAAGTTGAGGAATTTTTTGAAATTAAGATCCATGACAAGTACGAAGATGCCGTCGCCGCGCATGCGGAAACCAAAGCCTAGCGGCCCGCGATCGCCTTCATCAGAACTTCACCGTGAAAGCGTCCGTTTTCGATAAAGACCTCGCCGTTGATGCGGCCACCCACAACTGAGCCTGCAAGATACACGCCCTTAACGTTGGTCTCGAACGTTTGAGGATCGTATTCGGGCCGCAATGTATCGGGATCGTAGCGAACGCCAAGCTGATCAAAGAACTTCGTGGTGGGATGATAGCCGGTAAGCGCAAACACATGCTGGGCCGGAATCTCACACTGGTCACCGTTCTGAGCGATCTTAACGCGATCTGTCGTTATCTCCAGAACGCGCCAATTCAAATATGGTGTTATCTCGCGCTTCTTGAAACGGTTCTCGATATCCGGACGAATCCAATACTTCACTGTGGGAGCAAGTTCTGCCCTGCGATGTATCAGTGAAACGCGGGCGCCGCCCCGGAACAGGTCGAGCGCGGCCTCCACGGCCGAATTTTTTCCTCCGATCACAACAACATTCCGGTCATAGAACGGATGAGCCTCGGTGTAGTAATGCGAGACGTGCGGCAAGTCTTCGCCCGGGACGCCCATGTAGTTGGGATTGTCGTAGTAGCCAATCGCGAGGACAATGTTGCGCGCGTCGTATACAGCCTTAGCGGTCTCAACATGAAATTTCCCGGTGCCGTCCCGTTGAATGCTGACCACTTCTTCGTATTGGTGAACGTCGAGCTGGAATGCGCCTACAACCTTGCGATAGTACTTCAGCGCTTCGTTGCGGGTCGGCTTTTCGCGCTCCGAGACAAGAGGAATGCCGCCGATCTCCAGAAGCTCCGGTGTGGTGAAAAAAATCATCTGAGTCGGGAAATGCAGAATGGAATTCGTGATGCCGCCCTTTTCCAGGACGACATATCGCAATCCGTATCTCTTGCCTTCGATTGCCGCCGCGAGTCCCGACGGACCCCCGCCCACGATGACGGCATCAAACAATTCCTGACTCATGCTTCCAAGTAATTCCCTTCGGCAACTATGTTTGCTGTGGAGGTCAGCTTCAACCGGCCGTTCTCAGGCCATTCGACCGCCAGGTTTCCGGCCTTGGTATGTACCCGTACTTGCCGGCCTGTCTTTTTGTTCAGGATCGATGCTACTGTGGCGCCGCACGACCCTGTGCCCGACGCGTATGTGCGTCCGACGCCGCGCTCCCAAAAGGCGACTTCGATTTCGCGATCGTTCAGGACGTGAATAAATTCGACGTTCGTCCGGCGTGGAAACGCAGGATGACGTTCCAACAATGGTCCGACCTGTTCGACGTACGCGTCATCCAGTCCGTCCACAAATAAGGAGCAGTGGGGGTTGCCCGTGGAACAGGCCGTAATCGCGAAGACACTCCCGTTTGCACGCAGCGGATAATCCACGATCCTCTCGATCGGCTCCGGCGGAATAAAAGGAATGGAGTCTGGTGAAAGTTGCGGTTGCCCCATGTCGGCTTCGTATTGCCGTCCGGTTCGCTGCAATCTATACACGCCGGAAATGGTTTCCAAGCAGATGTCGTTGTTCTGCCACCGTCCGGACTCGATCAAGTAAGCTGCGACACAGCGCAGACCGTTGCCGGAGCACTCCGCTTCACTCCCGTCGCGATTGAAGATGCGGACCGTGAACGAATCTGCCGCAGCTTGCCAAAGAATCAATCCGTCGGCGCCTATGCCGAAATAACGATCGCAAATCCGCCGCGCGAGTCCGGAATGATCAGCAGGAACTTTCGAACTCTGCTCGACGAGAATGAAGTCATTTCCGAGCGCGTGGGTCTTGACGAACGGAATCATCCGAGCGGTTCTCCTGCGCCGGGTTCGCCGGGCAACACAGCGGCGAAATCACGTGCAGTATTGCCGGTTTCGACCTGGATGATCTCCGGTACTTCCGAGAGACGCTGAATGATTTTGGCGTTGGTTTCGCGCGGAATAAGAAGGTTAAACCAGACGCGATAATGTCCGGTCTTCTTCTTGAAATTGAAACTGGCTGCCGTAACCGAACTGTCTTGTAACACCTTGTTGATCGAGGCAAGAGCCTGGTTCAAATCGGTTACCACGAGCGCATAACTGTATGACCTGCGTCCTTGAATCTTGTCTTCGATGAAGGAGAGAAAGTACAGTGTGACCAGACTCATTCCCGTAGCAAATACAGCGACTAAATACATTCCCGATCCAAGCGCCATCCCCACACCCGCCACCACCCAAATCGTGGCGGCTGTGGTGAGTCCGAGCACGAATCCATGTGAATGCAAAACGGCGCCGGCGCCGAGAAATCCGATACCTGAAATGATTTGGGCAGCGATTCGAGTCGGATCTCCGCCGAGCAATTGCGCGATCCGGGCTGAAAGGCTCATGTACAGCGCCGAGCCTACACAGATGAGGATGTTTGTTCGAAGGCCCGCCGGTTTGTCGCGAATCTCCCTCTCAATGCCGATCAGGCCGCCGAGAACGGCCGCTAACACAAGCCTGATTGGAATCGCCGGATCCATAGCAATTGGCGTCAGAACTCCTCAAAATGAGTCAGTGCCTTGAATTGGCTGAATCGTTGATCGATTTCGCTGCGCGTCAGATTTGTCAGCCTGTTCAAACTGAACTGTTCCACATTAAATGATGCCATGACGGACCCATAAATAATCGAGCGGCGGAAGACACGCTCATTCACATCGCTCGCATGCGCAAGGGCTCCCATGAAGCCACCTGCAAACGAGTCGCCCGCTCCAGTCGGATCGAATACCTCCTCCAGCGGGAATGCCGGGGCCCCGAAGATCGATTTTCCGTTGAACATCAACACGCCGTATTCGCCGCGCTTGACGATGAGTGTCTCGGGTCCCATATCCATAATTTTACTTGCAGCGCGCACCAGATTCGCCTCATTGGCAAGCATTCGTGTTTCGCCGTCGTTGATGATGAGAATATCGACATGCGCGAGGGTGCGTTTAACGGCATCCGGTTTGCCCTGAATCCAGAAATTCATTGTGTCGCAGGCGACGATTCGCGGCCGCTCGATCTGTTCCAGTACACTCAGTTGAAGATCCGGGTCGATGTTGCCTAAGAAAACATATTCCGATGAGCGATAGGCTTCGGGAATGACAGGGTTGAACCTCGCAAAGACATTGAGCTGGGTATCCAGGGTACGGCACTCGTTCAGGTCGTAACCGTATTCGCCCTTCCAGCGGAATGTTCGGCCCTCCACTCGCTTTAGTCCCTCGATGTCGATCTGATGTTTGAGAAAGACGGCGATGTGCCTGTCCTCGAAATCATCTCCCACGACCGCAACTACCCGCACCGGAGCAAAATAACTTGAAGCTACAGAGAAGTAGGTCGCGGACCCTCCCAAAATGTCATCCACTTCGCCAAACGGCGTCTTTACGGAATCGAAGGCAACCGAACCGACAACTAAGATAGACCCGACCATTAAGACTCTCTCCTCTATCTGTAGGGGCGGTCATAGAAGGTGTGAATTGGTAAGAGGTTGAGTTCGGGATATTCCCCTCCTCGCAGAGGAGGGGAATGCTGCGGCATCAATAAAAGTCGCGAAGCCACCGAAGAAGCCGCAGACGGGCGCGAAGCGCGAGCACGATAGCGCGAAGCCGTAATAGTGGTCAGTTCGGCGAAATGTTTAGGCCTGAATAGCTTCGCCCAACTGACCATTAATTGAGGCTTCGCCCTATCGGGCTCGCGCTTCGCGCCCGGCGCGCCAGCTTCTATTAGCTGGAGCGTCCACCCCTCCTCTGCGAGGAGGGGAATATTCTACCGCATTTCTCAGCATTGCCAATTCATTCACACCTTGATAGACCCGCCCCTACAGTGCACTCGCCGCTGTACAATGAGTGCGGACGAGGCAAAGATGAATGTCGCAAGCAGCCCGCCCTCGGGACCGTAACCGCCGCCCAGGATGGTCTCGCTGCCTGCGATTCCGGTCGTCCATAAAGAGGCCAGGTCCAGACCCGACAGCGGGAATCCCAAAACGAAGCCAATGCCAATATTCCATCCTACATGTATGCCATAGGGCAACCATAAGGAACGCGCGCGGATGTAAGCGATAGATAAAAGAACACCGGCCAGAACGGTATTGACCCAACCCAGCAGCGACGCATTCGGATTATTCAGGTGCATCGCGCCGAAGATCAGCGACATGGTGATGACCGCAGGCCATTGTCCCATGCCCTCAACGAGAATTTGTAACGGAAATCCGCGGAAAACGAGTTCCTCACTTACAGCAGCAATCAAAATGAGGCCAAAAGTCGCAAGCAACGTACTTCCGGGCGCCTGTGTTCCGGTCCAATGGATGCTTACATATCCAAAGGCGTAACAGCCTGCCACAAGTGTGGTCAACATAAGTGAGGCCAGTGCCAGTCCCAATCCAAGATCGCGCTGCCAATGAGGCAGGAATCCAACTCCAAATACCTGCAGGGGTCGCCGATCCAGGAAACGCACCGCCAACAACATGGCCGCTATGGCCGGAACCAGTAATGCCAGTTCATTCAGGCATAGAAACGTCAGCTGGCTCTCCGGTAAGTTGCTTTTCGCATACACCATCGAGATCGCAATCCCGCTTGCGACCCAAATGATCAGGAAGAGCACGGCATAAACAGCGAACTTCCAACCCGAACGGAGTTCCTGTGCGTTGTTGAGAAATATGTTCATGAGAGCGGGAGGGACAGATACCGAATTCTGAACTACAAGAATTCGGTATCTGTCCCTCAGAGATACTTCTTGAGCAACAGTTCCAGCTTCTGACGCGTCGCTTCCGGCACCGTCTTGAGGTCGGTCATGATCGCGTGTTTCAAAGCGTGCTCGCATTTACAGGTGCGCTCAATCGGCAGGCGTTTGACGGCGGCGCGGATAACTTTTTGGGCGTTGTCGGTGTTTTTCTTCAGATTAGCCAGCACGTCGGTGACTGTGACCGCATCGTGCTGCGGATGCCAGCAATCGTAATCGGTAACCAGCGCTATCGTGCTGTAGCAAATCTCAGCCTCGCGCGCCAATTTTGCTTCCTGGAGATTGGTCATGCCGATGAGATCCATTCCCCAGCTTCTGTACACATTCGACTCCGCGAACGTCGAAAATTGCGGTCCCTCGATACACAAATAGCTGCCGCCGCGTTTGATCGGGATATCGACATCCTTTCCCGCTTCTTCAATCAGTGCAGCAAGCCGCGAACATATTGGATGCGCCAAAGAGATGTGAGCGACAATACCCTCGCCGAAAAATGTAGAAACCCGTGCCTTGGTCCGGTCGTAGAACTGGTCGGGCAAAACAATATCGAGCGGCCGGTGCTCTTCTTTCAGGGAGCCCACTGCGCTTGCGGAAATAATCCACTCGACCCCCAGCTTCTTGAAGCCATAGACATTGGCGCGGAAATTCAGCTCCGAGGGCAAGATCGAATGATTCCTCTTATGGCGCGCGAGGAAAGCGACTCGTCGTCCCTCCAATGTCCCGACACGATAGGCATCCGAAGGATTGCCGAAAGGAGTTTCCAATTCGACTTCTTCGATGTTCGTCAGGCCACTCATCTGGTAGAGACCGCTGCCGCCAATGATTCCAATTCTGATCTCATTCGCCATACTGGACTAACTCCAACAAGACTCCATGCGTCGAAGAAGGATGAACGAAAGCCACCCTCGAATTGTGCGCGCCGGTTCGCGGTTTTTCATCGATGAGGCGCATTCCTGCCGCCTTAAGGTTGGTCAACATCAACTCGATGTTTTCAACCCGTACCGCAATATGATGCAGTCCCTCGCCCCGCTTCGACAGGAATTTTCCGATCGGAGAATCGGGCCGGGTGGGCTCGAGCAGTTCCAACCGGCTCTCTCCGATATCCAGCATGGCAAGGCGGACGCCTTGTTCCTCGACCTGATCCTCGCTGGAACGCTTTAAGCCGAGCGCGTCCTCATAAGTCTTCGCTGCTTCACTCAGGGTCTTCACTGCGATTCCGATATGATCGATTTTCATGAAATATTTAGCCTCTGAAACCGCAAATTGCGGATGATTTGCTCGACCACCGAATATGGATCCTGGCGGCGTTCGGCAATTGCGCTCACAAGATCGTTCAACTCCCCATCGGGAAATATCTGCTCGACGGCGGTGTTGACCAGCCTTTCTTCGAGCAGGTTAATTAGACGTTGCCGTTCTGCCTCTTGTTTTTTCCGGGACCTCGATATGGAGTTATGGAAGAACACATAGTAGCGTTGGATGGCATCAAGCAATTCCGCGACGCCTTCTCCCTTTGTCGCAGTGGTCTTGACGATTGGCGGTTGCCAGCCGTCCGCCCGATGCCCAAGGGACAACAGACCCAGGATCGCGCGTTCCATTTTTTCAACACCCGGACGGTCGCATTTATTGATGACGAAAATATCTCCGATTTCCATGATGCCGGCTTTCAGCGCCTGGATGTCGTCGCCCATACCCGGCACGAGCACAACAATGGAGACCTCGGCGAGCTTGACGATGTCGATCTCATCCTGGCCGACGCCGACCGTTTCGATGAGGACGGGATCCTTGCCGGCTGCTTCGATTACTGCCGCCACATCGGCCGTCGCGGCTGCCAATCCTCCAAGGTGCCCGCGTGTGGCCATGCTTCGAATGTAGACGCCCGGATCGACACCCAGCGTCTGCATGCGAATGCGGTCGCCCAGAATGGCGCCGCCCGTGAACGGGCTGCTCGGATCGACAGCGATGATTCCAACCGCATTGTTTTTTTTCCGGAATTCGGCTGCGACGCGATCCACGAGCGTGCTCTTGCCGGAACCCGGACTTCCCGTTACGCCGATGATCTGCGACTTGCCCGTGTGCCGAAATAATTGGCGCAGGATATCGAGACTGTCCGCCGACCGGTTCTCGACGCGCGTGATAATGCGCGAAAGAGCGCGCGTGTCACCTTTTAATAAATCTTGAAGGAGCCGGTCCACTCTACTGTCTCAATATTTCTCTTGCGATGACGAGCCGCTGAATCTCGCTGGTGCCTTCACCAATCGTGCAGAGTTTAACGTCCCGATAGTATTTTTCGGCAGGATATTCCTTAATGTAGCCGTAGCCGCCGTGAATTTGCACGCACTCATTCGCAACACGAACCGCAACTTCTCCGGCATAAAGTTTAGCCATCGAGGATTGTTCGGTTGTCTGCATGCCTTGATCCTTCATCCATGCGGCGCGATAGGTCAAAAGCCGCGCGGCATCGATTTCGGTTGCCATGTCGGCAAGCTTGAATTGGATGGCCTGGAAATCTGCAATCCGTCGTCCGAATTGCTTTCGTTGTTTTGCATATCGCAGAGCCGCCTCGTAAGCGCCTTGCGCCATTCCAACGGCAAGCGCGGCAATACTGATGCGTCCGCCGTCGAGCACTTTGAGGGCGTCGATGAAGCCATTTCCCGGTTCGCCGAGCAGATTCTCTTTGGGGACACGGCAGTCTTCGAAAACTACCGTGGACGTATCGCTGGCGCGTAGTCCGAGTTTGTTTTCCTTTTTTCCCGAAGAAAATCCGGACATTCCTTTTTCAAGGATGAATGCGGATATTCCATGGTGGCCGGCGGATTTGTCGGTGACAGCCATCGCGACGCAAACGTCTCCGTAGGTTCCATGGGTCGTGAAGGTCTTTTGCCCGTTGAGAATCCAGCCATCCCCATCCAACTGGGCCACAGTCTGTGTTCCGGCGGCGTCGCTTCCCGCTTCGGGTTCGGTGAGGCTCCAAGCGCCAAGTTTCTCGCCCCTGGCGAGAGGGAGAACGAATTTCTGCCGTTGTTCTTCGTTGCCGAAGCTGTAGATATGGCCGGTACACAGCGAATTGTGCGCCGCCACAGAGATTCCGATGGAGCCGTCCACGCGCGACAATTCCTCGACAATCGTGACGTACTCGACATAGCCCAGTCCGGCGCCGCCATACTCGGCGGGAATCAACACACCCATGAATCCGAGGCCGGCTAGTTTCTGCAGAACATCTCGAGGAAAAATCTGCCGTTCATCCCACTCCAGAACGTGGGGCCGAATTTCGCACTCGGCGAAGTCACGCACCGTGCGTTTGATTTCGAGCAGTTCCTCGCTATAGCTGAACTCCATAAGGGCTTCTAAAGGGTCAGACCACGGGATCGGCCATTGTCCAGGTCATATCGCAATCGCCGCACCGGTAACGCTGTTGGCCTGACTTTTCGATCGTATCAATGCGTATAAAAGATGAAGAGCAAAATGGGCAGTAATTGATAGCGCAAGGCGGATTGGTTGTCTCGCTCAACCGGTTGCCGAACTCTTCAAGGGAGGATAACAGCGTCTCGATGATCATCGATTGGGAGCGGCGCCAGTCGTTACGTGCAGGCCAGAACACTTCAATTGCCGTAGGAATCCAGCCGTGCGGAACGGGAGCAACATCTGCCGAAGCGGAATAGCTCAGCAGACAATCAAGCCGGCAATCTGTATCCGCCAGTTTGCTGTCGAGTATTCTCAGCAGTTCCGTAAGCCGCATCAGCCCAGATGATCCCAGGACGTTGATTTCCAGCCATAAACTATCCTCTGGCTTGTGGCCGGCACAGCAGCCTTCCAGGCGGATCCAAGGAAACCCTCCCAGTTCCTTCAGAACCGGCCTCAAAACCCGGTCCGCCTTATTGAGAATATCGGAATTGGACATAAACTGAGGATATCAGCAAGCCATAAAGCGTTGCCAGCACACTGATGGGGCTGCTGAAATTTGAAATCGGACGAATCCTGCTATCTCGTTGCGCCCGTCACGGAGCGATACCATTCCAGGATCTGTTCGCCGGTCCAAAACACCACACCCGGCCGCGCGTGGATGTGTTCCAGCGCTTCACGGAAATACCGGAACCGGTGCGGTGCGCCCATTATATAAGGGTGCCCGACAAGCGCCATAATCCGCGCCGACGGCTGCGCATCCGAGTACAACTGCTCAAACTGATCGATGGCGCGATCGCGGTATTCCGATGCTTTGTGGTGCTGGACAAGGATCATCGCAACGTCGTTGCATTCCTGCGTGTACGGGATGCTCACCAGCGGACGCGTGCGAGTTTTCAGAACGACAGGTTGATCGTCGAGCACCCAGTCGCAAATATATTCATAGCCTTCTTCGGCCAGAATGTCCGGTGTCTGCCAGGTTTCCGTCAGGCCCGGGCCCAGCCACCCGCGCGCCGCGCGGCCGGTGAATTGACGGATAGCCTGAGTGGTCTTCACAATATCGGCGCGTTCATCGGGAACTTTCTGCATGTTCTTCTGGCCGAATCCATGGCCCATGAACTCCCAGCCGCGTTCATGAGCGGCACGCGCAATGGGTTCATACGTAGTGATTGCCGACCCGTTGATTGCCAGAACAGCACGAATACCAAACCGGTCGAGGACCTCCAGCATCCTCCAGAAGCCAACGCGATTTCCGTATTCGTGCCATGCCCAGTTAGGAATATCCGGCTCCGGTGAGCCGCCCGCGGGCGGGGGCAAGACCGTGCGCGGCATTGTCTCACGCGGATTCCATTCCTCGACGTTGATGATGACCCAGACCACCAGCCGGGCGTTTTCAGGTAAAACGAGGCGCGGGCGGTCCTTAATGGCCGAGTAAGCGAGACGCTCGATAGGTAACATGGTGTCCTCCTGATGCTCGAATAGAATAGCCACAACGGCCTCAGAAGTCACAAAACTCTCGAGGTGCAGGATTCCACGGCTCTGCTCTGTACTCAATCGGACAGTTGCGTCTCCTTTTGTTAGTGAGTTATTCGACCAGCGCCGCTCGGCTGCATGCACTCACGGCGACTACGTAGTCCGCGAGATCCATAAGGCAAGCGTGCCCGAGCTGCATACTTAGCTCCGACATCAACTGAATGAGCCGGCGGCGAAGCTGCTGCTCTGTTTCGTTAGGCTGGACGCCGCCCAGATCGCCGGCGGCGGTTTCGGTAGGGAACGTTGCATCTTTCAATCGGGTTGTTTCCATTGCTCCTCCTTTCGAGTGGATTACGCGGATCTTTGGTCCGCGTAATCCACGGTGGTCTTCTTACTTCGTCGCAGCTCTCCAGCCCAGATAGCACCCGGCGGTTACCGCTGCCCAGGCGCCTTTGAGCCAGGATTGCCAGACTTCCAACCGCGATACCCGCTCGTTGAGCTTGCGGATCTCGATCAACTCGCCCTCGATCGGTCCGAGAGCGCGGAGAATCTCGTGTAGGATGTTGATGACGAGACCTCCTTTACGGGCACATGATCGTGGACGAATCCGACCATGCCGACAGACCCTTCATGCCGAGCGCTTGCAACTGAAACGCGTACAAGGTACCGGACATCAGGTTGTCGATTGGGAACGCCGTCTTGATGTTGGCCACGTTCAACACCGTCCATGACGACGGCGTCGCCCCGGGCCCGGCGCCTGCCGTCGCTCCAGCCGAAGCGGGTGTCGAACTGGGAGTCGAGCCCGCCGCAGCCGGCGGCGTTGGCGGCATCGGACCATAGCGCATGTTGTACGCCTTGGCTCCCGGCACCGACTTGATCCACGCCAGGATTTGTCCCGGATGCACGCCGTAGTCGAGCGACTTGAACGTGGGAACGTCCACCGGACCCGACGCGGACGGCTTCGCCCGCGCAGTGAAACCGCTGGTGGTGAAAATCGCCATTTCGTCGTCGCAATTGCTCTCGACGTACATAGCGAGCTGCCTCAGGTCTTTCACCACGGCCTTCTTCGCCTTTTCACGGGCGGATTTGGCGTTTTTACCGCCATCCAAAGCCGCCGTGACGGCACTCGAATAGGCCGTGATGTCATTCCCGAAGGTGGTTAACGGCACGGTAGGATTCGGATACGACGCGTTGCCGGTTAAACCTTTCAACACGCCGTTGGCCAGAACTACCAGCTCGGCGTCGGTCATGGCGCTAAAACCCATGACCGCACGAATCGGACTTACTTTTGTATTCGAAACACTCATTGGAATCTCCTTTGTTCTACTTGAAGTTTGGATTTGCGGAGTTCGGGCGCACTCCACTTGCGCATCGACGGAACGGCTCCGTCAGATCTTTTTGTCTCAGTTAGATGGATATGGACAGCTGGGACGAATCGTTACTTTAGGCTGCGCGCTATCGCGCTTGCGCTTCGCGACTTTAGGCTGCGCGCTATCGCGCTTGCGCTTCGCGACTTTAGGCTGCGCGCTATCGCGCTTGCGCTTCGCGACTTTAGGCTGCGCGCTATCGCGCTTGCGCTTCGCGCTTTGGGCGGCGTCACTGGATTGCGTGTGGCGGTTCGCCCGGCGGGCGCGCCGTTGTTTTCTCAGCGCTTCACGTTTTTCTTCGGTCTCGATCCCGAATGCGGCGTGTATCTGGTGCATGGCGGTGGACTTCCAATGCCGGATTTGCCGGATCGTTGTATTGAAGTGGGCCGCTATCTCCGCAAGCGAGTTGTCTTCAGCGTGAAAGAGATAGAGCGCCTGGAAGTGCCGTGGGTCCTTCACGGCGGCGTATATTTTGGGGTACAGCTCGTCCCGGCGGGTCTCGTCCTCGAGCAGGATAAGCATCTCTTCCTGATCACGGCGCAGGTCGACCACGTCCTGGCGCAACTCGACGACTGCAAAAGCCCCTTTGCCGGCCTCCTTGCCTGTCCAGACGTCGAGCTGATCGCGCTCGCCCATCACAGATTTCTTGTAACGTTCGATGGCGTTCGTGGTCAGGTCGCGGACTTTCTCGGCAAAAGCGATCTCGAGGAACTCTGCCTGGGCGCAGTTCACATCCGACCAGACGAGTTTGAAAATCTTCGCTTCGACTTCTAAGCCGATCTCTTCTCTTATGACATCGTCGAAACCCTTCACGTGGCTTTCGCAGATGCGGATCGTCCGTGCGTTCAGCTCGGCCTGAAGGTGTCCGCGAATATCGTCGTCCTTCAGCCCGGATTTCCGGATCAAAAACACCAGCGTCTCGTTTTTGAGCTTATCCTTAAGGGCAATCCAGCCGAATGGCGGACCGCACCATACCTCGCGAATTTCCGCCTCGACGTCCGCGAATCGCGTGTACAGTTTGCCGGCTGCGGTCTTAGCGGTAAGCGGTGGAACCGGTTTGGCCGTATCGTCGTTCATGTGTGATTCGGATGATGTTGATTCGTGAAACATACGGCATTCCTCCAGTTGGGTAAAGAAACATTGGTTTCTTGATATTCATGACTTGTCCTTTCATCGGTCGATTGAAACACCACGGGCGTGAGAGTGATTCCGCGCGGTTGCGGGATGCGATGCGACGCACTGCTGCCACTGTAGGCGCGGTCCGCGAAGCGCAAGCGCGATAGCGCGCAGCCTCGGGAAATGACCGCACGTATCTTGTTGGCTCTGGAAAAACCAGTAAATTGTTCTGCGAGAAATCGCCGTTCAGTTGGAGAACGCGGATAGCGTCACTGGACGGCGAGACTTTGAAGGGGCGGAATTAGATTTCCGCCTCTAATGATGACAACCGGAGAATTGAAAAAAGTGACAAACCAAAATCGCCTTTGCCGCCGCTGATTTTCCATTTAGTGCAATAAAGCCAACACGTTGCCAGCCATAAAATTTTTTAAAAATCCGCGCAATCCGCAGCTCATTCATTCCCCATGGCTTCAGACTCGACTTCGCTCACCGCTTCAACGCCTGCCGAATGGCATCAACGAAAGATTCATTTCAACTGCAGGAAAATCGTTTCTGTCGTACCTGAAATCGTTCTGGTGTACCAGACTTCTTTCTACCGCAGAATGTTGAAACATTTCGGACCAGATTGATTTCAACTGCAGGAAAATCGTCTCTTTCATACCTGAAATCGTTCTGGTGTACCAGATTTCTTTCTACCGCAGAATGTTGAAACATTTCGCGCCAGATCGATTTCAAATGCTGAACAATCGTTTCTGTCGTACCTGAAATCGTTCTGGTGCACCAGATTTCTTTCTACCGCAGAATGTTGAAACATTTCGGACCAGATTGATTTCAACTGCAGGAAAATCCGTTCTGGTGTAATTGAAATCGATCTTTTGCGCCGACATTCCGTCTTAAATCCACCGCCCGCCCGGGACCCGCCAGACCCGCCGACCGCACCAGGTTGACATAATAGGCACCGAATCCAGCACGACCGTCGAATTTTCGCCAAGACGCAAGAATGATCCAGGATTCAACGGACATTGGCTGGTCCCTCGACATAGTTCACCAGTCCGGCTTGGGCTGAAATCATGAACTGCATCACGACAATCGCCGCTTTAAACATGGCGCACCTCTCGTGACGCACACTATGGGCTGGAGGGTTGGAAGAAGCGGCGTCGGTTCAATTCTACGGCGGCCATCAGAGGAAATACAAGTCAGGGAAGCGAGGGCGCTTCGCGCCCTCAATCACACATACTTCGTACGGGCTTTGATTTGCAGGGCTGATGACCTACGCCGCTTACTGGACAGGAGCACCGGACAGATTCGGCGGGTAACACGGATTACAAGTGGCACTCGTTGCCGTCGCAAAACGAATGACAGCGTCAGGGGTGCTCCAGTATCCAAATCGGCCGGCATTCACCGAGACCGGTGTCGCCGACGCGGTGTAATCGCTACCCGAAGCGGTCACTGTGAAGCTATAACCCGATACGGAACCGGCAAAGCGCGAATCCAACAAGCCTTGCGTGATCAATTCGGGAATGCCGCCGAAGGAACCCTGATTGGAGGAGAGATACGTTATTTCTGCTGTATTGATCGTCCTAATCTGGGCAACAGCCGACGATTCTTGAGCTGCTTGTCGCGAACGCAGCAGACTTGGAATCGCAATCGTCGCGATGATCAGAATGATCGCTACCACAATCAGCAATTCCAGCAGTGAAAAACCTCGGTTATTTTTCATCGTATATGCTCCTCGGTTGTAGGTGTCGGTTTTCGTTCCGCCTTTGTCTTGTATTCTCACTTCCGGTCGGCTAATACTACCGCATCAAACTGGACCGTCCCTTTTTCAGTAATTGATCCGCTATGGAACCTAGGTGGCGACCTTTAAGCCCAGAGGCGATGACTCGCGACTCGGCTCCCTTTTTGACCGTGACGCGCTCAAGAAGCGGCCTCCAACACAAACGCGCTTGTTCTCTCGCCGGACGATACGCTCGTACCTCCTGAAGTTCTGAGAGTTGATTTATCCATTCTGCTCTTGTCGAATTTGGTTTACCAGATGTCTGGCCTATCGATTGTTCGAGCGGGTTCACGTTCATTGACCGCTCGATTCCGACTCATATAAAATCTACGCAATTCAATCCGGTTTGAACTTGCCCAGGAGGTTATGTCATGGCGCAAAGGACAGCGGCGTCAGCGACTCCCGCGCCACACGAACAGATTCTCAACATCGTGATGGGCTTTTGGCAGAGTCGGACTTTGGCAGTTGCCGCCGAGTTGGAACTCTCAGACCTGACCGGGCGCACCCAAACCGCTGCCGGCCTAAAAATTGAGTTTCGACAAAACTTCGTTCGCGTGGCTTCGAATGCCGTCACATACCCGTATTAGTCGGCTTACCGGACAAGTGAGGTGCGAACCTTGCTTGCGCATCGGTGAAGACCTCGTCGTTCGACCATTCTTTTGGTTTTGGCTCTCTGTATACTTTGGCGCGGCTGTTATTAAACCGATTGGAAAAAATTCCGATGCCGAAGTCAGAAAAAGACGGGCTCGCCAAAGAAGTCCTCGATCGATGGGTTTCGTTCCAGATGGCGCTCTCAAACAAGCGGAAATATCCCGCCGCCGAATTCACAGCGTTTGCCACCAGTGCGCGTCGGTATGTTCAAGCGGTCGGCCGTGATCCACTCATTCATCGCGAAGTGGTCAGCGCGATCAACGATCTGGTTGATTTTCTGAGTGTTGAACGACGGCGCGTGCCGGATGCGGTCATCTACGAAGCAAGTCGATTGGAGAGTCTGTTCTTCTCTGGGTACGACCCACACTTCGACGGCGACGAACCGCCCGGTCTGTATGTCGGCGTAGTTCAGGAATCCTCGCAATCGTGCTGGCCCCTCTCGTAGGCCATTGGATCGACGGACTACGGGAAATGTATACGTTATAAGGTGCAATGTTCCTGTTTTACCCAGCTCGACGTGGTGGATCGCAGGAACCGCACGCGGCGTCGTGGAAATCGCAGATCTTCTCGGAAAAGAACCAACAGCGATCGGATTTAGGAAGCCCGAATGTTTAAAGGTATTGTACAAGGCGAGCAGGTCTTCACCATTGAGCCACAGCAGATCGAAGGCGTAGTAGAGCGGATCGCCGCGTCGGAACATCAGCTCATGAAACTGCGAGCGGCCCGAAGCGTCCAGACACACAATCTCTCCATCGAGCACAGCGTCGTTCCCTTTCAAGTGAGCCGCGATGGGCTGGCAGAGTTCGCGGAAGGACTTATATTCATGGCGCCGGCGAGAGACCAGGCGACACGTTCCGTCCTCGATGTACGCGAGCGCACGAAACCCATCGAATTTGATTTCGTAAAGCCAGTCCGGGTGGTCGAACGGTTCTGGTCGACGCGCAAGGCGCATCGGTCGAAATGTGGGCATCCTGCTCACGGCGACAGTATAGCGGTATTGTGCAAGCGTTTGGTCGAGGACAAGTCAGCGTCAGCGGGAAAGTGCGGAAAGGGGGCTTTGTGTCAATTGCAATGATGCTGCGACTTCCGAGAATCGGTAATACGTCAACTTGACCGAGGTCCTGAACGGAAAGCATAGTGTTGGACCGCTCACAACGGGCCGATGTTCCGATGTTCTGCGTTTTTGTTGCTTATCCATTCCTCACTGCGCGTTGGATTGTGTTGGACGGGAGGAGAGTGAGTCCTAGTGCAGAACGAAGAATGAATCACGTCAGCAAATGCAATCCCTTCTACCGAGGTGAACCTTGACGTTCGATGACTTTCAATCACTAGGTCGATATTTTCTATGGAGCGATCGGAATGGTGTTTTTCATTTCCAGGCTGACTACTGGGATGATCGGTCTATGGACTGGTTTGATGTTCCGACAGCGGACTGGAGCACTGGGCTCCATCATGCATTGCATGAATTCATGCTCGAGCTTGGTACTGCTCTCCGCAGCACGTCGCCTGACCGGAACGAAAGATTGAAGAAGTTTATGCGTGCAGGTCAAAAATAGTCGGGTACAGCGACGTTCCTGAGCACACCAGATTCACCGGTCTGGCAGTGTTCGCAAGGGGATATGTACCTATGCAACTTGTTCATCCAGCAGAATGGCGGCGCTGCGCAGCCGGCCTTGCAGCGTCACTGGCGGCAACCTAGCGTTCGCCGCCGGGCCGGAGCGCCAGGAGGGGCCGGTTGGCCGGAGGATATAAGCTGGAGGCACGCCGAAAACGGCCTGTAGGAGTGACAGCCGAGACCGTCAAACCCGGTGACACCATAAAAGCCCGATGCCATCACCTGCGGGATGGCTCCAACGGCTGCCTTCTGGGATTCCTGAAAGCCAAGGACGGGAAGGTCGTCGATTGGGACGGCAATAACGCTCCGCCGCCGGCGGATTTTTAATTAGAAATGGTTGGGGGGCGCACACCCGAATTCTTGTACTTCAGAATTCGGGTGTGCGCCCCCCAATCATTTAGAACTGCAGACGCAAAGCGCCCTGAATCACACGCGGCCCGCCCCCAACAAGTCCGGCATTGGTACCAACGGCAGTCGCGGTGGCGGTTCCCACAGTCGCCGTGATTTTGCCAAAGTTCCCGCTGCTCTGGTTGTTTTGAGGATTCGCAAAATTCGTGTGGTTGAACAGATTGAAAAACTCGGCTCGAAACTGAAGACCGATCTGTTCGCCGAACTTAAAATTCTTCGCGGCCGCGAAATTGTAATTCTGCAACCCTGGACCGTAATACTGATTGCGACCCGAGGTTCCGACGCGCCCAGTTGGCGGGGTCCTGGAAAAGTACGTGGTATCGAACGCGGCATCGACATTCCGGTTGTCTTGTTGAATCCGCCCAGTACCAATCACATCGGGGCGGTCGTTGAACTGATTGAACCCGCTGAAGTCCTGTGAATTGTTGAAGACCGTGAAGGGAGAGCCGCTCTGGAAAGTCGTGGCTCCGGAAATCTGCCACCCTCCGAATGCCTGCTTGCTGACCGCATTGCTCCATCCGAACAGACGACGGCCCGGACCGACGGGCAATTCGATGACATACGAGACGACGGCGCGGTGCCGGAGATCAAACGACGATGGTCCACGTTCCGACTTTATGTTGTTAGCGTCGGCAACGCCGGTCCGCTCGCCTGTAGAGCCGAAGAAAGCGGATGCGTCGTCAATCGACTTGCCGAGGGTGTAGGAGCCCTGAACAAAGATGCCTTTACGCCCTTGGTATCTCGTGGTGAATACCATCGCGTTGTAGTTTGAATTGCCGTTGTTCACTCCGGAGCTGGCCGTTCCAATGAACGGATATGGAAATATCTGCTCGTTCGGGCTTTGACTACCCCTGAAGCTCGGATCGCGTACGATAACGCGAGGCTGGTTCAGATCAATAAACGTTCCCAGCTTGTGACCAGTCGAGCCTTGATAGTCCAGCTCAATTGAGAGATCGCCGCGAACCCGCCGTTGGACGCCGAAACTGTACTGGTAAATGTAGGAGCTCCGCAGATTCGGATCTTCAGCGTTGAAAGTGAGCAACCCGCTGGTCGGCGTGCCGGGACCTTGCCGGCCGAAATTGGATACGAGAGGCACGGTTTGATCGTACCCGATCGCCCATGGGAACTTTCCGGGCTGCGTGACATTTGCAGTCTGGGTCGTGGTCAGAGTGTATGGCGCGTTCAATCCCATGTTAGCCGGGATATTGTTGAAGATCTCGTCGTACCCAACGCGGAATCCAAGACGAATTACTGTGTCATCGTGGCCGAACAGCGAGGGGGCAAATCGCGGCGTATAAGCCATGCCCAAAACCGGAGCAAAGTTATTCTTATCGGAAGTCACGCCGGAATTGCTCAATGTGAACGGAGCCTGGGTGAGAACGAGAGAAGCGATTCCACTCTTGGTAGGATCGACCTGTAACAGTTGATTGGTACCAAGAAGGACCGGTCCAACTCCACCGATAACGTTGGTCGCGAGCGTGCGCGTCTGGTAAATGGCCGAAGGATACTCGTAGCGCAGGCCGTAGTTCAGTGTCACGTTGTCTTTAATCTTGAACTGATCTTGCCAATAGAGATCCCATGGATACCGTCTCCAGTAACGCATTGTGGACCCGTACCGGAAAATAGCTCTATTCACGAGGCCGGCAGCGAAGTCGCTGAAGTTGGTGAACTCGAACCGGCCGCGAGCCGAACCGTCCAAGAACCGCTTGGCATCCTCGCGCCGGAGGTGAAATCCCCACCGCCACGAATGTTTCGACGCGCCGAACGGTGCGACCCACGAGACATTGTCGAACAATTCATAGGTATTCGTCGTGCGGCCTTGCGGCAAGTTATCCGTGCTACCCAAGCGAGGGAAGCCGCCACTGACCAGGATAAAAGGTAGTCCCGAATCCAAAGAATTCTTGCTCGCTTCGACTACACCCGTAACCGGCTTTCCATCAGCGCCGACGAAAATTTTGGATGCATCGAATCCCATGTCTTGCACGGTGATGAACGTCGCATTCCGCGAATAACCGAAGCGAAATTCGTTCAGAACCATTGGAGAAAAAATGTGATTTTCGCTGAGAACGACCGAGCGGCTGACCGGCGTATTCGCGTTTCCGCTGAGTGAGGGCAGATCGCCGGGAGTGAAGGTCTCTCCTTCATAATCGGCCCAGCGAAACGTTAGATGATCCTTCTCGCTGAAGTTGTGGTCGACACGTCCGAGGTACGTATTGTCGAATGTGGTCGCCCGGACGTTTGCAATGAAGTTGTTCGTCACGCCCGGCCGCTGGGCATTGGGCTCCGGCCAAAACTGCAAAATGGATTTTGAAATGGGATCCGTCACAGTGGCGCGCTCGGCGGCCGTGGGCACTCGAGTGGAGCTCACCGTGGGAGCCACCTGGCGGAAACCTTCCCACGAACCAAAGAAAAATGTCTTGTTCTTCAGAATCGGCCCGCCGAAAGTTGCGCCATACTGATTGCGGTGCAGCGGTGTCTTGGGAGCTCCGGTTCTGTTGGTGAAAAAGTCCGCGGCATCTAAAGCATCGTTGCGCAGAAATTCGAACACCGAACCGTGGTATGCATTCGAGCCGCTTTTGGTTACGATACTCACCTGGCCCCCAGTGCCGCGTCCGAATTCGGCAGTCGCAACGCTGGTCTGAACAGCGAATTCCTGCACCGCATCGGTGATCCGGAAGTTCCCAAGCGCTGAGTTGATCTGAGTATCAACATTACTCACGCCATCGAGCAGGAAGTTGTTCGATTGCGACCGCGCGCCGCTCACATTGAAGCCGTTTCCTTGAGTTCCGGCGGCTGAAGGAAGAACACCCGGCGTCGTCAGTGCCAGGTCGAGATATTGGCGAGCGTTCATCGGAAGATTGGAAATGGTCTGGCTTTCGACAACACTGCTCAACGTGCTTTTGTCATTCTCCAGAAGCGGAGCCGCCGCCACCACTTCGACTTCCTGTGCGATGTCTCCGACCTGGAGGACGACATCCACGCGCGTGATCTGATCTACCTGAACCAGAGCATTGAGGACGGACTTTTTGAAACCGGCATTCTCCGCAACCAATGAATACGTTGTCGGCGCCAACTGCGGAAATTCGAACCGTCCAGTCTCATTGCTGATTGTCGATAATTGGGCGTTCGTCGCTAAATTCGTAAGAGTAATCTTGACTCCCGGAACAAACGCGCCGGTCGGATCTTTCACAAAACCTGTTATGCTGCCTGTCGGCGATGCGAGAAGCGCCTGGCTGAATAGCAAGAACAACGCACAGAACCTGAACCCCTTGGACATACTATCTCCTTGTTGTCGATGGTCTCGTCAATTGGGTTGGGGGGTGAGGGAATCCGACACTCTGTTCGGTAGCCAATTATTAACCGCGTTACAATATATCCTGGCAGCGTCTGTAGAGCAAACCTTCGTTTGACAGTGGATGGGCAGCGTTATAACGTGCGGAATTTCGGTAGTCGTATTCCCCTCCTTGAAAAGGAGGGGTGGCGCCGCAAGGCGCGAGCCCTATAGGGCGAAGCCTCAAAAGAAGCGGCGCCGGGGTGGTCAGTCCGGCCGAAACGTTTCGCCGATCTGACCACCCCGTCTGCGCTTTCGCTTCGCTCAGCGCATCCACCCCTCCTTTTCAAGCTTTTCAAGGAGGGGAATGCCACGGAGGAGTGCATCGCCACTATGAAAGGCGGTTTTATCGGTTTGGGCCGGATGGGCAAAGGAGCAATCTTCTAATCAACCAAAACAGTTCCATGGCAGGGACGCCGAGGGGCCTTCAATAGTCGGTTCAGGATTTTTAGAGAGACATTCCGATTGCCGCTCCGTATTTGTGAAATGTCGACCTATGCTGTCACTGCGACAAGTTCGACCTGAACCTCGGCGGACGGCTTCGTTTCCAAATCCTTGACGGAAATATCGGCGATGAGCAGGTAGGCTTCACCATCTTTCATAGTCTTGGCCAATTCACGGTCGAGAATCTTGAACTGCCTGTTGTAGGCATCGTATTGAACTCTCACTAAGACCATAAATCATCCTCGTACTAGAAATCCGAAACAACGCCCCCAGCGGCAAGTTCGGCCAACGGGACATCGCGCAGTCCGAAAATCCAGCACCTTTTGTTTGCCGACTTAATCGTCGTCGCCGAAATCTTGTACTGGTTCAGCCCCACGCCGAATGTCTACCTTCATCAACAATCTATCAACTTGTTTGAAGCATTCCTCAAGTCTGGCTTCGCCGTAAGTCGATTTCCAGGTCTCCAGATCCGTCACAGTGACGAAGTGTTTCTGGCCGATCTGCATTACTGGAATGTGATCTTCCTCAATGATTCTGCGGAAATGGCGTGACGAATAGCCCGCCCGGAAAGCCGCACTCGGAATATCGAGGAGGTGGCTTTGCGTCTTACGTTGAACTGCTTGTGGGTTCATTTGGGATCCTCCGTGCTCCATTTGTGCAAGCACAATTCCAAATTGTCAAAACCGATCGCGTTCTCTTCCCTGAATCAGGAGTTTTGGCGTGTCGATGGCGGTCGAGTTTCACCCAGCCGAGCAAAACAAAAGCCCGAATTGACGCGCCTTCATGAATGCTTGCCCTGAACGCGCTGGCTCTCAAAATCAAGCCTGCCGTGCCTTCTGCCTTGCGCGGTCGAATATCGGATGATGATCTCGGACTGCGTGGTGGTGAAACCGGTCAGGTAACGAAAAGTTTCGCCGGGTTTCCACGGCCAAACTCGATTTGCGGGCGACCTTCGCAAATACGCGCGGATTACGAGAATTCGCATTCCCGTAATCCGCTGTCGGACGACTCCGGCCGCCATTACGAGCCAACCTCGATGTGAATTTGAACGGCCGACTTTCGATTGTCCGACTCGACGTAACGGATGGTCGCGTTTTTACCCTCCTGACCGCGAAGGTCTCGAACTCCGCCGCCTCCCGTGAGTTTTGTAGTCTCCGAGAATGCAAACGAGTGAGCGTTTCCTTTCGTGTCCTTCAGAACAAACGTCTTGGCATCCATGTTGATGTCCGTCAGTTGACCCACCACGAACTGCTCCGCCGGTGGACGCGTCTCTGCGGCCGGTGTTGCAGGCGTGACGGGCTCCTGATAGGAAATCGGTTGAAGCGATGACTGATCGACACCAACGGACGCCGGGCCACGGCAGGCCGCGAGTGCCATCAGGCAGATCAGCGAAACAATGAGCAAGCTGGTATTCATGGAACCTCCTTTGAGTGTTTTCTCATGCCTTCGTTGAAGGCAAATGAATGACCAGTGCGACGCCCAATGCTGTCAAGGCTTCCAGAAGTTCGGGCATCACGTGCGTCGAAGAATTGCGTGATTTGTAATTGTGAAGATGGCGGGCGGTCATAGCATCGGCCTGATGGGGGTGCTACTGGATGTCGACTCGGGATTCCGTTTGAATTAGCGGCAGTGACTGCGACTTGCGGCACCAGAAGGTCAGCAACGTGATGGCGACCAGCACGAGCGAGAGCACGAAACTGATCCACATCCCGACTGCTCCTAGACCCTGGTTGAAACACAAAAGGTACCCGAGCGGCAATCCAACCAGCCAGTAACCACCCATGGTGCTGTACATGGGGATCTTGGTTTCGCCCAGCCCGCGCAGGGCGCCGCTCGAGACGATCTGCGTACCATCGGCCAACTGAAACACGCCCGCCAGGAAAAGCAACTTAACGGTGATGTTCGCAACCTGTATGTCCGAAGTGAACGCAGCCGCGATCCACTTACCCGCGGTTATGAATGCGATTGCGGAAAGCGACATGAACCCCACGCCCAGCAGGAGCGCCGACCACCCTGCGTAGCGCACGCCCGTGAGATCGCGCCGGCCCACAGCCTGGCCCACTCGTACTGCTGCGGCTGCGCTTACGCCGAGGGGGACCATAAAGGTGGTCGCAGCGCAAAGCATCGCAATCTCGTGCGCGGCGAGCTGCGTGGCATCGATTGTGGCGATAAGTCCGGCGGCTCCCGCAAAGACCGCGATCTCCAGACCAATTTGGACGGCAACCGGCACTCCAATGCGAAAGATGCGAGTGACCAACCGAAAATTAATCCTTAACCGTCCTCGCAGAAGCTCCAGCTTGCGGTCGTGCCCCCAGGCAATAACCGCGAGCACGCCGAACATGTAAAACCGCGCAATGTTCGTTGCCCAGGCAGAGCCCTTGATCCCCATGGCCGGCGCGCCCAGGTTCCCGTAGATCAGTACCCAGTTGAAAAATGCGTTGACGACGTTCGCGGAAATCAGCACAAACGATATCGGACCGACAACGTTCATACCCTGCAAGTACCGGCGCAGCCCAAAGTAGAGCAGCAGCGGCAGAGTGCCCCACGTCAGCGTCCCCATGAATGGCACAAGCTGATCCATGACAGACGGCGTGAGGCCGCAGCGTGGCAGCATCTCCATGATTGCGAAGGTCGCGGCCGTGATCACAGGCGTGAGAGCCGCACCAATGTACAAGCCGTGTACCATAGCCTCGCGGCACTCCTCGAGGAGGCCGGCGCCGAACGCCTGAGAGATGATCGTGTCCAGCGCCAGCAATACTCCGCCCAGCAGCAACACAATGTTGATGTAAATCGCGTTCCCCAGACCGGAGGCGCCTATCGCGTCGGCGCTATTGGGCAGGCGCCCGACGAACATGGTGTCCACGATGCCCATCAGCATCCAACCCAGTTCGGCAATGACCAGAGGAACCGCGAGCTTGAGCGTAGCAAGGAGATCTTCGCCGGAAATCAAGTACCGCGCGTTCACGTCTAGATCTTAATGATCGCACGACGGACTCTGGACTGGGCTTTCTGTTCTTTCATTGGACTCATTTCCTTGACTGCTGCAGAACCGACACCTGTCTGCCTGTCTTCGCTTGGGTAAGCCAATGGATGCACATCGGCGGTTTCGAGGAATTTACGATCGCCTTGTCCCTTGCATCACTTAATTTTCAGTAATGACATAAGGAAGATGGAGCGTCGATGCTGGACTCGCTGGCAATTCTGGAATACTCTTTGAGGGAAGGAGAATCACCATGTTCAAGCTCGGTAGTCGCGGCCTTCGGCGGATGGC
>Ga0209058_1000804_pt1 | contig 27293 bp, 25 predicted proteins | sample GraSoiAngelo_147_FD_185904 | JGI IMG/M metagenome (GOLD analysis project Ga0209058, IMG submission 185904) | Grasslands soil microbial communities from the Angelo Coastal Reserve, California, USA - 14_1009_05_40cm (SPAdes) (version 2) | ecosystem: Environmental > Terrestrial > Soil > Grasslands ... | reverse complement strand
GCGGCAATAAACGTCAATGGCTATGTCTTTGCAGTTGACAGTGGATCAGGAGCTGCGCCGATATCGACGCCGACAGTAACCAGCGGTACTGGAATCTATGTTTCCAATATCACCCTACTCAACGGAGTGTTCACTTCAGGGGCACAACTGATCATGACATTCACCCTCATCAACCCGACAACAACCGCTATGAAAGCAAACCTAACCATAGACCACGAATGGGTCAGCAACGTCTCACACGGTTCAAGCGCGACCATTGCCGTGCCGTCTGGCGCCGACACATTCACCCTCAAACCCGCCTACGTCTACAGGCTGAATGCAACCTTCACTCCCGGCGGCATCCAGATAATTCTTACCGGCATTTCCAGCGGTGGCAACAGTGTGTCTGCCAATCTCCCACCAGGCAACCCTCCCGTAACAAGTCTCAGACAACACTCAGGTCTGTTCAAGATAACCGTCAACAGCGAACCTGTCTCAGCGTTATCCCCTTGCGTTCCATCGTGCAGTAACAGCTTCGAATCTCCTGCCTACGCCTACGTCTTAGTTAGTCCTCCTGTTCCAGGAAGGCTCCTAGCCTCAGGAAGTTTTACATCGATATCAGGTGGAACCTACTCTACAATAATTAGTTCTGGCAGGATACTCGGCGCAAGCAAGTTGATCTTCTTGTCGTTAGGAACAGATCCCAACGGTCTCGCCATTACGGTCCAAGGCAAATCGACGCAAGAGTCAACAATTCTTCAGTCAAGTATCGACAATATCCCCACCGCAACTCAGAACCAGCCCATGACCATAACCCTGCATTTGGCAAGCAACTCGACAACGATAGACATGAACATCACGATCAGCTTGAACGTGGAGGGGCGTGGAGTTGTCCAAAGCCAATCGGGAATCTACATCCAACACGGTATGAAAAAGGACGTTTCCTTCAACTTCAACGCGCCCCCCACCGTAGGAGTGTATTCTCTAACATTCTTCTCTCCCGACTACGGCGCCCCCTTAATCACAGGAACCCTCCAGGTCTCGGTCCTACAAAGCAGCCTCCAAGTAATCATTCCCGCGATCATCGGGGTCGCGGCCGCAATTGTCATACTCCTGTCCTTCCTTTTCCGAAAGAAACCACAGGAAGTCCCGTTATCCTCTGGTAAGGACAAGCCATCCGGAGGAAAGACTTCGAAGCCGAATCCGGGACCTCCAAGCTCGAAATCCTTAACTTGAACTGAGAGCCAATTACTAGAATTCTTTGGTCAGCGTCATGGAGTCCGGCCCGGAAGAACCATTAGGCGAACCCTTACCAGCGGAAGCTCCGCCTCGAGAACGAAACCCGGGCGGGCTAATTTATGAATGCATAAACTGCGGATCGAAGCTCACTGCCGACCAACTTGCAATGACGCCGGAAATCAAATGCCCCTTCTGCGGCTACAGAATACTTCGAAAAGTACGACCTCCAATCGTGAAGCACGTGAAGGCACGATAGCAAGGCAAAATATCCGTGCGGAAAGCGGAAATAACTTACCCGCGCCTTTCTGGTCAAGTCTGAGCCGAAAAACCGTGCGGCAACAAATCAAAGACAAGTACAAGCTATTGTCCGAGACTGCCCGGCGAAGAGGATTCTTCTGGGGCTCATTCGAGATCTACGGCGGCCTCAGCGGATTTCTAGATCTAGGGCCACTAGGCGTCGGACTGAAGAGACAGATAGAAGATAGATGGCGTGAATTCTTCCTTCGACGCCACGGGTTCATCGAAGTCTCGACTCCTATAATCACCCCGCACAAGGTCTTGGAAGCTTCGGGTCACGTTGAGAACTTCAAAGACCCGATGACGGAGTGCAGTAACTGCCACAGAAGATTCAGAGCGGACCAACTGGTCAAGGAAGCTACCGGCCTAGAGACTGAAGGAATGAGTCTGGAACAACTTGGCTCGCTCCTGAAGGAAAGACACGTGAAGTGTCCTGAATGTGGCGGAGAATTGGGGTCCCCTCAATATTTCATGACAATGTTCAAGACTAGCATAGGTCCGTACGGCGAGGATCCCGCCTACGGCCGCCCGGAGGCGGCTCAGGGAATATTCGTCAACTTCCGCCGAATCTTTGAGACTATGAGAGAGAAGTTTCCAATCGGAATAGCACAAGTTGGGACGGTCCTCCGCAACGAAATATCACCTAGACAGGGCCCTTTACGATTGCGTGAGTTCACGATAATGGATTTCGAGCTCTTCTTCGACCCAGAAGAGCCTGACTGTCCCTACCTCGACGAGGTCGCATCTGACGAGCTATCGATCGTTACGGAAGAAAATAGGAAGGAAGGCACAGAAAACGCGATCAGCGTTGAGGTAGGCGAAGCGGTCAAGAAACAATTGATCAAGGCACCATGGGCAGCATACTTCATGGCACTCTCAAAACGGTTCCTGAACCAGCTAGGCGTCGAGGGGCAACATCAAAGATTTTTCGAAAAACTTCCGACCGAAAGAGCCCACTATTCAGCCCAAACATTCGACCACGAAGTTAGGCTGGACCGCTGGGGCTGGACTGAAGTCGCAGGTTTCGCTTACAGAACAGACTACGACTTGCGAAAACACATGGAAGCCACTGGAGAAGACTTGCGAGTCTTCAAACCCTATCCAACACCCCGGGTCCGTCAGGTCAAATCGATCAGGGCAAATCACCAGAACATCAGAAAGCTCTTTCAAGAAGAAACAGGAAGAGTCGCCGATCTAATATCCAAAGACGACCCGGAAAAACTACTGAGAGCCAAGAAGGCCGGACAGCCGGTAAAAATCGGGTCGTACACTGTGCCCCCAGACTGTTTCGACGTAGTTCAGGAGGAGGTAAAGGAAACAGGCACCCGCTTTCTACCACACGTAATAGAGCCAAGCTTCGGGGTGGAACGTCTCCTCTACACGACCCTCGAATACAACCTCACAATGAGGGAAGATAGAATCATTCTACGTCTCCCATTCAACCTCGCTCCCATACAGGCGTCCGTCTTTCCCCTGGTAAACAAGGATGGGTTGCCAAAGCGGGCAACGGAGGTGCTCGAAGCGCTCATCGCCAACGGGCTGAGAGTAGACTATGACGAATCAGGCTCCATAGGAAGAAGATATGCCAGGGCGGATGAGGCCGGCGTACCTCTTGGAATCACCATAGACTATGATACCCTCAAAGACGACACGGTCACAGTCCGAGATCGTGATAGCTGGAACCAAATGAGAACCCCTATAGGAACGCTCTCATCGACCATCCACACTATAGTGAAAGAAGGTTTCAAACCCTCAAAATGACCTAGACTAGACTGCTGCTAGTTTTTTATGGCAAGGATAGCTCCACGTTGCGAGATAGTGCTACTTGATGACCTTTCCAGTCGAAACCGAAGCAAACATACGACGAAGAATACTCGACATCTGCAGAGAACAAACTAGAAACGTCGTGGACATAACGCGCGAACTAGCCCTGATGACCGACAACGTTTCGGACGGAAAGGCAAAGGAAGCCAAGGAACACTACCAAAACATGCTAAAGATTCTAGGAGACTTCGAAGGAACCAAAAAGAAACTTCTGGAAGAGGTGGCTTCTTTCGGAACCCTCCTGAGCAACCGGGAGGATTTCATCAGACTCATTTTCAAGATCGGCGAGGTAGCCGACTATGCGCAGGGCATTGGTTACCGGCTCTCTGCAGTGATCGACCGGAACTGGAAGGTCGACAAGAAATACACCAAGCGGCTGGCCGAACTGAACGCTCTAGTTCTTGAGGAGATGTCCAAAATAAGAGAGACGGTGATGTCCCTCGGGTTCAACCCAACTAAAGCCATGGAGCTCTCCAGAGGCGTCGAGGAAACGGAAAAGAAAGTCGATACGGCTTATCGATCTCTCGACCTCGAAGTACTAGACGAGAAGATTCCCTTACGAACTCTCCTTCTAGTCAGAGATCTTAGCGCTCATATGGAGAATATGGCCGACCTAGGAGTGGACGTTGTAGACCTGATCAGGGTAATCGCCCTGACGGCCTAGAAAGATCATGAAGTCCACGACCCTCCAAGGCGAGGCGGAACTTATCGGAACCCGCCTCATCGTATGGGACGCAAAGACCGGGCTTGACATTTACCGCTCGGGATTCTTCGGAAAACCAGTCGGAATACCCAAACCAAAACCAGACCAAGACTTCGAAGTCCCGCTTCTGCTCGACCTCATGGAAGGACTCTATCTCCTCGAGCACCACAGAATATCCGTAATTGACGGAAGGACCAAAGAACCTGTTCGCAAATCACTCTTACTGAGAGAGGCTAGAGAGACCTATCGTGGATTCAGCCAAGCATACCAAGTATACAAGGACTTGAGAAACAAAGGCTACATCGTCACCCCCGGAATAAAGTTCGGCGCTGACTTTGCCGTATACGAGCACGGACCTGGAATTGATCATGCTCCGTTCATCGTCTCGGTCGAAGATCCCGAGTCCATCATGGGGCCCTTCGAGGTAGTCCGAGCTGGAAGGCTAGCAACGACCGTTAGGAAGCAATTCATCATCGCAATTCCAGATACTAAGATGGACGAGATAAGATATCTCGTTTTTAGCTGGTTCAAAGCCTAACTCGAGGCATCATAGCAGCCTATCGCCGCTCCTCTGAGCATTCCTTAGGAATGAAAGAGCGAAGTCGCGTGCGTGTCGCTCAGTTCCTCTGTGTTTTCCGTCTACATGTCTCAAGTGATGGTAGAATTCATGGATCAGAACGTATGGATCAAAAAGGTATTCTTCACTCGACATGTAAATCGTCCGCTCTTTGTGCACGTAGCATCCAAGAGCCCTTTTCTCCCCCTTGGGTAGACCGATCCTCAGAGTAGGCCGTTCTACTCGATAGTGTGCGCAGAGGGCGTCTAGCGCTTCCTCAGGCCTTTTCTCAATTGCAATGAGCCGTACAATCTTTCCCTGAAACATGGCCTCTTCAAAGGCATTTCTTGGCGCTGAGTGTGTCGGGCTCAGAGCTTCTCAACTACCGTTGTGACGACCTCGTATTCCATGCGCTAGTGCGAAAGACATTGGCGTTTTCGCAATGCAACTCTTTAAGGTTCTTTGAACAGAACTCTTCTCTCGACCTGTAATGTGGGAGAGAATACGCGATCTCTTTGAGGCTCATCCCGAACGGCTGCAAGTTGCCAGGTTTCTGCTCCAAAATGGGCTCTCAGTCAAAGGCGACAAGATCTACGTCAATGAAGTCGAGGTCCCGACCCTCAAAGTTGCAAGAGTGGTCGGAGTCGACCGGCGTACCATAAAAGAGACGATTCGAACGATCAACATGGACAAAGAAATCAAGCTGGTCTTTTCGGGACTAGAGTCAGCGGGGCCTTCGTTTCGAGCTGTGGCCAAGCAGATGGGGTTAGGAGTGGTTGAGATAGCATCGGACAATCCGAACGAGAGCGGAATTCTTGCAAATGTCGCCAGAGTCCTGGCTAACCACGGCATAAGCATTAGACAGGCGCTCGTCGATGACCCTGAAATCAATCCAGATCCTAAGCTCACTCTGATTGCGGACCGAGTTATCCCTGGGAAGGCTATCCCACTGATTTTGAAAATTAGAGGAGTTACCAAAGTGTCGGTCTACTAGTTACCGGAACTCACAAGGTTACTAAAGGTAACATTTATAGCTCAATTTCGTTACCTAGAGTAACGAATAAAGGTCAAGCCGATGATACTGCAACTTAGCATATCCGCAGAAACTCAACACGTGTCCGCTCAGGACATTCTCGACTACAGGACATTCGCCCAAAGACATCAACGCCTAAACGAGAAGAACGAACTCAGACAATTCGAACGATTTCACGCCGCTAGACATCTGATTTCTCAAGAAATGGACACCTACCTAGACGCAAAACTGACACCCGACGACCCCTCCCGAACAATGACCGTCGACGTATGCGGAGTCAAGAACGGAACCCTGACAGCCGTATTCTGTCAAACCGCAGGACTAGATGAGCCGCTCGCAAGATCCATCGAGACAATCAACAAAGCTCAGAACGCCAGCGCCGTGATTCTTCTCCCCCGAGAATTGGATCAGCCAGTGCTCAAAGAATCGATGCGCGCCGCCCTCGAAAAAGGAAAGGTTACAATGGAAGTGCTCGGCTGGTTCGATGACACGTTTGAAGAAACATTTCGGGAAACCCTGGGTCTCATAGAGCTCTTAGGAAACGAAACGAGAATGAGAATGCTAGCGCCACTCCTTGAGAAGTCCGGGGCAAAAAGAGACTATCGGACTAGGATAAACCCGAAGCTCGTCTACCACAACATCGCCGCTCTTTCCGAGGCAGGCCTCCTCGACGAAAACAACGAGGGAACATATGAACTGAGTCAATTCGGGAAGACCATCCTCGCGGAATTCATCACGTTTCTGGAGAAGACACGGAAGACCCTCGATGAGTCAAAGACCGGGAGGTGAAACATGATTGAGTGAAGATGAATTCTTTTCCAATTGGCTACGACGTCGATGGCGATTTCCAACAGCCAATCTCTTTGACGAGCTCGAGCAAGACTTTGAAGCGATGTTCAAAGACCTAGAGCTTCCAAAGGATCTTGTCCGAGAGCGAAAACTTCCTGACGGCGGCACCGTGAGAGAAATGGGACCATTCGTCTACGGCTACTCGTTCAGCATGGGTCCCGACGGGAAACCAGTGATCAGAGAGTTCGGCAATGTCAAACCCTCCCTGAAAGGAGGACCAATGGGCGCGGTAAGGCCCCAGCTCGACGTGAAAGAGGACCGAGAACCTCTAGTTGACACCATCGTCAACCCAGACACGGTGAAAGTTGTGGCCGAACTTCCCGGCGTCGAAAAACCAGATATCTCCCTAGAATGCGACGGACATAAGCTGACGCTGAAAGTTGACACGGACAAACGACGCTACTACAAGGAGCTAGAGCTTCCGGTCGAAGTAGATCCCGACACATCAAAGGCGTCTTATAAGAACGGCGTGCTCGAGCTATTGCTGACAAGGAAGAAGTCGGGGTCCAAAGCCAAACAGATAGCTATCGACTAGTCTGGGAGTATCACTCCCCCGACCCTTTTTTGGACCAAGAGTCCCATCCAATCCCTTCAGACGACCTGGATAGTCTTCGTATGCGGGAAAGAAAGCGAGACGCAGACCTAAGTCTTAACCACTACTGACGGCGGTTTAGTCGCATGGTCCCAGGCGACTTGGTGATCAGCCCGGCCGAGCATAAATCTAGGATTGAGAAAATCCGGAATCAATTGAAGAGATCTAGAAGCGCGGCACTCTATCTTACGAATCCCACCCGGATTCTCTACACTACTGGATTTAGCCACATCTCGACAGAAAGACCTCTAGCACTGGTCATTCCTCAAGACGGTTCGATTTTCATGATGGGACCTCATCTAGAAGAGGACCACGTGAAACAAGACTCGTCCCTCATAGAGGAGTTCTTCAGTTATCCTGACTACCCTGGCACCATTCATCCGATACGTCACTTTGTAAAGATACTAAAAGAAAAAGGACTGGCAGGATCGAAAATCGCAACGGACTCATTTGACGGAGCAGCCGGAGGCTGGGGCTACCGAGGTCCCTCCCTGCGGGACTTGCTAAAACGATCAAAGATGGTCGACGGCAAAGGTATCGTCGACAATCTTAGATGGGTAAAGTCGAGACAGGAGATATACTTGTTGAAGGAGAGCTCTCGCTGGGCGGAAAAAGCCCACGATCTCCTGATGGAAAACATCGCACCGGGCAGACATGATGCGCTGATTGGTATGAAGGCGAGCTACGATGCCTTGACATGGATGATGAAGAAGCTTGGAGCGACATATCGTCAACTCAAGTGGGGCCTTTCACCTGTGGTTGTGGGCTGCCGGGGACAGGTTGGACCTGGGTCGGCCATACCTCACGCCGTCTTCTCAAAACGCATGATCCGGAGAGGAGACGTGTTGGTTACAGAGGCCGGAGTTGAGGTTGGGGGATACACGAGTGAGTTGGAGCGAACAGTTATCGTCGGAAGGGCCGGGCAAAGAGAGAGAAAATACTTCGAAGTCATGCTGAAAGCCCAAGACGCTGCACTAGGATCATTCAAGGCCGGTACTCCTTGTTTCCAGGTCGATACTGCCGCAAGGAAAGCTGTTGGAAACACAGGTTTCGCTGGTACCCTTCGCCATCACGTAGGGCACGGAATTGGAATCGATGGCCACGAACCTCCCTGGCTCGACCCGGGAGACAGGACGATCATGAAGACAGGAATGGTGTTTTCGTGTGAGCCAGCGCTCTACATTCCAGGGCTTGCTGGGTTCCGACACTCCGACACCATAGAGATCACCAAAAATGGAATGAAATTCATTACTGAATACCCGCGCAGCCTCGAAGAGCTGACGGTCTAGAAAGACTGTACAGAAACAGGATCTAAGTCCACAAAGCGTTAGGCAGAGCCTTCTCAACTGGGGGAGAAACCTGATGATCATGATACGTCTCTCCGCAGTGAGGGCACTTGAGATTCCTTCGCCACATCCGGTAAATCAGCTTGAGCCCAACGTAGGTCAGAGCGAAAACAACAACACCCGCGATAGCAGAAGCGATTGCAGAGTCAACGTTCATTATGAAGATGAAATAATGAATGTCAACCAATTCAGGAAGCCTCGACTAAGACGCGAGCGATGTGTGGACACACGAGTGGACAGTATTTGGCGCTCATACGCTATAATGCGAAACTGGCGGTATAAACCTACCTCAGAGTGAAAGTCGCAAATTAAGTCGAGATGTAGCTGTTTATTGAAAAGTATATCCTACCGATACAAAGAGACGGTCGGGTTCTTGCGAACCGTACTTAGGGCTGGCTGTTTGCTGGAGTAGTTTGAACCGGTTTCAAGACCTCGTCCGCGTGAGTGATCTTCACAAGCCCCTTCAGTAAGAGCCTGTTAGTAACCTTCGCGCAGACATCGCAGTCTTTACCCGGACAATACCCCTTGAGAAAGTTCTCGCATTTCCAGCGGTAATTCTCTATCTCAACAGTGGACATACCAGTGGAGCCTTTGTCGATCGGCCTACGGCCTGAAATCGACTAAAGTCTCGCGTAACCTCACGCAAAAGCAAGCGGTAACATGAGGAAAGCCGGCCCATTTCCTTGTAGACCTCTCTTTGGATGATGTATCTCATGATCTCACTGGTCCCCCCTCCAATCATCATGAACCTCGCATCCCTGAAGTACCGCTCTATCGGAAGATCCTTCGTGTAGCCTAAGCCGCCATGGACTTGCAGAGACTCGTGCGCCACGTCAAACGCAGCTTCAGTCGAGTAGAGTTTGGCGATAGCCCCCTCCTTTCTCGCTGGGCTTCTTCGATCAAGAACCCGGGCCGCATGTATAATGAGGAGCCGAGAAGCGGCAAGTTTGACAGCCATATCGGCAATCTTGAAACTTACCCCTTCAAAGTCTCTGATCGGACGTCCAAACTGTTCCCTAGTCGATGAATACCTGACAGCTTCCTCAAACGCTGAACGAGCAATTCCCATCATTCCGGCGGCAACAGCCGGACGCTCCCTGTCCAGCTCGTCTAGGATAATCGAGAATCCACGATGGAGAACGCCTACGAGATTTTCTCTTGGAACTCGGACGTTGCGAAGCCGAAGGTGGGCGACATTAGCGCCTCTCATGCCAAGAAGACCATAGGCCCTCACCACCTCCAAGCCTTTCGAATTCCTTGGGATAACGAACGCGCTAAGCCCGGATCGAGCCGGCTTGCTGGGATCGGTAACCGCGAAAAGGAAGAGATAGTCCGCGACGCCCCCGTTAGTTATGAATCGTTTCTCTCCGTTGAGAACGAAATCTCTGCCATCATGTCTTGCTCGGGTTATGATGGAACCGGCGTCCGACCCTGCCTGGGGTTCTGTCAGAGCTAGCGCGCCGATTTTCTCGCCTGAAAGAACTGAACGGAGGAACCGCTTCTTCTGAACGTTATTTCCAAAATTTGCAAGTGGTGCGGAGTATAGCGCCGCCGAAGCCAATCTTGCCATCTCCGCCGCTCCGCTGACGGCGGAAATCTCTTCTGCCACAATTGTCTCGGAAACCCAGCCTAGGGCAAGGCCGCCATCAGATTTCGAGAATGGAGCTCCGAGAAACTTGTTCTTGCCAAGCGCACGAAGGAAGTCTTCAGGGAAATATTCGCCCGCTTCGATCTTGGCGGCTATGGGTTTTAGGTGTCTTTCAGCAAACGTCCTTACTCTTCGTTGGAAGCTCAGCTCTTGACCCGTTAGAGCTAGACTCATGACGAGTCTTGTCCGAAAAATGCTCGTCTAGGCTAATCCGATTCTGTCTGGATGAGTCTAGGCATATTGTGTAGGCGCGATTGCAATTGGCTTCGGCCTGGAAGCCACGGCTAGAGCTTCTCTGAATATCGGACGGTACGCGATTCCATAGAGGATCAGTCCGTCCTTTCCCTCGTAATCGAGCCTTCTGATGACTCCTTCTAGCCGGAGTCCCGGCTTCAAATCGGAGGCATCCGCATCAACGAACAGTGCTTTGTTGTTTTCAAGGAGCTCGAAGTTTGAGGTCCATCTCTTCTTGAAGGGAAGCTTTGAGACGTTCTTCAGCTTCGCAAATCTTGGAAAGCGTTTCTTCTCCATCGGTCCTGGACAGTCGGAGGCGAGACAGGTCTCTCTCGCGGGATAGTATATTCTGTTGCATCCCTTGCAAAGAGAAAGTGAGAAGTAGCCTCCGTTGACCGGTTCAATTTCGCCGACCATGCGCGGAATCTCCAATCTTCTCTTGATTCTTGAGAGTCGCTCGCGGATCAAGTCGTGATAGGTGTCTATTCTGATCTCAGATTTCCGTTCCACGTAGTCCATCACGGTGGGCGTTCGTCCTCTCTTTTCCTCGATCCCGTCCTGAACTTCAAACCAAGTTGCGTTTGAATAGGCTCCTGATCCGTAGGAGACGGCCAGAACCTGGTCGCCGGGCTTTGCCTTGTCAAGGAGTGACGCGAGAGATATCATAGTGGAGGCGGCGTATGTGTTACCGGTATCTAGCACTCTAAGCCATGGTTTGATCTTTTTCTCAATGTCCTGCTCGGTGAGCCTCATTCGTTCGGCGATGGACGAATCGCCGACATAGGGAATCTCCTCCTGGGTGAGGGCGTTGCATGTTTTCATTGGAAGATAGCCCGATGGTTGGTGAAACGTTATCCAGTCAAAGTCCGAAAGGGAGAGATCTGGGTGCTTGCGGAACAGATTGGCGATGGCGCCTATGATATGTGACTTGTAGGCTTCAACAGTTGTCCTACCGAAGTGCTTGGGAACAGCAGACTCCTCGCGTCTCCAAAAATCCATGAAGAGGCTAGAATATGGTGCAATATCCTCGATACTTGCGATCAGATCACTCTTTCCCAACACGAAGGCTCCGGCACCCGCTCCCGCCGAGTACTCCAGGGGGTCCCCACGTTCAGCCTGAGCAACGTCCGACCCGATTGAGAGACCGTATTTTATCCGTCCGCTGCGAATCTCAGCATCTATGAAGGCCACCCCTTGCATGCCGGAATTGCAGGCGCCCTCAAGGTCTGCGATAAACACGTTCTCTCCTATGCCGACGAACGACGCGACGTGTCTTGCAATGGTCCCTACCGCATATGGCTTTGATTCCGATCCAGCAGTAACGCCTCCAATCTCTCCGGGAGAAATTCCCGCCATGCGTATCGCATTCTCAGCAGCCTCAGTGGCGATGGTCATCGTATCTTCGGTGTGCCCGGCTACGGCTTTTTCACGTAGAAGGAGTCCATGCCTGACCTTCTCCAAGACCTTTTCAAGTTCTTTCCCTCGCTTCTTCTCTCGCTCTCTGACGATCTTCGCGGTCTCAATTCGTTCTCGGGGGATGTAAACCCCGTAACCAACGATTCCAACTTTACTGTGACTCATGCGAAGACCTTCGGAAACATCCGATATGCGAAGAACCTTTTCTCAGCCAACACCGTATTTAAGACTACGTAGAACGCACTTTGACGACCCAAGTCGAACGGATTCAGAATCAGATTCAAGAAATGATTCTTCCGTTCCGGGCAACTGCGTACAGTTTCTTCAATCCTTCTGAAACTCGGACAGTAATCACTCGGTTACAGTCTGCTTTTGGGGCTAGAAACGTGCTCGGTTCAGTATTAGCTTCTCGAAGGATTCGAGATGGTCTTCTGCCTTACAACGAGCATGATTCTTGCACTCATTATCCTATCATTCTCAGCAAGCGCTGTAGATGTTCCTCATCAGGGGGAGATGACGTCCCGGATTCTCCCGAATCATTTACCTCTCGCAGCGGTGAATGGCCCTCAACGAACCATCGTCATCACGGTCCAGTTTCCTGACAAAGGAAACGGCACATCGCCTAGGCAAATTCTCACAATGCTCTCAAACCTGAACAACTATTACAACGAAGACTCCTATGGAACAGTTTCATTTCAGACCGCCATGACACCAACTGCCAGCTCTTCTTGGTACACTTTGCCGAACCCTATGACATATTATGGGGCGGATACCGTGTCGAGTGACAGCCAAATAGTCTCCGACTCGCTTCAGGCCGCTTACAACGCGGGGGTCGACCTCGCAAACTACAAGTTTGCAATCGTAGTTCATTCTGGGAACGACGAAGCAATGACCCACGTAACTTCTGACATTCATTCTTTCACGATTCCAGGATACGTTTTCAATCCCGCGCCCTTGGTATCGTACAAGATCTCGACATCCGTGGTGGCCGAATCAGATCCTGCAGGAGTTTACTGCCACGAAGCCGGCCACCTCCTTGGCCTCCCTGACCTTTACGATTTGACAGGTCAAATCGACCCTGCGAACAACTTTCTTGGCTATTGGGAAATAATGGCCCTTGGAGAATGGAATCCAAACAATGGCAACCCACTCCAACCTAAGCCCGGCACATATCCTTCTCACCACTCGATCTGGTCGAAGATCCAACTAGGCTTTGTTCCAAGCTCAAGAATCGCCGTCGTTCAACCGGGTCAAAGCGCCAACATCACCATACAGAATCTCGAGACTCCAACTACTGGCACGCAATCCGTCAAGATTCCAATAGCTGCCAACCAAGACGGCTCCCTAACCTACTATCTAGTTGAAATGAGAGCAAAAATTGGCACATACGACCAATACCTCCCCTTTCAATCAGATTACCCTGGAGCAGGGATTCTGGTTTACAAAGTAAACGAGAGCATCCCTGCGGGTCACGGTAGCGTTCGGTTGATAGATGCGCATCCAGGGGGAGACCTTAGTGATGCACCCTTTGGACCGTGCAACGCTCCCTGCGTTAGCAACAACACTCTCTCAGACCAGGCGAATTTCGTAAAGGTAATAGTGACGACGACCGGCACAACATCTTATTCCGTGCTGGTCGATCGAACGAGTGCTCCTCGCCTTCTCCTGCAGGTGAATACTCCCTCTCAAGGCGTTGAGATCACAATCGACGGGTCGAACTGGACCTCCGACGCTACAAACCAGTTGAGGCTCCCCGTACGCTACGGACCGCACTCAATCTCGATCCAACCACAAATCCCAGTGTCGATTGGATCTACAACTATTCAAGTAGGACTTACGGACAACTTTGCCTCCTGGGACGACGGAAGCACGGCGAACCCACGTTGGGTTTCAGTTGTCAAAGACACTGTTCTCACGGCGAGCTACCGAGTTGTAATTGAGTCCTCGTTTGCTACCGCAATTGCGGCTGCTACTGTCCTCGGAGTCGTCATCCTAGCAGTGACGATTCGCCGAAGAAGGCATGGGGTTGTCGCTAACGTTCTAGGTTCGCCGACCTCTCCTTGGCCGAACGTTACTCAACCTCAAGGTGTGTTGGCACCTGAGGGCTCACTCCCAAGGGATAATACTCTTTCTGGAGTACCCGTAGACAGCGACAACCAGACCCACGACGCCTAGCCCGAGACCTGCTGTATTTGCACTTCCATCTCTCGCTACTATGATCTGTTCGGTAGTTCCCACGACTCGGGCTGAAATGTCAATGTTCTTCAGCGTCTGAGAACTATAATTGTCAAATATGAAACAGTAAGTCCCTGCAGCACTAAACGGAATATTGAACGACTGGTTAGACACACGCTGATCGATAAGAACGACGGGAGGTCGTGAGGACGGAGAACACGATTGCGAATTATTCATGCCCAAAAGCTCGAAGCGGACGGCTGAAGCTACTCCATTAGACTCGGAAACAGTGAGGTTAATCTGCAATTCATTGTTCATGCCGGAAAAGAACGTGATGTTCTTTGACTGCCCAGCGAGGCTCTCTGCCTGAACAGGGAACGCATTTTGGACCCAAAGGTTCTGTGCGTTGACAACGGGGGTTGTGTGAACGGAAGGGATGGACGCGTAAGTGATGAGACCGACTATCAGCAAAGCCAACCCGATAGCGACGAGTTTGAATTGCGTATCTAACGATCCTCCATGTCTCGCAGTTTCTGGAACTCCTTGATTTCGCCTAGTCGGCGCCGCATTATGCTGGCTTCCAGCTCGGCTTGGAGCAGCGAAAAGATGTCCTTGTGTATGCTGACGAAATCGGACGCGGTGGGACTTCTGGGGCGAACCAGCTCTATCGGTACTATGCTCTTCACCCTTGCGGGTCGAGCGGAGAGAACCAGTATCCGGTCGGCGAGCTCAATTGCCTCGGGAAGGTTGTGAGTAACGAGAAGGAAAGTCTTCTGAGTCTCCGCGTGTATCTCTGCTACCTCTTCCCTTAGCGCTTCTGCTGTGAACTCGTCGATGGCGCTGAAAGCTTCGTCCATTAGGACAACTTCGGGATCTATTGCGAGGGCCCTAGCAATGCCAACCCGTTGTTTCATCCCACCTGAGAGCTGTTTCGGAAAGAGATTCTCGCTATCCTTGAGTCCCACCATTCCAAGAAGTTCTCTGGCAGTATTCTCCCTCTCTCGCTTCGGAACATTCTGGACCTCAAGCCCAAATGCAACATTTTCCAGAACTGTTCGCCAAGGAAGGAGAGCGAAGGTCTGAAAGACCATACTAATCTTGGGATGCGGCGCAGTAAGCAGGTTGCCTTTGAATCGGATTTCCCCGCTGGAGGGCCGATCTAGCCCCGCAATCATTCGAAGAAGTGTGGATTTTCCGCAACCACTTGGGCCCACAATGCAGACGAATTCTCCCTCGTTGATTTGAAAAGAGATGTCGTTCAGAGCGGTCACGGATCGTGGGGGTTCTGAGTATATTTTTGTCACGTTGGAGAATTCTACGTGCAAACGATTGTCTACCGCCATCTCTTGATTCGTTGTTCTAGTCGCTCGAAGAATGCGCGATCCATCAGGATCGTCAGAAGGCCAACGGTCATTATCGCGGCTAGGCCATATGTCATTGAGTGCGAGGATCCCTGGATGCTGTTCGAGATGAAACTTCCAATACCGGCAACGCTTGCGATGATTTCCACTGCGAGAAGTACGTTCCAGCTAAACTCGAAAGAAAGCCTCAGTCCAGTTAGGAAGTTCGGAAAGATTGAGGGAAGAATGATCTTGGAGAAGGTGTCAAGCCTTCCTGCCTTGAACACGGATGCGACGTGAAAGTAGTCTATCGGAATCTCCTTGACGCCTTGTCTGATTGTGAAGTATATTGGGAAGAAGGCGCTGAAGGCGGAGATGGCTACAGCCGCCACATTACCGCGTCCGATCACGGTAACTAGAAGAGTCAATATCGCCAAGTCCGGCAACGCACCTACCAGCATAATGATCGGAGTGATTGCCTCGTCCAGTTGGTTTCTCAGACCTACTAGCAATGCTAGAGGCATGACCACCACTAGCGCCAGAGAAACGCCCGCGGCTACATTCACGAAGCTTTGGCCGACGCGAACCATGAAAAATGGTGTTCCTCCGAGTTGAACTAGAGTGAGGAGAACGTTGTGCAGAGGGGGAAGCTGATCGCTAGAGACTATACCAAGAATTGATACGGCCTCCCAAATACAAAAGATCGCGAGGAGTGTGAGCAGCCAGGGCGGGAGTCGGGCTTTGTTCCGACTTGTGTCCCGGACTCGATGGAAAAACTTGGGACTGAATGGCCGGAAACGCAGCTCTATACACCGAGACTCGCAAAGTCCCCTCCCAGAACTAATTAGCTTTGGACGGCTAATCGGTGAGGTTCTGCGCTTAATGTGTTAAGGGGTCTGAAGTCTTGCCGTGCAGCGCTTATCGGTTCTAAGGAAAGAAATCGATAGTTTGAGGCCGAGGTTTGACTCAGAGCAGTCCAAATTGCGTCTGTGTAGGGCGGGACGCTGCTGTGCGGATATGTGCAGCTTTCTGTGCAAGTGGAGTCAAGCATGCCAAGAACGGAGGTACTTCTGCTGCAATCGGGACAACTTGTCGATTTTGCGCCCGAAGGCTTCGAGTCTCTGTTGAGCAACCTCGAAATCGAGCTCCTCAGGAACCTTTACGACCTTTGGCGGTAGCTTGCCCTTATTCTTGGAGAGATACTCAGCAGACAAGGCTTGGTCAGCGAAGCTCATGTCCATCACCTCGGCCGGATGTCCGTCAGCAGCCGCCAGGTTAACTAGACGCCCTTCGGAAAGCAGGTAGAGCCTCTTCCTGCTTGGCAGAGTGTACTCGACGACCTCGGGGCGCACTTTCTTGTGTCTGACTGCAATTCTCTCAAGGTCTTTGACGCTCACCTCTACGTCGTAGTGGCCGACGTTACAGAGGATAGCCTTGTCTTTCATCTTGAGCATATGTGATGAGGTTATCACGTCAGTGTCTCCCGTTGCAGTGATGAACAAGTCGCCTCTCTCGGCCGCTTCGGACATTGGCATGACGTCGAACCCTTCCATCAACGCTTCTAACGCCCTGACAGGGTTCACTTCCGTCACGATGACTTTCGAACCCATTCCGCGAGCGCGTTCAGCTACTCCTCTTCCCACCCATCCATAGCCTGCTACTACCACGTTTCGGCCGGCGAGAAGCAGGTTTGTCGCTCGCATTATGCCTTCGAGGCCGGACTGGCCAGTTCCGTACCGGCTGTCGAACAGATACTTAGTTAGCGCATCATTGACCGCGATGACTGGGAATCTTAGTTTTCTCTGTTGCTCCATGGCCTTGAGGCGCATAACGCCTGTAGTGGTTTCCTCGCAAGCGCCGATGATATTGCGCAAGAGTCTCCCGCCTTTCAAGTGCGCAAGAATTGAGAGTTCGGCGCCGTCGTCGATAAGAATGTCCGGTTGCAAATCTAGGACCCGATTCAGGTTCTTTTTGTGCTCTGTCTCGGTCACTCCGTGCCAGGCATACACGTGGACTCCCGTTTCGGATAGCGCTGCCGCCACGTCATCTTGGGTTGAGAGGGGATTGCTACCTGTTATTGCGACCTCTGCCCCAGCTTGGTAGAGAGATTCTGCTAGGACTGCAGTTTTTGCTTCAAGATGGAGACACGTTCCTATCTTGTAGCCCTTGAACGTCTTCTGAGAGACTAGCCTCCGTGTTATTTTTGCAAGTACGGGCATGTGTTCTCTAGCCCACTCCATCTTCATCTTACCCGAAGGGGCTAGTTTGACGTCCTTTACCTGGCTCAAGGACAGGCCTCGACGTTTGGAAGCAGAATATCAGGGTTACACGTCAAAGCCAATTGGCCCCTTCGAAAGGTGAGATCCTGAAGATCCGACACGAAAGGAGTCGTAATAATCACGAGAAACAAGATGCTTGGAGAAAACGAGAGTCTGGATGGACGGACAACCAACCTTATTTCTCAAATCCTAGTGTGCCACTTTCTCGTGGAAGAATGGCCGAGATAACAATCGACGGATCAAGCCTGACGTTGCAGGAGCTAGTATCTGTGGCGCGAGGGAACGCCGCGGTCCGAATAGACAGGAGGGCGCTGCGAAGAACGACGAGAAGCAGGGCAGTTCTTGAAAAGTTACTTCGACAGGACAAAGTGATCTACGGCGTCAATACAGGTTTCGGTGCGCTATCGAACGTAAAGGTCGCGCCTGAGGATCTCAGGCAACTGCAAGCGAACTTGCTCCGAAGTCATGCCTCAAGCGTCGGCAAACCCCACTCAACCGATGTGGTCAGGGCTATAATGCTCTTGCGAGCAAATACTCTGATCAAAGGCAATTCAGGGATAAGGCCAGAAATTCCACAACTGATCGTAGCACTCCTCAACAAACGGGCTCATCCGTACATTCCCCAAAAGGGATCCGTCGGGGCTAGCGGCGACCTTTCCCCTCTTTCACACATGGCGTTAGTCCTAATGGGAGAAGGGAGAGTCGAATACAAGGGCACATGGATGGGAGGCAAACAAGTCCTGCAAAAGATTGGTCAGGATCCCGCCCAATTAGAGGCCAAAGAAGGTCTCGCGCTCAACAATGGCACCCAGCAAATGACCTCGATAGCCTGCCTCAACCTCTATGATTCCTACAATCTGTTGAAGACAGCGGAAGCAGCGCTAGCGCTTTCTCTTGAGGCGATCAAAGGATGGGTTGATCCGTTCGACGAGCGGATACACAGGGTCAGACAACACCCGGGACAAGTCCAAATTGCTAAGGACATCCACTCCCTTGTAAAAGGCAGCGGGATGTGCCGATCGATAACTAAAGACGATCCGGGTGACGGACGCCCTCAAGACCCATACTCTTTCCGATGCGCCCCCCAAGTAATGGGGCCTGTGATCGACGCGTTGGGATACGCTAGTTCAACATTTGAAATTGAAATGAACTCGGCTACAGACAACCCGCTCATTTTCCCAGACGACAAGGTATGCCTATCGGGTGGTAACTTTCACGGGCAACCAATTTCCATGGCTCTCGACATAATGGCGTTGGGTCTCGCGACCACCGCGAACATATCAGAGCGAAGAATATCCGCTCTGCTCGATGCGTCGCTGAACAACGGCCTGACAGCCTTCCTCGTTGGGAAGGAATCGAAACCGGGCTTGGCAAGTGGTTTGATGGCCCTTCAATACACGGCGACCGCTCTTGTTGCGGAGAACAAAATATTGACCCACCCAGCCAGCAGCGACTCAATCCCCACCTCCGGCAACTTCGAAGACTTCGTGAGCATGGGACCTGGCGCAGCCCACAAATCAACTAGCATTCTCGAGAATTGCCAGTACGTAGTTGCGATAGAACTCCTAACGGCCGCTCAAGCTGTCCATCTCCGGGGCGAGTCGGGGCTGGGAAAAGGCACCAACACGGTCTACGAGGCGATCAGGAAGGTGGTTCCGCCATTGACGCAAGATAGGTCTTCCCACGAGGATATTGAGCGGGTATTCGAAATGGTCAAGGGCGGCCAGATCAGCGATCTGGTAAGGCGATTCACCAAGGATTCGGATTAGAGTGGAACTCTACCCCCTCAAGTCCGAAGTAGTTCTCCCCGGTGATTCGTTAGCTGCAAGTTTCGTCGGAGCACTTTCCGCTTCCGGACTGAGGGTCAAGAACGACGACATAGTTGCAGTCGCGAGTAAGGCTGTCTCGATGTCAGAGAGGAACATCGTTTCTCTCTCGAAGGTTAGGCCCACGGCTTTGGCTAGGAAGCTTGGTCGTAGATTCGAAATGCTTCCAGAGTTCGCTCAGGTTGTGATCAACGAAGCTGATGCTGTTTACGGCGGAGTTCCTGGTGTTCTTCTCACGCTCAAGAATGGGGACGCAATAGCGAATTCGGGGGTTGACCGAAAGAACGCTCCTCTTGACAGCGTTATTCCGTGGCCGGTCGATCCACATCGTTCCGCTGAGAGAATTCGGAGAAGGCTGAATCGAAAGCTCCGGAAGAGAATTGGTGTCGTCATTGTCGACAGTCGGGTCACTCCTCTCCGCCTAGGTACGATAGGGCTCGCGATTGCATCCTCAGGATTCCATCCGGTGCGGGACTCACGGGGGACCAAGGACTTGTACGGACGAAAGCTGCTGATCACCTTCCAAGCTCTGGCTGACGGGATAGCTGGAGCGGCACAACTGTTGATGGGGGAAAGCGGGGAGACCATCCCATTCGTGCTGGTGCGTGGAGCCCCAGTTCAATTCGGCATGGGAAAGCGCTCGGACTCGATGATACTTCCCATCAAAGACTGCCTCTATATGAGCCAAATTCCCCCACAGCCGTTCCTTTTCCGAAAAATCACCCGTAATCGGCCCTGATCTCGAATCGGCGACACCTCCCTATACTCCCGTGAAATTCGTTCAGAATTGTCCGCTTCTCTCAGAGGCCATTCGGACCAGAATTGCGCCCTAATTCCCCTGACTCCCCTATTATCAGTGCCAGACAGGAAGTGGTTTCTAGGCGAAGGGGGTCTTAGCGACCGACCCCTCGCGACGCAAAAGACCGGAGCCCAACTTGTGCTCCCGAGAAAACCAGTACGATGTTGGAGTTCGGATGCCAATCCCTCATCGTTCCGTTGGTGCCGATATTTTTCTTTCGTTGTCACTTGAGCATCGGCATCCTAATCCCCTTTTCCCTGGCGATTTTCTTCGCCGTTGTATAGCCTGCATCCGCATGTCTAACGATCCCTATTCCAGGATCAGTAGTCAATACCCGCTCGAGCTTGCCTGCGGCCTCAGTCGTGCCATCCGCGACGAGACACATTCCGGCGTGAATGCTGTAGCCCATTCCAACACCTCCACCCTGATGTACGCTCACCCAGGTCGCCCCGGCCGCCGTGTTCAGAAGCGCGTTCAATATGGGCCAGTCGGCGATAGCATCACTACCGTCAAGCATACCCTCGGTCTCTCGCCGTGGAGAGGCAACGCTTCCACAGTCAAGATGGTCCCTTCCAATCCAGATCGGACCGGAAAGCTCTCCATCCGCCACCATCTCGTTTATCAGTCCGCCGAATTTCGCTCGCTCTCCGAACCCGAGCCAGCACACTCTAGCTGGCAATCCCTGGAATTTGACTTCTTTCTGAGCTTTCCGAATCCACCGAGAGAGGCCTTTGTCTTGAGGGAAGGTGGAGAGAACTAGCTCATCGATCTTGCGAATGTCTTCTGGGTCCCCGACTAGTGAGGTCCATCTGAACGGTCCTCTGCCTTCGCAGAACATTGGTCTAATGTAGCGCTGGACAAATCCCGGGAATTCGAAGGCGTTCTTCAATCCCACGTCCAGCGCCTGCTGCCGGATGTTGTTTCCGTACTCGAATGCCACAGCTCCTCGTCGCGACATGGCAATCATAGTCTTGACATGTGTGCGGATACTTTGGCTGGCCCTCTTCATGTATTCTTTCGGATTGGATCGGCGAAGGGAATCGGCTTCTTCCTTTGAAAGGCCAGCTGGATAATAGCCGTTCAGAGGATCATGAGCAGATGTTTGGTCGGTCACAACGTCAGGGATTATGCCACGTCTCAGGAGCTCAGGGTGTACCTCGGCGGCGTTCCCAATCAGACCCACGCTGCAAGGAACTCGGTCTAGCTTTGCATCCTGCACAATATCCAGCGCCTCATCCAGGTCCCCGGCCATTCTTTGCAGATATCCATGACGGATTGTCTTCTCGATGGCCTTCTTGTCCATCTCTACTGCCAGAGCGATGCCATCGTTCATTGTCACGGCCAAAGGCTGAGCACCTCCCATCTCGCCTAGGCCCGCGGTCAATACGAGTCTTCCAGCGAGTGTTCCCTGGAAGTGTTCCTTGGCAACTGCCGCGAGCGTTTCGTATGTGCCCTGAAGTATACCCTGAGTTCCGATGTAAGCCCAAGACCCTGCAGTCATTTGTCCGTACATGATGAGCCCCTTCTGTTCAAGTTCGTAGAAGTAGTCCCAGGTCGCCCATTTGGGAACAATCATGCTGTTAACGATTAGGACTCGAGGAGCCAATCTATGGGTCTTGAAAACCGCCACCGGTTTACCGCTTTGAATGAGAAGTGTCTGATCTTCGCCTAAGGTCTCTAGCGAATCAAGTGTTGCTTCAAGTGCATCCCAAGACCGGGCTGCTCGTCCGGTCCCACCATAAACGATCAGGTGATCGGGATCTTTGGCAACATCTCGATCTAAGACGTTGTGAAGCATCCGGTAAGCACCTTCTATCTGCCAGCTCTTGCAGTGTAGCTTCGTCCCAGTAATTGCGGATATCCTCCTTCGGTTCTGAAGTACTGAAAAGGCTCGAGGCTTTCGCCTTTGAGTCAAGGAATTCTCTTACCGTCCTTCACTACTGGTTCGCCCTCGATAAGGACATTGTCAACGACCCGTTCACCGTATGTGTATCCGACCCATCGATGGTTGGGTGCGCGCAACGTCACAAGATCCGCTTGCTTGCCTCGATGGAGGCTTCCGACCCTCTTCTCCAATCCTAGCGCTCGAGCCGCATTGATCGTTATCCCTCGGATGATCTCAGGAGCGTTCATTCTCAACTCTCGAGACGCAAGAGCAGCGACCGACAGTTGCCCCAGCATCCAGTTGGACGGGCTGAAATCTGTTCCCAAAGCCACGGGGAGGCCCATCCCAAGCATACCTCGGGCATCCGCGTTTTCCCCGGCTAGAAGGTTATGTGAAGACGATGGCAGCAAGACCGGTATCACGCCCGTTTTTGTCATCTGTTCGAATTGTTTCGCCGATGAATGGATCAGGTGATCCGCAGAGGTAGCGTGAAGTTTGTTCGCAACCTCCGCTCCTCCACAACCCGTGAACTGGTCGGCGTGTATCTTAGGCTTAAGACCGAGTTTCGCTGCCTTCCTGAGAATCCTTTCTGACTCGATCGAATCGAATACTCCTTGTTCACAGAATACATCGCAAAATTCTGCAAGTCCCGCTTGAGCAACCCTTGGCAACATTTCCTTAATCACACTTGAAACGTACTCCGACGAGGTCTCTCCCGGCGGAACAGCGTGAGCCCCCATAAACGTGGGAACGATATTGCAAGGATGGTCATTCCCTAGACGTTGCACTGTCCTGAGAATCTTAAGCTCGTCGTCCAGTCTTAGTCCGTACCCGCTCTTTATCTCCACGGTCGTCGAGCCAGATTCAAGACACGTATCCAGTCTCTGTTTTCCAAATTGAAACAGCGATTCTTGGCTGGCTTGTCGTGTACGGTTCACCGTCTCGATTATCCCTCCGCCCTTCCGGAGGATTTCCATGTATGAAACGCCCGCTATCCGAAGCTGAAACTCGGCGTCACGAGCGCCGGCGAAGACCAAATGGGTGTGAGGATCCACGAGCCCAGGCAGAATAATTTCGTCCTCGGCATTAATTGTCCTTCCAGCCCGGAATTTTCGTTCGAGTAAGTCGGTCGACGCCGCCAAAACGATCTTGCCCTTGTCTATCGCGACACCTCCATTGTCGACAATGCCAAGCCCGTTTTCAATCTCAGGAGAGTCTAGGGTTATGGTTTCGTTAGAGTTCAGAACTAGTACGTCGACCCGCTTCTTGACCATGCGAGCTCCCCTACCTCGCGTACCGGATTGCTGATTAAAAATGGACTGTTCGTATCTACAGCGTTATTCTTCCGTCAATCATTATCGTCTGCCCGTCAATCTCGACCGTAGGCTTCGTAATGGTTCCCGAAAAAGAGAAGCTGCTGTCGTTCTTTCCGCCGATGCCCTTGTTCGCTCCCACTCCAATCGTCACGGTTCCCAGAGAAAGTTCGTCAGTGGTGTATCCGATCAGATCCATCTTGGGATTCAATCCTAGTGTAAACTGTGCTATCCTATCCTTGTCGCCCTGCGTCGCCTCGAAGACCTCTCGGAAAACCTCCTCGTATTTTTTGGCTTTGAATTCCTTGAGGTGCCCCTTTTCAAAATCGAGTCTAAGTTCTTGAATCAATCTTCCTTTCAATGCCCGAGGAACATCGAATACCACAGTCCCGCGGGCGGACTCTTCTAATGGCGCAACCTCGACCTTGCCTGAAGGCAGTTGCGTTGACACGAGTCCGTGCTCTATGTCGGCCTGATCAACGATTCCGTCTTGGACATGAACGGGTCTTTTTGTTATCTCGAATCTCACGTCGGTACCTCCTTTGGATGTGATGTGCACTTTGGAGCCGCGTTCTAGGCGAAGGGCGATTTTTCTTCCCAGCTCGGCGAGCTTTGGATAGTCGACCTTGATGGCTTCTTCAGTCGTTTTCAACCAATGATCATAATCGAACCCGTATGCTTTAGCTCGTTGAGTTGTTACGTGACCTAGCAGGAGTTCGGCAGTTCGAACTTTCTTTTCAAAGGTCTTATCGAGGACAGGTTTGTCTCCTTCGAATATGATTTCCAGTCTTGACGCAGGTACGTCCCGGAACTTTGTGGGATCTTCGGGACCCCCGAGAGCAATCCAGACAGTAACATTGTCGACCGCGCTGAGTATGTGTCTAGGGATCTTCCGCATGTACTGTTCTGGAATCTCGGCAAGCGTTCCCCACCAGAGCCGATCTGTGTTGAGTGTGATGAGAGGCTTTGCGCCGGTCCGATAGCATTCAAGTGCTATTTCGCTTGCTAAATCGATCGTGTGTTGCCAAGTCTCGATGAGGACCATGTCGTCCTCGTGCACCCTCAGACAAGTGTGAACGACACGTTTTGCAACGCTGTCCTCAAGCAAGAGAGCTATCGGCTAGGTCGTTGGGAACCACGCCGTACATAAGCGTTCAATGGTCGCGTGGAGTCTCGTCACGAGAGGACCCTGTCAGACAGGTTGCATGGGTGCCAGGTCCAATAGTCAGTCAGAGAGACCGAAGCCGATTACAATAAGGGAATGAAAGCGGCGCGTCAGCTCGCTCACCTGGGGTTTATAGAAGACCGTCGGGGAGTCCCTTGCCTTCTGGAATTCTGTGAAAGTTCCAGCGTAATCGCCTAGGACCCTGGAAAACGCATATTCTTCGTACTCATCTCCCAACAACGTAAACGCGCCGGGTCCCAACTCCCTCCTCCTTAACAAGACGATGGGAAGCTTCATCCTATCACGCAGCTCATCGGGCAGCTCAGCACTCAGAGCCTCAATCTCACTCTTTTTCATAATCGCCTTATCCCCGCCAACAGTAAGAGTAGACGGTTCCGTCTCAGTCAATAGTGCTTTGATTGTTTTCCGGTTCTTTGGAAGATGTGTGTTGAGCTTTCGCAGTTCGTTCTGAAGCATAGCATCGAAGAGACTGTCTCGATCCACGAGAGACGGCCGCCTATTTTCTGCCCCGGACCATGCAGTGGTCTTTCTCGAAAGGTTGCAGTCGAACCATCTCTTCAATTGCGTATCCTCTCTTCTTCAGAATATCAGCTTCCTGGCGAAAGATGGCGTCTGGATCTTTGGTCACGTCAATGCTTCGCGCTTTGATTGCCATGAGGAACTCATTGCCTGGATCTAGAAACGTGTCAAGGTTTTCGGCCAATATTCTTGCCTGGTCTGGTTGTGCGATGTCGCAATACACGGAGTCAACTTCGGAGACGAGGCTGCGGTATCTACTGGGAAAGCGAGCGTCCTCAAAGATTGGTACGGTGTTGATCCTGTTCTTGGACACGTTGTTAACTAGATCCCTGAAGGACCTTTGCGCAAATTCAACACAGTATACTTTTCCCTCGCGTCCTACGATGTCACTTACGTGGCTGACGGTCGTTCCGCTGGCAGCTCCCAAGTATAGAACCTTCGACTTCTCCCTGATCGGGATTTTGTGAAGTTCCTTCAGGATAGCGGCTGCGAGCTTACTCCGAAACGGGTCCCAGATCCGATACTCTTCATCGCCAACTTTGACGATTTCCTCGCCGTAAACGTTCTCTCCCGGGACCAGGCTGCGGGTACCTAGTCTCTCTTCCCCTTCCCCCCCGATCAGGTAGATCCCTTCGAACTTTTTGTGGGGGTGGACGCCATTGCGTGGCATGCTTCTTCTTGGGTGGTTGTCCTTGATAACGATCTTTGAGATCACTAAGCTTCTTCTCTAATGCTGTTCGCATCTTGTCGCCTTCGTTGGATCCGCCGAACGCATCCATTCGGGCAGCAATGGCGAGTTTCCCTGCAACTGCGCGGGCAATTCGGCCTCTCAGCCATCTCGGGGACTGGTGGATGGCGGCGTATTGGAATATTATCCCATGCTTCGGAGGGCGAGCTCCGGTTTTTAGGGTTCGGAACAGCGCCTTTTCCGCACCGAGCACTTGTATCGTGCTGGCCGGCATCTTACCCACGTTCTCTAAGCCTCCAGCCATCGAAAGGATCTTGGCGGAAAGAACTGCACCTAGAACTCCTGTCATGTTGGGGGCTACCTCCACCATGATCTTGTCAGTGTACTTCTCGGCTGTCTCTCTCAGCTTGTACATTTGAAGAACCGTCGCGCAGACTTCTTGAAGCCATAAGAGGTCGGGTCGAGGAAGATCTGCTCCTGAGGATTTCTGGGCTGCTTCCGAGATGATCCGTGCCCGTTCTTGAGGTATGCCCATCTCGACGAGGGACTCTTGGGAGAACGAGTCGCGTGTGCCAAGGCTTTGGACGAGCCGAATGTAGCTGTCGTGCTTTTCCACGAGCCTGTCTAGTTCAGGAAAGTGTAGCCCATACCATTCTCGTATCCGACCGGCAAGCAGGTTCAGTACCTTGTCCAGGTCCTCGATGCATCTGACGGTCTGAATAGCGTAAAGGTCACGTTTCGTACCCGTCTCCGCAATTGATGCCTGTGCGATTTCCATCGACACATCGTGAACAAGTTTCTCGTAATCGTCCTTTGACTCCACGATCCGGAACCGGACAAGCATATTGGGCAGCCGATTCCGCAGCTTTGAGATCGTCTCGTCCCTTTCGTCCAGAACGACTTCCGAGGTCAAAAATGCGCGCAGGATTCTTGCGAGATATTCGTTGTCTACAGTAAGTTTTTCCAGGCCCATCTGGGACAGGCGGTTCGCGAATTCAGAGAATTCCGAGGGGAGTTGTCCTTGGCGAACTTCGTTCAGTTTCACAGCAGCGTCTTTGGGGTTTCGGGGGAACAGGGCTTTTTCGGTAATCTTGCCAGTCTTTTCCAGCAGAAAGAGTCCGGCCGGTGAATCAACCAGGTAGGCCTTCAAGATCGCTCGCTTGTCTTGGTTCTGTCGATCTTGTAGTGCTGGCTTGGTGCGAAGATAATTAATGTGGAACGCGTATACTGTCTCGGCAGCATTTGGAACCTGACCTATCGGTGGAGTTTGGTGGTATAAAGCTCCCCAACCCCACGATTCTCGCTTCCGGAATTCTTGGTGTTTCTAGTGAGGTCATGGTCCGGGCCTCCAGAGCAGGTGCGGGAGGCGTTGTTACAAAGTCGTTCAACCGAAAGGGCAGGGAGGGTTATCGGAATCCGTCTTTCATCGAAGTTCCAGGTGGTTATCTTAACGCTCTCGGGATCCCGAATCCCGGAATGGACGAGATGAGGGAAGAGGTTGCTGCGGTTTCGAAGGCGGGAGTCCCAGTCATAGCTAGCGTCTTCGGCTTCGATGGAGAAGAATTCG
>Ga0209058_1000801_pt1 | contig 27383 bp, 27 predicted proteins | sample GraSoiAngelo_147_FD_185904 | JGI IMG/M metagenome (GOLD analysis project Ga0209058, IMG submission 185904) | Grasslands soil microbial communities from the Angelo Coastal Reserve, California, USA - 14_1009_05_40cm (SPAdes) (version 2) | ecosystem: Environmental > Terrestrial > Soil > Grasslands ... | reverse complement strand
GGCCTCGATGACCGCGTTCATGTGCCGAAAGAAGAACGTGAGCAGCAGCGTGCGAATGTGGGCGCCGTCGACGTCGGCGTCGGTCATCAGGATGATCTTGTGATAGCGCAGCTTCGCGAGATCGAACTCGTCCGTCCCGATCCCGGTGCCCATCGCCGAGATGAGCAGCCGAATTTCATTGTGGGACAGCACCTTGTCGTAGCGCGCCTTCTCGGAGTTGATGATCTTGCCGCGCAGCGGGAGCACCGCCTGGGTGCGCCGGTCGCGCCCTTCCTTCGCGGAGCCGCCGGCCGACGCGCCCTCGACCAGGAACAGCTCGCGATACTGCGGGTCGCGCTCCGAGCACTCGGCGAGCTTGGCGGCCAGCCCCTCGTCGTCCACGCCCTTCTTGCGCGTGAGCTCTCGCGCCTTGCGGGCGGCCTCGCGCGCCTGGGCGGCCCGCACGCACTTGTCGGCGATCTTGCGCGCCGTGGTCGGGTCTTCCTCGAACGCCTCGGCGAGCTTGTCGTTGACGACCTGCTGGACGAGCCCCTTGATGTCGCTGTTGCCGAGCTTGGCCTTGGTCTGCCCTTCGAACTGGGGCTCCGGCAGCCGGACCGAGACGACCGCGGTGAGCCCTTCGCGGACGTCGTCGCCGGTGATGCTGCCCTTGAAGTTCTTCAGGAAGTTGTTGTTCTGCGCGTAGCTCGAGATCGTGCTGGTCAGCGCCGCCCGGAAGCCGGTGAGGTGCGTGCCGCCCTCGCGCGTGTTGATGTTGTTGGCGAACGAGAACACGCTCTCCTGATAGCCGTCGTTGTATTGCAGCGCCACCTCGACTTCGATGTCGCCCTTGCGGCCCTCGAAGAACAGCACCTTTGGGTGCATCGGGGTCTTGTTCTGGTTCAGGTGCTTGATGAACTCGATGATGCCGCCCTTGTACAGGAACGTGTGGCTGCGGGTGTCGCGCTCGTCCTCGATGACGATCTTCAGCCCACGGTTCAGGAACGCCAGCTCGCGCAGGCGGTTGCTGAGCGTGTCGAAGGAGAAGGTCGTCTCCTCGAAGATCTTGGTGTCGGGCTTGAACCGGATGATTGTGCCCGTCTTCTTGGTGGTGCCCGTCGCCGACAGCGGCCCCGCCGGCACCCCGCGCTCGTAGTGCTGAGTCCACTCCTTGCCGTCGCGGCGGATCTCGACGTCGAGCTGCTCGCTGAGCGCGTTCACCACGGAGATGCCGACGCCGTGCAGCCCACCGGAGACCTTGTAGGCGGAGTGCTCGAACTTCCCGCCGGCGTGCAGCACGGTCAGGACGACCTCGGCCGCCGACTTGCCGCTGTCCCCGTGGATGTCGACCGGGATGCCGCGGCCGTTGTCGCCGACCGAGCAGGAGCCGTCGGAGTGCAGGATGACCTTGATGTGATCGCAGTAGCCGGCCAGCGCCTCGTCGACGGAGTTGTCGACCGCCTCGTACACGAGATGGTGCAATCCGTAGGCGGCCGTGTCGCCGATGTACATCGCCGGCCGCTTGCGGACCGCCTCCAGGCCCTCGAGGACCTTGATGTCGCTCGCGGTGTAGTTCTCGGCGCTCATGCGGGAGCTACGCTCCCTCCGTTGACGTGAAAGACCGCGGCGCCATTCGCCGTCGTGACGTCGGATGTGGTCAGGAACACCTGCTCGGCGGCCTGGATCTCACGCATCACGTGCGCGCGCACAATCGGATCGAGCTCCGACAGCGCGTCGTCGAGGAGCAACACCGGCGCGGTCCCGGCCGCCTCGGTCACCGGCAGGATTTCGGCGAGCCGCAAGGCCAGCGCGATCAACCGCTGCTGGCCGCGGGAACCGTAGGCGCGGGCGTCGACGCCGTCGATCTCGATCGCTAGGTCATCCCGGTGCGGGCCCACCAGGGTCTGGCCCCGGCGCGCTTCTTCCCGGTGCCGCCGCTCGAGCGCGGCCACCAGCGCCTCAGGCTCCGCGGCCTCTCCAAGCGCCGTCACGTACCGGACCTCGACCTTGGCGGCCGTTCCGGCCAGCGACCCATACACCCGGGCGATCTCGGTCTGGAGCGCCGCTACGGCCTTCCGGCGACGACCCAGCAGCTCCATGCCCACCGCGGCGAACTGCTCGGTCCACGGCGCCAGCCGGCCGGTGTCGTGCGGGTACTGCTGCAGGAGCCGGTTTCGCCGCGCCAGGACCTGGCGGAACCTCAAGAGCGTCGGCACGTGATTGGGGTGAAGCCGCGCCGCGAACCCATCGATGAAATTTCGGCGTGCCGCCGGCGCACCGTTCACGATCTCGAGATCCTGCCACCCGAACGCGATCACGCGCGCCCAGTCCGGCGCGGGATCACCCGATACCTGCCAGGTACCGTCCTCGAGCCTGGTCAGGCTCCGACGGACCGTGCGGCGGGTCTCGATCTGAAAAAGCTCTCCGGTCAGCATGGTCGACTCGGTTCCCCAGCGAGGAATTTCAGCGCTTCGAGCGGTCCGAAACGACCGGCCGGTGACCAGGAATCCCAGCGCCTCGAGCAGGTTCGTTTTGCCCTGAGCGTTGGGTCCAGCGAGGACGTTCAGGTGCGGCGCCGGGTGCCAAGATAGGGTGGGATAATTGCGAAATTCCAGTAATTGTACCCGTCCTATCTGCACGAGGTAAGCTCCCGTTTTACAAGGGGAATTCCTTCCCTAAATACGCATAGGCATTATAACACAGCAGTACCCTTCGTCCTCGGCGCTTTTAATGACGCCGGGGCTCTGGGCATCCTTGATTTCGAAGACGAGCCGGTCCTTCTCAAGCGCCGCCATGGCCTCCAGCAGGTACCGCGAATTGAAGCCGATCACGTGCTCCTCACCGGAGTACTCCACCTCGATGATTTCCTCGGCCTCCCCCAACTCCTGGCTCGAGGCCGTGACCTTCAGCGATGCCGGACTCAGGGCAAGCTTCACCGGCTTGTTCCGCTCCTCGGCCATGACCGAGACCCGTCTCAACGCCGCCGAGAGCGTGCCCCTGACCGCCACGAGCTTGCCGGGATGCGATTTCGGAATCACCGCTTCGTAGTTCGGGAACTGCCCGTCGATCAGCCGCGCGGTCATGACGAAGTTCGGCATCTGGAGAACGAACTGATTTTCCGTGATCGCGACCTGAACCTCTTCGCTGGCGCCCAGGACACGCATGATCTCCGTCACGGCTTTACGCGGTACGATCCCGGTCGCGCCGCCGACGCCTTTGCCGAGACTCCGCACGGACATCGCCAGACGATGGCCGTCGGTTGCGACCATCCTGATGTCCTTCCCCTGGAACACGAACAGGACGCCGTTGAGCGCGTATCTCGTCTCGTCGTGCGACACGGCAAAGCTCGTCTGGCCGAGCATGTCCCGCAGCGTCTTGGCGTCGAGACTCACCCACGAGTCCGGGGATGCCGGCACCACGGGCGGAAAATCGTCCGCCGCCAACCCGACCATCCGGTACGTCGCGCCGCCGCACCGCAGGCTGACCATCACGTTTTCGGTGACCTTCAACGCCACCGCCGCGGCCGGCAACTCTTTCACGATCTCGGCGAGCTTTCGCGCCGAGACGGTGATCTTGCCTTTCGCGGCGACCTTCGCCGGCACCGACACTCGCGCACCGACCTCGAGATCGGTCGCGGTCATCCGCACGATCTCGCCCTCGGCCTCGAGCAGCACGTTCGCGAGAATCGGAAGCGTCTGACGCGGCTCGACGATGTTCTGGACCATCTGGAGGCCTTTGAGGAACGCGTCGCGCTCAAGCACTACTTCCATGAAGTTCTCCAGTGTTTTGAAAAGAAGAGAACAACAACTTCGTAGGAAGAGACGCAGTACAGCGGTGTGGATAGCGCGAATCACGCGAAAGTCGAGACGGCGTCGGGTGATTTGCCGCTCGTAAATCGGGGATAAGCGGGTGGAGATCGCGGCGGGCGCCGTGGATCACAGGTTGATGCTCTGGATAAGCCCGTCGATCGTCTTGCGGAATTTGGGGTCTTCCTGCAGCAGAGTCTGGATCTTGTCCACAGCGTGCAGCACCGTCGTGTGGTCCTTGCCGCCGAACCCGCGGCCGATCTCGGAGAGCGAGGAATGGGTGAGCTGGCGCGCGAGGTACATCGCGACCTGGCGCGGGAACGCGATCGCCCTCGTGCGCATCTTGGCCTTGAGGTCCGAGAGCTTGACGCCGAAGAACTCGCAGACCCGCCGCTGGATCTGGTCGATGGTGATGATCTTCTCTTCCTCGCCCCAGAGCTCGCCGAGAACTTCCTGGGCGAGCTCGACGGTCATCTCGCGGCCGCTGAGCGCGCAGAAGGCGATCATCCGCGTGAGCGATCCCTCCAGCTCCCGGATGTTGGACTTGATCCGGCTCGCGATGAGATAGGCGACGTCGTCGCCCAGGCGCACGCGCTCGAGCGCGGCCTTCTTCTTGATGATGGCCACACGCGTTTCGAAGTCGGGCGGCTGGATGTCGGCGATCAGCCCCCACTCGAACCGCGAGCGCAGCCGCTCCTCGATTTCGGGGATGTCCTTGGGCGACGAATCGCTGGAGACGATGATCTGCTTCCGCGACTCGTAGAGGTCGTTGAAGGTGTGGAAAAACTCTTCCTGCGTACGCTCCTTGCCCGAGATGAACTGGATGTCGTCGATGAGCAAGAGGTCGATGGTCCGATAGCGGCCGCGAAATTCGGCGGTGCGGTCGTAGCGAATCGCGTTGATCAGCTCGTTCGTGAACCGCTCGGAGGACAGATAGACGACGGACATGCCGGGGAACAGACGCACGCTCTGGTGGCCGACGGCGTGGAGCAGGTGCGTTTTGCCGAGGCCGACACCGCCGTACAGGAAGAGCGGGTTGTACGCGCGCGATGGCAGCTCGGCGACCGCCTGACATGCGGCCTGCGCGAACTGGTTCGACGATCCGACGACGAACGCGTCGAACGTGTAGCGCGGATTCAGCCCTTCGACCGCGCTCGGCGGCGGCGCGTGATCCGCCCGCACCGGCGCGACGGGATCGGCGCTCTGGTTCTCGTCGACGACGAGGGTGATCCGCGGATGGCCGCCCATGCACGCGCGCGCGGCCTGAACGATCGCCTCGAGATGATTCTGGGCCAGCCAGTCGCGCGAGAACTTGTTCGGCGCGCCGATGCGCAGGTGGTCACCTTCGACGGCCACGAGGCGGCACGAGCGCACCCAATTGTCGAGGACCGGTGCGGGGAGCGTACGCGTCAGTGAATCGATTAAGCGGGTCCAAAGGCTATCCAACACTGGCGATGACCTCACTTACGCACAGAGTTATCCACAGGTGTGGATAGCTAGGAGCGCTGTGCTCGAGGACTATTCGCGCCGCCGCGCGCGTACACCGATGAAACAACTCCTCACGACGTCCCGGTGCTTGCTTGGATGGCGGACTTTAGCACGGCGAAGAATCGAGCCGCAAGCGTCTTCGTCACGACACGGTGAGTTGACTCGACTGCGAGCGATGTCTACACTGTGGCGATTCGATGACTGGAGGGGAGCGCGCCTCATGAAGCGGACGTTTCAGCCCAATGTGCGACGGCGGAAGAAGACCCACGGGTTCCGCGAGCGGATGAAGACCAAGGGCGGGCGCAAAGTTCTCAAGCGTCGCCGCGCGAAGGGGCGGAAACGGCTGACCGTCTGACGGGCCGCTTTCCACGTCGCGAACGGTTGACCACCAGCGCCGCGATCCAGGCGCTCTTCCAGCGGGGCAAACGAATTGACCGGCCGTCCATGATCGTGCTCTGGAGCGCGACGGCCGAGCCGCGCCGAGCCGGCTTCGCCGTGAGCCGTCAGATCCGCGGTGCCGTCCAGCGTAACCGCGCGCGGCGGCGGTTGCGCGAGGCGTACCGCGTGGCGCGCGCCGCGGCCCCCTCCCACGCGGCCCTCGTGATCATTGGGCGACCGGCATCGCTGCGCGCACCGTTCGCGACGCTCACCAGCGAACTGGGTGAGGCGCTGGCCGCGATCCCGGGCTCACGACCGTGACCCGCGCCACCCGCGTCGCGGTCGGGACGGTCGCGGCGTATCAGCACCTCGTCTCGCCCCTGCTGCCGAGCGCCTGCCGGTTCGCGCCGACCTGCTCCGAGTACGCGCGGCTTTCGCTGCAGGAGCACGGCGTCCTGCGCGGAACGTGGCTGGCCATAGGCCGCCTCCTTCGCTGCCATCCATTCCATCCCGGCGGATATGACCCGCCACCGCCTGGCTCCCGGCGCGCCTGACGATGGAAACGCGGGCGATTATCGCGGCGGTCTTGATGGCGGCGGTTTTCATCGTCTATCAGGTGTTCTTCCTCCCGACGGGCCCCGAGCCGACGAGCCAGCAGAAGCCGGTCGCGCCCCCGGCCGCACCGGCGCCGCAGACGCCACCGCCGCCGCACACGGCTGCGCCAGCGGCCAACAAGCCGCCGGCGGCACCCGCGCCGAAGGCGCCGCAGGCGCTGCGCCCACCCCAGCGGCTGGCGACGGTCGATGCGCCGCTCTACCGCGCCGTGGTGAGCAGCGAGGGCGGAAAGCTCCAGGAGCTCACGCTGAAATATCGCGGCGAAAAACCGATGGTCATCGTGGGCGACCTGGGGCCGGCCGGCCTCCGAGCATCATCGGGCGACGGCGCGGCCGCGGACGTCGTGGCGATGAACCTGTCGACCGAGGGCCTCACCGTCTCGGGCGACCGTCCGGCCGATCTCGTGCTGACAGGCGAGGCCGAGGGCCTCCAGATCCGCCAGACCCTGAAGTTCCACCCGGAGACCTTCGCGATCGACGTGCGCTTGAGGGTCGAAAACCCCGGGACCGCCCCGCGGGGACTCTCCCTCGCCTACTCCTGGATCACTCGACAGGCGTGGCGGGCGACGCCGGAGAAATTCCAGGGCCAGCACCCGACGGAGATCGTCTGGTCGACGAACGGCCACGTCGAGGCCCGCATCGACGATCTGAGCGCGGTGAGCGAGCGATCGATCGACGGCGACTGGGTCGGTCTAGACAGCGTGTGGTATCTGGCCGCCCTGGAGCCGCGCAGCCCAGGGTTCAAGATCGTGATCGCGAGCGACGGCAAGGTGCCCGCGGCGAAAAACGGCGACACGGCGCCGGTGGGCCACGCGAGCATCGCCCTGCGCGCGATGCCCACCATCGCGCCGGGACAGGCATGGGAAGGCGGTCTCGTCGTCTACGCGGGCCCGAAGGAGTACGACCGGCTGAAGGCGCTCGGCCTCGAGGACACGATCAACTTCGGCGGGTTCCCCGTACCCCAGCGCTACGGCGGCCTGCCGATGCGGTGGCTCGGCGTCCCGATCCTGTTGTTGATGAACTGGACGTACAAGCACGTCGGCAACTACGGCATCGCGATCATCCTGCTCACGGTGGTCTCGAAGGTTCTGTTCTATCCGCTGACCGTCAAGAGCATGCGGTCGATGAAGGCCATGCAGGCGCTCCAGCCGCAGGTGAACACGCTGCGCAGCAAGTATCAGAAGGACCCGCAGGCGCTGCAGCGTGAGACGCTGGCCCTCTACAAGAAGCACAAGGTGAACCCGATGGGCGGGTGCCTGCCGATGGTCGCGCAGATCCCGATCTTCTACGCGCTCTACCTGGCGCTGTCGGTGTCGGTCGAGCTCCAGAACGCACGGTTCCTCTGTTTCATCACGATGCCGGCGTGGGTGCCTGGGCTGGGCGGGGCCGATCTGTGGATCTGCGATCTCGCCGCACACGATCCGACGTACGTGCTGCCGGTGCTGATGGGCGTGACGATGTTCGTCCAGCAGAAGCTGACGCCGACGGCCGGCGACCCGCGCCAGGCGAAGATGATGCTCGTCATGCCATTCGTCTTCACCTTCATGTTCCTCAATCTGCCGTCGGGCCTCGTGCTCTACTGGACCGTGTCCAACATCCTCCAGATCGTGCAACAGAAGCTGATGGACCGACCCGCGCGGTCGGGCGCGGCGCGCGAGGCGAAGGACGCCGGCCGGGCCTGAGCGCCTTCGCGTCGACGACACGATCGTCGCCGTCGCGACGCCGATGGGCGAGAGCGCGATCGGCGTCATCCGGGTGAGCGGTCCGGACGCGATCGCGACCGTCGCTCCCCTGCTCCGCTCGGCATCGCCGCTCGCCGATTTTCCGTCACATGCGCTGCGCCGCGTGCGCGTGATCGATCCCAAGAGTGACGAGCTGCTCGACGACGCGCTCTGCGCGGTGATGCGCGCGCCGCGGTCGTCGACCGGCGAGGACGTCGTCGAGCTCTCCTGTCACGGCTCGCCGGCGATGCTCCGGCTGCTGATGCTGCGGCTCGTCGAGCACGGCGCGCGACTGGCGACACCCGGCGAATTCACGCGGCGCGCGTTCCTCAATGGCCGACTCGATCTCGCGCAGGCCGAGGCGGTCGCGCTCCTGATCAGCGCGCGCACGGATCGCGCGGTCACGCTCGCGGCGCGCGCGCTGGCGGGCGGGCTCTCCGATCAGGTACGCGGCGTGTGGTCCGCGCTGGTCGATCTCATCGCCGGGCTCGAGGTCGCGCTCGATTTCCCCGAGGAACAGATCGGCCACGATTGCGCGCCGGCGCGCGCGACGGTGACGCGACTGCGCGACGAAGTCCAGCGCTGGCTCACGAGCGCGCGCCACGGTCGTGTCGTACACGACGGGCTCACGATCGTCCTGGTGGGCGCGCCGAATGCCGGCAAGTCGAGTTTGTTGAACGCGCTGCTCGGCCATGACCGGGCGATCGTCTCGTCCGTCGCCGGCACGACGCGCGATGTCGTCGACGGCACGCTCGTGCTCGACGGTGTGCCGGTGCGGTTGCTGGACACCGCCGGCATCGACGTGGCGCGCGATGCCGTGGAAGCCGAAGGCATTCGGCGAAGCCGCCGCGCGATGGAAGAGAGCGATCTGCTGCTCGTCGTCGTGGACGGCAGCGTTCCCCCGGCGGTGCGCGTGCTGGCGGAGACCGCGAGCCGTGCGCGCGTGTTGGTCCGCGCGAAGAGCGACCTGCCGGTTCACCGCGAAACCGCCGCACTGCCCGACGCGGTGCCCGCTTCGACGGTAACCGCGGGCGGGCTCGACGCACTCCGCGAGCGCTTGTTACGCGAGGTGGAGCAGCGTGCTGCCGCGGCCGGCGACGAAGGCGTGATCGTCGCATCCCTCCGACAGATCGGGCTGCTCGAAGCGTTGCACGTCGCGCTGGTGGCAAGCGACACTGCGCTCGGTGACGCGCCGTTGGAAGCCGCGCTCGTCGATCTGAGAGAGGCGCTCGCACACGCCGGCGCCATCCTGGGCGTCGATGTCGGTGACGCCATCCTCGACCACATCTTCGCGACCTTCTGTCTAGGCAAGTGACGCGGGCGCTGGAGGCCCTTTCTCGAGGGGCCAAAGCCATTCTGGGTCGTGCGCTAACCGATACGGAGCAAGATCTTTTCGGCAAGTATCTGATATTATTGATTAAATGGCAGAAATCACACCGCCTCATAGGCTCCTCCGAGCCGGTGTGGATCGTGGAACATCTGTTCCTCGATAGCCTGCTCTTCCTCAAAGTGCTTCCCTCGACTATCTCCACGGTTCTCGACCTCGGATCCGGCGCGGGCTTGCCCGGACTCCCGATCAAGATCGTCAGAAGCGACCTCGACATCACACTCGCGGAGTCACGCCGGAGGCGCGCGTCGTTCCTCTCGAATGCCGTTCGCGAGCTCGTGCTGAGCCGAACCCGCGTCGTCTCGAATCGGCTCGAGGATCGTGCAAGCGAGCTCGAGGAACGATTCGACGCGGTTGTGATGCGATGTGCTGGAGATGTGAACGAGCTGATGCCTCTGGCCTCCAGACTAGCTACTCGAGGTGGAATCGTAGTCGCGGCGGGGCCGCCCGAGAGTCGCCGGTTGTCGATCGGGGACTGGGTAGTGATTCCGGGATGGGTGCCCGGAAGGACTCGTCGGTTCGCCGTCCTTCACATTGCTTGAAGGCAATACCGGAAACCTGGGGCAAGGCGTGGCTCGTGGAACAAGTCCGCTGGCCTCCAGACTAGCTACTCGAGGTGGGATCGTTGTCGCGGCCGGGCCGCCCGAGAGTCGCCGGTTGCCGATCAGGGACTGGGTAGTGATTCCGGGATGGGCGCCTGGAAGGACTCGTCGGTTCATCCTCCTTCACATTGCTTGAAGGCAATACCGGAAACCTCGGACGAGGCGTGGCTCGTGGAACAAGTCCTCTGGCCTCCAGACCATCTACTCGAGATGGAATCGTAGTCGCAGCGGGCCCCTCCCGAGAGTCGCCGGTTGTCGATCGGGGACTGGGTAGTGATTCCGGGATGGGTGCCCGAAAGGACTCGTCGGCTCGCCGTCCTTCACATTGCTTGAAGGCAATACCGGAAACCTCGGACAAGGCGTGGCTCGTGGAACAAGTCCGCTGGGCTCCAGACTAGCTACTCGAGGTGGAATCGTAGTCGAAGATCGGGGACTGGGTAGTAATTCCGGGATGGGTGTCCAGGACTCGTCGGTTCGCCATCCCTCACATTTCTTGAAGGCAATACTGGAAACCTCGGGCAAGATGTGGCTCGTGGAACAAAGGCCCATACAGCACATCATATGTATGCTATCGGGTGTGAAACGTGGAACATAATCCCGAACCCGAACGTGAATCGGGCCCGATGGGGGCCGGGCGACGACCCAGGATCCTCGCGGTTGTGAACCAGAAGGGCGGAGTCGGAAAGACGACGACCGCCGTTAACTTGGCCGCCGGGCTCGCGCTCGCCGAGCGACCGACGCTGATCGTCGACCTCGATCCCCAGGGGAACGCCACGACCGGCCTCGGCATCCAGAAGGGCGGGCCTCATCCGACCATCTACCATGTGCTCCTTGGAGCTACGCCGCCCGAGAAGGCGATTCGGCCCACGGTCGTGGACAAGCTGAGAATCCTTCCGTCCGACATCGACCTTGTCGGAGCCGAGATCGAGTTGGTGGGCGCGATGGCGCGCGAGCATCGGCTTCGCACGGCGATCGAGCCCGTCGTCGGGGGCTATGACTTCGTCATCATCGATTGTCCGCCGTCGCTTGGACTCTTGACGATCAACGCGCTTGCGGCAGCCGATCGTGTTCTGGTTCCGCTTCAGTGCGAGTTCTACGCGCTCGAGGGGCTCACGCACTTGCTAAAGACGGTGAAGCTCGTTCGTGAGCGGCTGAATCCCAATCTACAAGTTGAGGGGATCGTGTTGACCATGTTCGATGGTCGCACGAGCGTCGCTCTCCAGATCCGTACCGAGGTCAACCAGTATTTTCCGGGGCAGGTGTTCGAAACCGTCATTCCGCGCAACGTCCGACTCACTGAAGCGCCGAGCTACGGCAAGCCGGTCATGCTTCACGATCTCAAATCCAGCGGCTCCATCGCCTATCTTGAACTGACTCGGGAGGTGTTGAACCATGAATAAGCGCGGACTCGGCCGTGGGCTTGGAGCTCTTCTCTCCTCGACACCGACGGAATCGGAAGGGGAAGAGTCCCTGATCGACGTCCCGATCGATAAGATCGAAGTCAACCCGAATCAGCCTAGAAAAGTCTTTGATTTTACGGCGTTAGACGAACTGGCCGCCTCTATCAGGGCCTCGGGCGTGATCCAGCCGATTATCGTGCGGCGCTACGGCGACGGCTATCAGTTGATCGCGGGAGAGCGTCGCTGGCGCGCTGCTCGGCAGGCCGGTCTCGAGCGAATCCCCGCGATCGTCCGCGACGCGACCGACGCGCAGAGCATCGAGATCGCGCTCGTCGAAAATCTGCTGCGCGAGGATCTGAATCCGATCGAGACCGCGCAGGCCTATCAGAAGCTCCTGGCCGAGTTCGGTTGGACCCAGGAGGAGCTAGCGCAGCGGATCGGCAAGGATCGGACCTCGATCGCGAACAGCCTGCGCATGCTGAAGCTGCCCGAGGAGATCCAGGCGGACTTGCGCAACGGGCGGCTGACGATGGGCCACGCTCGCGCGTTGCTCGCGGTCACGAGCACCGCCGAGCAGTTCCGCCTGCGCGACCAGATTCTCGCCAACGACTGGTCCGTACGCACGACCGAGGACTCCATCCGCGCGACCGAGACGGTCGCGGTCACCAAGGGCCTCACGCTGCGTCGTGGCCGCCGCCGATCCGTGGAGCTCGAGTCGCTCGAGGAGGCGTTGCAACGCGGCCTGATGACGCGCGTGCGGATCATCGGCAACGAGCGGCGCGGTAAGATCATGGTGACGTACGCGACGCCGGACGAGCTCGAGCGGCTCTCGGAAATTTTCGGCGCGCGACACTGATGTAGCGCCCGCGTCGCTCGAGGCGATCGCGGCGCGAAGACGAAATCGGCGAGAGGCAGAATGATCAACGAGGCGGCGGAGCGCATCGTGGTGGGCATGAGCGGCGGGGTCGACTCGTCCGTCGCCGCGGCGCTGCTGGTCGAGCAGGGCTACGACGTGGTCGGCATCACCATGCGTGTCTGGCCGTGGCAGGCCGCGACGGATGCGACGAAGCGCTTCGGCAGCTGCTGCGGCACCGAGGCCACCGACGACGCGCGAGCCGTGGCGCGCGCGCTGGGCATTCCGCATTACCTCCTGAACATGGAGGACGAGTTCGATCGAGAGGTGATCTCGCCGTTCGCCGCCGACTACGCGCAGGGCCGAACGCCGGTGCCGTGCGTCGCGTGCAACAGCTCGCTCAAGTTCGGGTCGCTCCTCGGCCGCGCGCGGGCGTGGGAGGCCACGGCCGTCGCGACCGGCCACTACGCGCGCGTCGCGCGCGATCCCGCGACGGGCCGCCATCTGCTCTTGCGGCCGAAAGACCGGCGCAAGGATCAGACCGATTTTCTCTGGCCGCTCACTCAGGAGCAGCTCGCCGCGGCCCGCTTCCCGGTGGGTGAGCTCACAAAGAACGAGGTGAGGGACCGCGCTCGCGGCCTCGGTCTGGTCACGGCCGACAAGCCGGAGAGCCAGGAGATCTGTTTCATCCCTGACGACGACTATCGCGGCTTTTTGCGTCGGCGCGCGCCAGGCATGTTCCGTCCGGGCCCGATCGTGGATCGAGGCGGGCGCGTGCTCGGGACGCACGACGGGATCGCCGCCTACACGGTCGGTCAGCGCCGCGGCCTCGGGCTAGCCGCCGGGCGGCCGCTCTACGTGATCGCGCTCGATCCCGATCGCAACGCGGTCAGCGTAGGCGAGGCGGCCGACCTCGAGCACGACCGGCTCTTCGCTCGCGCCGCGAACTTCATCGCGTGTGAGCCACCGCAGTCACCACTGCGCATCGAGGCGAAGATTCGCCACAACCACCAGCCCGCCGCGGCCACCATCCACGCGCTGGGCGACGGAACGGTCGAGGTCCTGTTCGACGCCCCGCAGCGAGCGGCCAGCCCTGGCCAGTCGGTGGTCTTCTACAGCGGAGACGTCGTCGTCGGGGGCGGGGTTATCGCGCGGCCCGGCGACCGCTGAGGGCTCCTTCGATTGACACCTGGCGTGATCGCGTGATAGTTTTCACAAACCTTCGTCGGGCATTCTCGGGACCGAGGAGACCTCCGAAATGTGTCAGCGTGAACGAGACTTGATCGCCACCGTCGCGCGCGTCGTCGTCTCGGTCATGCTGTTCGCGCCGGCTCTGGTGTGGGCGGCCTCGGAGGGCGGGCACGAGGGCGGCGGCCTCATCAGCCTCGACAAGTCGTTGATCGTGCAGGGCATCAACTTCGTGATCCTGCTCTTCATTCTCCAGCGGCTGCTCTACCGGCCTTTCCTCGCCAAGATGGCGGAGCGCACGCAGGCGATCCAGAAGTCGCTCGACGAGGCGCACGCCGCGCGCGCCCAGGCGACGCGTCAGCAGGAAGAGAACGAGGCGCGGCTCCGCGCCGGCCACGCCGAGGCCGCCGCGATCCGCGCGCAGGCGCTCAAGGAAGCGGCGGAGGAGCAGCGGCGCCTGGTCGAGGCCGCGCGCGCCGAATCGCAGCGGCTCGTCGAGAGCGCCAAGGCCCAGATGGACGCCGATGTGCGCCGCGCCCGTGAGGAGCTGCGGCGCGAAGTGGCCGACATCGCCACCGCGGTCGCCGAGAAGCTCGTGCGCCGCAGCCTCCGCGACGAAGACCATCGGCGCATCGTGGCCGAGGCCATCTCGAAGGTCGGCAACTAGGTGAAGGCGTCGGCGGGCGTCGGCCGCTCCTACGCGAAGGCGCTCTTCGAGCTCGCGCGGGAGCGCAATCAGGCGGACGCCATCGGGCGCGAGCTCGACAGCATCGTCGAGTTGTTCGCGCGTGACGCGACGCTCCACGCGTTCTTCGCCCGCCCATGGGTCGCGTCGTCGGTGAAGCGCAGCGCCGCTGCCGAGATCGCGACGCGTCTAGGCGTCTCGACGCTCGCGCGCGACTTCCTCGCGCTGGTCGCGGCGCAGGGCCGCGTCGACCACCTGAGCGCGATCGTCGCCGCGTACCGTGAGCTGCAGGACGAAGCCGAGGGCCGAGTCCGCGCGCGCGTCCGCACGGCGACGCCGCTCAGCGAGAACGAGCGCTCGGCGTTGGCGACCCGGCTCGGCCGCGCCCTCGGCGGCAAGCGCGTGGAGCTCGAAGAGGTCACCGACAAGGAACTGCTCGGCGGCTTCGTGGCCGAGATCGGCAGCCTGCTCGTCGACGCGAGCCTGGACGGTCAGCTCGCGCGGCTGCGGCAGCGCCTCGTACACGGTTAGGGACCGCAGGAGAACACCATGCTCAAGGCCGGAGAGATCAGCGAGATCATCAAGCGGCAGCTGGCGGGCTACGAGGCGGAGGTCGACCTCCAGGAGGTCGGGCGCGTCATCGAAGTCGGCGACGGCATCGCGCGCATCCATGGGCTGGACAAGGCGATGGCCGGCGAGCTGCTCGCGTTCCCCGGGGACGTCGTGGGCATGGTGCTCAACCTCGAGCAGGACCAGGTGGGCGCGGTGCTGCTCGGCGACGACAGGCTCATCAAGGAAGGGGACGTGGTCAAGCGCACGAAGCGCATCGCACAGGTGCCGGTCGGCGAAGCGCTGGTCGGTCGCGTCGTGAATGCGCTCGGCGAGCCGGTCGACGGCAAGGGCCCGATCGCGACGAAGGAGTTCCGACCCATCGAGCGATTCGCGCCGGGCGTCGTCGACCGCCGCTCCGTGAAGGAGCCGCTGCAGACCGGGCTGAAGGCCATCGACGCGATGATCCCGATCGGCCGCGGCCAGCGCGAGCTGATCATCGGCGACCGCGGGACGGGCAAGACCGCGATCGGCATCGACACGATCATCAACCAGAAGGGGCAGGACGTCTTCTGCTTCTACGTCGCAATCGGCCAGAAGCGCTCGACCATCGCGCAGGTGGTGAAGATCCTGGAGGACGCGGGCGCGATGAAGTACTCGACGGTCGTCGTGGCCTCGGCGTCCGAGCCGGCGCCGCTCCAGTACATCGCGCCGTACGCCGGCGTCACGATGGGGGAGTACTTCCGCGATTCCAAGCGCCACGCCCTCTGCATCTACGACGATCTCTCGAAGCACGCGACCGCGTACCGGCAGCTCTCGCTGCTGCTGCGTCGTCCGCCCGGACGCGAGGCGTATCCGGGCGACGTGTTCTACCTCCATTCGCGCCTGCTGGAACGCGCGGCCAAGCTGAACGACGAGCTCGGCGGCGGCTCGCTCACCGCGCTGCCGATCATCGAGACCCAGCTCGGCGACGTGTCGGCGTACATCCCGACCAACGTGATCTCGATCACGGACGGCCAGATCTACCTGGAGTCCGACCTCTTCTACGGCGGTATTCGCCCGGCCGTCAATGTCGGCCTCTCGGTCTCGCGGGTGGGCGGCTCCGCTCAGGTGCGGGCGATGCGGCAGGTCGCGGGCAAGCTGCGGCTCGACCTCGCCCAGTACCGCGAGCTGGCCGCGTTCGCGCAGTTCGGCTCCGACCTGGACCGCGCCACGCAGATGCAGCTCGCGCGGGGTCAGCGCATGGTCGAGCTCCTCAAGCAGGGGCAGTACCAGCCGCTGTCGGTCGAGAAGCAGGTCGTCGTCATCTTCGCGGGTACGCAGGGACTCCTCGACGATCTGCCGGTCGACGCGGTCCGCGAGTTCGAGACCTTCTTCTACGCCTGGCTCGAGCGCCGCTCGCCGCAGATCCTCACCGAGATCCGCGACCGCAAGGAGCTCCCGGACGCGGCGCGCGATGCGCTGGCGGCGGCGGTGACCGAAGCCAAGACGGAGTTCACCGCGGCGAAGGGCATCAAGGCCGCGTAGGTCCGGGCGCATGGCAACGCTTCGCGACATCCAGCGGCGGATCCGCTCCGTCCAATCCACGCAGAAGATCACCCGCGCGATGAAGCTCGTCGCCGCGGCAAAGCTGCGACGGGCGCAGGAGCGCGTGCTCGCGGCGCGCCCCTACGCCGGCAAGATGGCCGAGCTCCTCGGAAATCTGGTCACCGGGAGCGACGGCAGCGACGACGCGGCGCATCCGCTGCTGGAGCCGCGCGAGGGACCGAAGCGCCAGATCGTCATCATCACCGCCGACAAGGGGCTGGCCGGCGCGTTCAACTCCAACGTGATCCGCCGCGCGCTCGAGCTCGTGCGCCAGTCGAGCACCGCCGACGTCACGCTGGTGGTGGTGGGGCGCAAGGCGCGCGATTTCTATCGCCGCCGGCCGTGGACGATCAAGCGCGACATGATCGGCTTCTGGGACCGGCTGGCCTTCAGCCACGCGACCGAGCTCGCGGACTACGTCATGCAGCAATACCTCGACGGCGAAGTGGACGAGGTCCATCTCGTCTACAACGAGTTCAGATCCGTGGTCGTGCAGCGGCCGGTGCGCGTGCAGCTGCTCCCGGTGCCGCGGACGGAGACCGCCGGAGCCGCCGAGGCGGGATCGATCGCGTACATCTACGAGCCGAACGCGAAGTCGATCCTCGACGACCTGCTGCCGCGTCACGTGCGGACGCAGGTGTTCCGCGCGCTGATGGAGTCGCTGGCCGGCGAGTACGGCGCGCGGATGACGGCGATGGAAGCCGCGACGACGAACGCCAAGGAGATGATCGACGTGCTGACCATCCAGTACAACAAGGCGCGTCAAGAGAAGATCACCAAGGAGCTGCTCGACATCGTCGGCGGCGCCGAGGCCCTCACGCAAGGCCGTGAGAGCTGAGGCCGTGCGCGGCCGAGGCGAGCCTATCAACGTGGCAGTGAGAGCCGAGGCCGTCCGCGGCCGAGGCGAGCCTATCAACGAAGGAGCGGAGGCATGAGCACCGGGAAGATCGTTCAGGTCATCGGACCGGTCGTCGACGTGGAGTTCGAGCCGGGCAGGCTGCCGTCGATCTACAACGCGCTCATCGTCCTGGGCGTCGAGAACAAGGACATCTTCTCCTACTCGCAGAAGCTGACGCTGGAGGTCGCGCAGCACCTCGGCGAGAGCCAGGTGCGAACGATCGCGATGGCCGCGACCGACGGCCTGACGCGCGGCATGTCCGTCGAGGATACCGGGCAGCCGATCTCGATCCCGGTGGGGAAGGAGACCCTTGGTCGCATCATGAACATCGTCGGCGAGGCGGTGGACAAGGGCCCGGCGATCCGCACGACGAAGACGTACCCGATCCATCGGCCCGCGCCGTCGTTCGAGGATCAGTCGACGCAGGTCGAGATGTTCGAGACCGGCATCAAGGTCGTCGACCTGCTCGAGCCGTACACGAAGGGCGGCAAGACCGGCCTGTTCGGCGGCGCGGGCGTCGGCAAGACCGTGCTCATCCAGGAGCTGATCAACAACATCGCGAAGCAGCACGGAGGCATTTCTGTGTTCGCCGGCGTCGGCGAGCGGACGCGCGAGGGCAACGACCTGTACCACGAGATGAAGGAGTCGGGCGTCATCGAGAAGACGGCGCTCATCTTCGGCCAGATGACGGAGCCGCCGGGATCCCGGCTGCGCGTCGCCCTGACCGGCCTGACCGCGGCCGAATACTTCAGGGACGAAGAGGGACAGGACGTGCTGCTGTTCATCGACAACATCTTCCGGTTCACGCAGGCCGGCTCCGAGGTCTCGGCGCTCCTCGGCCGCATGCCGTCGGCGGTCGGCTACCAGCCGACGCTCAGCACCGAAATGGGCGCGCTCCAGGAGCGCATCACCTCCACGAAGAAGGGCTCGATCACCTCGGTCCAGGCGATCTACGTGCCGGCCGACGACATCACCGACCCCGCGCCGGCCACCGCGTTCGCGCATCTCGACGCGACGACGGTGCTGAGCCGGGCGCTCACCGAGCTGGGCATCTACCCAGCGGTCGATCCGCTCTCGTCGACGTCCCGAATCCTCGACCCGAACATCCTCGGCGCCGAGCACTACGCGACGGCGCGGGCCGTGCAGTTGATCCTCCAGCGGTACAAGGATCTCCAAGACATCATCGCGATCCTCGGCATGGAAGAGCTCTCGGACGAGGACAAGCTGATCGTCGCCCGCGCGCGGAAGATCCAGCGCTTCCTCTCGCAGCCGTTCTTCGTCGCCGAGCAGTTCACGGGCTCGCCGGGCCGGTACGTGAAGGTCGCCGACACCGTGAAGAGCTTCAAGGAGATCGTCGAGGGCAAGCACGACGAGCTCCCGGAGCAGGCCTTCTACATGGTGGGCGACATCGGCGAGGCGATGGAGAAGGCCAAGAAGCTCGCCGAGGCCCGCTAGCGTGGCCGATCGCCTCACGCTCGAAGTCGCGACGCCGACCCGGCTGGTCGTCGCCGAGACGGCTGAGGAGATCGTCGTCCCCGGCCGCCAGGGATACTTCGGCGTCCTGCCCGGCCACGCGGCATTCCTGACGACACTCGGAGTCGGCGAGCTCATGTATCGCATCGGCCGCGACGAGCATTACCTGGCGGTGGCCGGCGGCTTCGCCGAAGTGCGCAACGACAAGGTCATCGTGCTCGCCGACAGCGCCGAGCGGCCCGAGGAGATCGACCGCGCTCGCGCCGAGGGTGCCCGCGACCGGGCCGAGCGCCGGCTGGCGGGTCGGAGCGAGAGCGATGTGGACTACACGAGGGCGATGGCCGCGCTCGCCCGCGCGCTGACCCGGCTCCAGACCGCCGGGCGGCGGGGGTAGGCAGCCATTCGCCGCGGCGATCCCCGACAGGAGGGCCCATGAAGAACCACGTTCCCAGCGTCCTGGTCGTGCTGGCCGTCGTCTTCGCCGCGGTGCCCGGCAGCGCCGGACCCGAGAAGATCGCGTTCCCGGCGAACTACAAGGACCACGTGCTCTACGCCACGGTCGACCGCTACGACAACAAGCAATACCGCGAGCTCTACGGCACCGCGGAAGGTGTCAAGGCGGCCCGCGAGGGCAAGCCGATCCCGAGCGGGACGGTGCTCACGCTCGTGCAGTACAAGGCCCAGGTCGACGACGCCGGCAATCCCGTCAAGGACGTGAACGGGCGGTTCATCAAGGGCGACGTGGTCGGCATCACGGTCATGGAGAAGCGCACGGGCTGGGGGACGGAGTACCCGGACGAGATCCGGAACGGCGAGTGGGAATACTCCGCGTTCGGGGCGGATCAGAAGTTCAACGACAAGGCGAACTACAAGGCCTGCTTCCAGTGCCACAAGCCTCACGCGAAGCAGGACTTCGTGATCTCGGCAGCCCGGCTCGCGGGCAAGGCGCCCGGCGGCCCCGTCGCGATGAAGACGAGCCCGAACGACGTCGGCATCTCGGGATTTGCGTTCGGGCCCGGAAAGGTGACGGTCGCGGCGGGACAGTACGTGACGTGGACCAACGGCGACGACTCGCCGCACCAGGTCACGATCACCCAGAGCCAGGAGCGATCCGCCGTGCTCCTGAAGGGGCAGAGCCACACCCGGGCGTTCGCGGCGCCGGGAGTCTACGACTACAGCTGCGGGCTTCATCCGAACATGAAGGGCTCCGTCGAGGTGAAGTAGCCTCCGTCGCGTCGGAAGGAGGCCGCCCAGCGGAAGCGGCACACCGCCCACCCCGCTGAGCGGCGCGACGGGGTCTCGCATCCTAAGTCCGCGCCACGCCACAGGTGCGTTCGTGGCATCCGACTTGCCAGAAGAGCGGCCATGCTGACGATCCTGATCGCCGACGACGAGCCGCACGTGGCAGAGCTGGTTCGCCTGACGCTCGAAGACGAGAGAATCCACGTGGTCGTCGCGCTCGACGGCCAGACCGCGCTGGCGCAGGCGGCCACGTTCCGCCCCGGGCTGATCTTCCTCGACGTCCAGCTGCCCGACATCAGCGGGCTCGAGGTGTGCGCGCAACTGCGGACCGACCCGCAGTTCGCCGAGACCAAGATCGTCATGTTGACGGCGGCCACGCAGGAGGCCGACGTCGCGCGCGGGCTCACCGCCGGCGCGAACCACTACATGACCAAGCCGTTCTCTCCGGTGCGGCTGCTCTCGCTCGTCGAGAGCGTCGTGCCGCAGGCCATCGTATGGCCTCGCGCGTAGACGCGTCCTCCGCCGACGATCTCACGGTCGCCTACCGGAGGCTCAGCGCGGCCTATCAGCAGACGCTCCGCTACGCCGAAGACGTGCGGCGCCTCTACCAACAAGTGCAGCGCGCGATCTATCAATCGCTGCTTGGCCTGGCCAATGCGCTCGAGGCGAAGGATCCATACACGCGCGGGCATTCCGAGCGAGTCGGGGCGTGGAGCCGCAGCGTCGCGGCGGCGCTGGGACTGCCGCCGTCCGACGTCGACATGATCGGCCAGGCCGGGCTCCTGCACGACATCGGGAAGATCGGCATTCCCGAAACGGTGCTTCGCAAGCCCGGTGAGCTCGATCCCGACGAGTGGGCGGTGATGCGGAACCATCCGCTGATCGGCGCCCAGATCGTCGCGCCGTTCGATTTCTTCGCCGCGGGGGCCTTGATGATCCGCCATCACCACGAACGGTGCGACGGGACCGGGTACCCCGACGGGCTCGTGGGCGACGAGATTCCGATCGGCGCGCGCATCATCACGGTGGCCGACGTGTACGACGCGCTGACGTCCAATCGGCCGTATCGCGCGGCGCTGTCGCACTCGACCGCGGTCGAGATCCTCACGGCCGGAGCGGGACGCGTCTTCGACGAGGACGCGGTGACCGCCTTCATCGGCCTGCTCCAATCCTTCGCGACGGTGAGGCACGATGTGGGCCCTCGAGCATCCCAGCGCGGCGCGAACGGGCCGACTCTTCGCTGACACGCCGGCGGCGCTGCTCGCCGTGCTGGCGGTCGGCGCCGTGGCGAGTCTGGCGCTGGCGCGGCTGGCCGTGCTGCCTCCGCCGACGGTCGCGATCGCCGTTCTAACGGCCGGCCACGGCGCGCTGCTCGCTACCGCGCTGGCGTGGGCTCGCCAGCCTTCGGGGACCGCGGCGCTGGCGGCTGGACTCATCGGCCTGGCCGCGGTGGCCTCGGGGCTCGGCGCCTTCGGACCGCTCGCGTACCTGGCGCCGCCCCTCTGGATTTGTGTGCTCGCCCGCCGGGGCCGGCTCGCGGCGCTCGGCCTCCGCGGCCCCGTGGGGCTGAAGGGCGTCGCCGCAGGGCTGCTCATCGGGACGTTCCTCGGCGGGCACCTGCTCGTGTCGGCCTCGGGCACGCTCGGCCTTCACGTACGGGTGCCGGCGATGCGTGCGGCGTTGGCCGCGCTGGCGTACGACGTCGGCGCCAACGTGCTTGCCGCCGAGTGCTTCTTCCGCGGAGCGCTCTTCACCCGCGCCCAGCGACGCTGGTCGTTTGCGGCCGCCGTGACGCTCGCGACCGCGGCCTACGTGCTCCGGTACCTGGTCGATCCGTTGCTGCCGATGCGGGTCGAGCTCGTCGTCGGCGCGGTCTTCTACCTGGCGCTGCTCGGCGCGATCAACTGCTGGCTCCTCTGGTGGTCGGAGAGCCTCGTGCCCGGGCTCCTGAGCGCGCTGATCTTCTTCACGGCGTATCGCGCCCTCGGCCCGGCATGATCGGCGTCGCGTTGGCGCTGGCCGTCATCACCACGCTGATCGCCCTCGGGGACGCCGGGCCACCCTCGCTTCTCCGGCATGCGTATCTTCTGCCGGTGGTGACGGCGGGATTGCGCTTCGGCTTGCCGGGCGGCGTGCTCACCGCGGCGAGCGCGGCGTTGCTGAACGCGCCGTTCCTGCTGCCGGAGATCGAGCGATCGGGCCTCACCACGGACGCGGCGGAGGGCCTCGTGACCCTCGGCGTTCTCGGGCTCGCCGGGGCGCTCAGCGGGACGCTTCGAACGCACGCCGACCGGCACCGGAAGCGCCACGAGACTCTGGTGGACGTGCAGCGAGCGCTGGCGGACGACGTCACGCTCGACGTGGCGCTGACCCGGCTACGCGCCACGCTCGCACCGCGCCTGGGCGTGGACGAACTGGCGCTCGCGGCCCGCGACGGCGCGCAGCTCGTGGTCGCGGGTGCCCGACGCGTGGCGCCCGGCTCGCTCGGCGCGCGGGTTCTCGCGCGCGGCGCGCCGGCGTTCGTCCGCGATGTAGGCGGCGGAGTCCGCGCGCGCCAGGCGTTCGTGACGCCGCTGGTCGCGGGCGGACGCGCCGTCGGCCTGCTCGCCGTCGAGCGACGCGGAGAGATCTTTCCCCAGGAGCGCGCGGCGCTGGAGGCGCTCGGCGCCCACGTGGGGCTGGCGCTGGAGAATGCGCGGCTGGCGTCGCGGCAGCGGCAGTTCGCCGCCGAGCTCAGCGAGAAGGTCGCGGCCGCCCGGCGTGAGCTGGAGGAGCTCGATCGTGCGAAGACGGCGTTCGTCGCGATCGCGTCGCACGAGCTGCGAACGCCGCTGACCTCGCTGCAGGGATTCAGCGAGCTGCTCGCCGTGCGGCGCTTGCCGCCCGAGGAGGTCACGCGGCTGGCCGGCGTCATGCGCACCGAGGCCAAGCGGCTCGGGCGCATCGTCAGCGACCTGCTCGATCTCTCGAGGATCGAGCGCGGCCTGGCGCCGGCGCTCTGCCGCGTGCCGCTCGCGCTGGCGCCGGCCATCGAAGCGACCGCCGATCTGTTCCGGCTGGGCACCGCGACGCACCCGATCGAGATCGAGTGCGACCCCGCGCTGCCGCCCGTCGACGCCGACCCCGCCGCGGTCGAGCGCGTGCTGACGAACCTGATCTCGAACGCGATCAAGTACTCGCCGACCGGCAGCACCGTACGGGTGAAGGCGCAGGCGCTCGCCGGCGTCGTCGCGATCGAGGTCGCCGATTCCGGGAGGGGCATCGCCGCCGAGGCGCTCGGGCGCGTCTTCGAGCCCTACTATCGCGCGCCGGACGTCGCGGGCGTGGCGCCGGGCACCGGCATCGGGCTCGCGGTGGTGAAGGCGCTCGTCGAGGCGCACGGGGGCGCGGTGCGCGTCGACAGCGTGCCGATGCTGGGCACGCGCGTGACGTTCGTCCTGCCCTCGTGCGCGGGTCCCGTTCCTTGACACTCTGAGTCGCGCGCGTGTAGCCTAAGCGAGTATGTCACGCCACGCAGCAGTTGCCGATCGCATGGCGGACGCGGTGGTGAAGCGCCTGACGTTGCGGAAGATCGCCGACATCAAAGACGAGAAGGCCGCGCGCGCCGCGGTCCGCAGTGTCGTGCTCGACAACCTGGCCGCCGAGGAGCAGCTCGACGCCGACGCCCGCAAGCTCCTCATGGATCACGCCAAGCAGATCAAGGACTCCGCCGCCGACTACCGGCACCTCCTCGGCAAGGTCAAGGAGAAGCTCGCGCGCGATCGCGGCTTCATCCTCTGATGCGGCTCAGCCGCGAGCGCATCTTCTATCTCGCCGACCTGATCATGAAGGAGCTCGGCACCACCGCGGGCGTGACCGTCAGGGCGCCCGACGACCTCCGGACCGAAATCATGCGCGCGCTGACCGAGGAGGCGAAGCTCGCGGACTCCATCGACGGCGAGGTGCGCAAGATCCTCGGTTCCTACTCGCGCCCGATGCCCGAGGGCAGTCGTGAGTGGGAAGTGCTCTACCAGAAGACCCGCGAGGAAGTGTTCCGGAAGAGGTTCCGGCTCTGAAGCGGCTCGTCGTGGGTATCACCGGCGCGACTGGCCCGATCTACGGCATCCGCCTGCTCGAGATCCTTCGCGGGCACCCCGAGGTGCAGACCCACCTCGTCATCTCCGCGCCGGGCAAGCGGACGATCGTCGAGGAGACGGCCTACACGGTGGCCGACGTCGAGAGCCTCGCGGCGCACCACTACGACATCCGCGACATCGGAGCGTCGATCGCCTCCGGCTCCTTTCGCACCGCTGGCATGGTGATCGCGCCGTGCTCGATCAAGACCGCCGGCGCCATCGCGTCGTGTCACACCGATTCGCTGATCGCGCGCGCGGCCGACGTCACGCTGAAGGAAGGCCGACCGCTCATCATGCTCGTGCGCGAGACGCCGCTGCACGTCGGCCACCTCAAGTGCATGCTGGCGCTCGCCGAGATGGGCGCGGTGATCCTGCCGCCGATGCCCGCCTTCTACAACCGTCCGAAAGGCCTCGACGACATCGTGAACCACACGGTCGCGCGGGTGCTGGACCGGCTCAACCTCCCCCAGACGCTCGTGGACGAGTGGCAGGGCACCCCCCGGCGCCGCCCCAGAGCAGAGCAGCCGGGTGACTGACCTCTCGGTCGTCATCCCCGTCTACGACGAGGAAGAAAGTCTCCCCCCGCTCTGGGCCGAGCTGTGGCCGGTGCTCGATCAGCTCGGCGTGACGTTCGAAGTGGTGTTCGTGGACGACGGCAGCCGCGACCGTAGCGCCGAGGTCGTCCGCGCGTTCCACGAGAGCGATAAGCGCGTGCGTCTGGTGCGGCTCAAGACGAACGGCGGCGAGACGGCGGCGACCGATGCCGGGCTCAAGGCGGCGCGCGGCCGCCGCATCGTCGTGATGGACGCCGACCTCCAGAACGATCCGCGGGATATCCCGACGCTGCTCTCGCACCTCGATCACTGGGACGCCGCGACCGGCTGGCGCGTGAACCGGGCCGAGGGCGACGGCTTCGTGCGGCGCGTGTCGTCGCGAATCGCCAACCGGATCCGCAACTGGCTGTCCGCCGAGACCATCCAGGACAGCGGCTGCACGTTCCGAGCGTTTCGCCGCGAGTGTCTGCGTGGGCTCGTGCTCTATCGCGGCCTGCATCGCTTCATCCCGACGATGCTGAAGATGCGCGGCTACCGGGTGATCGAGGTGCCGGTGAACCATCGCCCGCGCCGCTTCGGACGATCCAAGTACGGTCTGCTGAGCCGCGCCGCCGTGTCGTGCGCGGACCTGCTGGCCATCCGCTGGATGCAACGTCGCCTGCTCCGCTACGAAGTCGTCGAGGACGTGGGCGGCGACCTCCTCCACGACTGAGACGCCGTGAACGTCCTCCTGGTCGGCCTCGGCCGCTGGGGCGAGAAGCACCTGCGGGTGTGGCGCGAGCTCGGTGCGACGGTCTGGGTCGCCGACGCGTCCCCCGAGCGTCTGGCGTGGGCGCGCCGCCAGGGCCTGGACCCGAGCCGCGCGGCCGCCGACTATCGTGAGGCGCTCCCCGACGTCGACGCGGTAGACATCGTCACGCCGGCGGACAGCCATCGGGCGATCGTCGGCGCGTGCCTGGCGGCTGGCCGCCACTGCTTCGTCGAAAAGCCGCTGGCCGCCACGGCGGCCGAGGGGCGCGAGCTAGAGGCCGCCGGACGCGTCGCCGGACGCCTGGTGCAGGTCGGGCACATCTTCCGCTTCCATCCGGTGACCGCCACGCTACGAGAGGCGCTCGGCGCCGGGCGCATCGGCCGCGTCCGTTACGCCACGGGGCGCTTCGCGGGCTTCAAGCGGCCGCGCGCCGACGGGGGCGTCACGCAGGCCGACGCGATCCACTACTTCGACCTCTTCGCCTATCTCTTCGATCGCGATGCGACGCGGGTCGACGCGATCCAGCGCGACTATCTCGGCCGCGGCCTCGATGATCTCTCGTGGACAGTGGTGCACTACGGCGACATCCCCGTGTCGGTGGAGGCGAACTACTTCGTCCCGGGCAGCTGGCGCGAGTGCGTGATCGTCGGCGAGCATGGGGCGCTGGTCGCAGACTTCAACGGCGATGCGGTCAGCGTGCATCTCGGAGAGCATCGCCGGCACGGCGACGCCTGGGAGGCGGTGGAGACGGGGAAGGAAGAGCTGCCGGTGAACGGCGAGGAACCGCTGAGGCTCGAGCTCTCCGCGTTTCTCGACGCGTGTGCCGGCAAGGCGCCGAATCTCGCCCCCGCCGCGGTGGGTGTGCGCGCGCTCGACGTGGTCGAGGCGGCCGCGCAGGCTGCGCGCCTCGGACGCAGCGTCATCCTCTGAAGCGCGGGATCGGAGTTGTCTTCCGGCCAGAACCTGCGTATCGTCGCTTCGTCAGCGCTGGGGTGCCCGATGAGGGCCCAGGGAAGGCGGTGCGAAGCCGCCGCGACCGCGTCACTGTAATCGGGGACGAAACCCGTACGGGGCCACTGGCCGTGAGGCCGGGAAGGCGCGGGGAGTAGGACGATCCGTAAGCCAGGAGACCTGCCCGAGCGCCTCAACCATCAACCGGTCTTCGCGGGAGGATCGTGGAATGACGCTTCTTACCCAGGTCCCCGACGTCGTCGAGCTCTGCGTCCGCGACAAGGACCGCTTTCCGTGTCTCGGCGTGATCCACCGGCTCGAGCCCGATGGACGGATCTACTGCACGCGCTGCGGCGCGAACCAGCCGGGTGCGGTTTACGTGCGGAAGACCTGAGGTTCGCCGCCGCGCACGAGGGCGGATCGGCGGACCAGTGGATCACAGGGTGAGCTTCTGGATGAGCCCGTCGATGGTCTTCCGCAGCGCCGGATCTTCGCGCAGAAGGGCTTGGATCTTGCCGACCGCGTGCAGGACCGTTGTGTGATCCTTACCGCCGAAGGTGCCTCCGATCTCGGCAAGAGAGGTGTGAGTGAGCTGCCGCGCAAGATACATGGCGATCTGACGAGGAAAGGCCACGGCTTTCGTCCGATCCTTGGCCTTCAGCTCGGAGAGCTTGACCCCGAAGCATTCTGAAACCTTCCGCTGGATCAGCTCGATCGAGATGATCGTCTTTTCGTCGCCCCAGAGGTCCGAGAGGACCTCCTGAGCGAGGTCCACGGTCATCTCGCGACCCGTCATCGCACCGACCGCGATCAACCGGGTCAACGAGCCCTCGAGCTGGCGAATGTTTGATTTGACTCGACCCGCAATCAGGTAGGCGACATCGTCGGTCAGTAGGGCGCGCTCGAAGCCCGCCTTCTTCTTGAGGATGGCGACCCTGGTCTCGAAGTCCGGTTGCTGAACGTCGGCGATGAGGCCCCACTCGAAGCGCGACCGCAAGCGCTCCTCGATTTCAGGAATACTCTTCGGCGGAGAGTCGCTGGAGAGGACAATCTGCTTTCGCGACTCGTAGAGGTCGTTGAAGGTGTGGAAGAATTCCTCCTGGGTCCGCTCTTTGCCCGCGATGAACTGAATGTCGTCGATCAGCAGAAGGTCGATCGTCCG